>ERZ650300.145-NODE-145-length-38558-cov-7.660520_pt1 | contig 38558 bp, 35 predicted proteins | sample MGYA00376236_ERZ650300 | MGnify/ENA primary metagenome ERZ650300 (study PRJEB26733, sample SAMN07839303) | wastewater metagenome | biome: urban; feature: wastewater treatment plant; material: waste water | place: USA: North Carolina | collected 2016-04-28 ...
TGTGCTCTTCCGATCTGGCAGGGAAATCACTGTTACTTTCACACGGAATAGCGATGCCAATAAAATCAATACAGTAATAGAACAGCATCTTCTTTTTAGAAGATGCTTTTTTGCTTCCAAACTTAAAAAGTCAAATAAAGGCATACATATATAAACTAAATACGTATCTTAAACATAATATACTATTGAATATATTGACAAAAGAGAATAAATTTGATACTATTTATTTAGAAATCTAATATAGATAGTAACAAATTGTAGGATAGTAGGGTAGTAGGAGTTAGTAATTAAATAAGAAATAGAATTGTAATTTCAAAAAGTAGGGATCATTTAGATATTTAGACAATTAATTGTAGGTGTAAATATTTGTAGGTGAAGAGTAGAGTATGTTTATTATTTTAATATGCATTTATTTTGAAATTATTAATGGTTTTATTTTGTATTATTTAAAGCACTCTCTGCCATAAGTTGGCTATATTAGAGAGTTTTTTTTATTAAATACAAAAATTTTTTTAGGAGGAGAAGTGGATTTTATGATAGTGAAGGTAGATGGAAAAATACCAGCAGAAAGATTAGCAAAATTAATCGAAAGATTAAAAAGTGAATTTAATGTACAAATCCAAGAAACAATAGGGGAAGAGTACTCAATATTAGGATTAGTAGGGGATACAAGTAGCATAGACATAGAACATATTTTATCATTAGATCATGTTGTTGATGTTCAAAGAATACAAGAGCCTTACAAAAGAGCAAGTAGGAAATTCAAACCAGAAAACACAATAGTTAAAATAGGAGACCTTGAAATTGGTGGGGATACTCTAGTTATGATGGCTGGACCATGTGCAGTTGAGAATGAAGAGCAAGTTATGACAATTGCGAGAGCAGTAAAAAAAGCAGGAGCAAATATGTACAGAGGTGGAGTTGTTAAACCAAGAACATCACCATATGCATTCCAAGGAATGGGAATGGCTGGAATAGAGCTTATGAAAAAAGCAAAAGCAGAAACAGGATTACCAATAGTTTGTGAAGTAATGTCAATAGAGCAGTTACATGAATTTGGTTCACATTTGGATATGATCCAAGTTGGAGCAAGAAATATGCAAAACTTTGATTTATTGAAAGAAATTGGTAAAACAAAAATACCAGTCTTATTAAAAAGAGGGATGTCAGCGACAATTGAAGAATGGTTGATGTCAGCAGAGTATATATTAGCAGGTGGAAATGAGAATGTTGTATTATGTGAAAGAGGAATAAGAACATATGAAACAGCATACAGAAATGTTATGGATTTAAATGCTGTTCCAATGTTAAGAAGCTTGACACATTTACCAATTGTTGTAGATTCAGCGCATGGAACAGGAAAATGGTGGATGGTAAGAGATCTTTCTAGAGCAGGAGTTGCAGTTGGTGCAGATGGTTTAATGGTAGAAGTTCACCATGAACCTGATAAAGCATTTTCTGATGGACCACAATCTTTGAAACCAGCTAAATTTGAAGAATTAATGAAAGATGTTCAAGCAATCGCTAATGTTTTAGGAAAGAAATTCTTTTAATAAAATTCAAAAATAAAATTCTGGGAGTACATAGAATATGAAAAAGGGTATAGATGAATTAATAGTAAGTATTATAGGGTTAGGAGTAGTCGGTGGAGCATTTGCAGAAGGATTAAAAAAGATAGGTGTAGGAAAAGTATATGGAGTTGATATAGATACTCAGACACTTACTAAAGCAAAAGCTAAAGGAATAATCGACGAAGGATTTTTGAATGCAAAAATTCCAATTTCTAATTCTGATATTGTTATTATTTCTCTATACCCTAATTTATTGAAAAATTTTATGGAAGAGAACATAGAGTTTTTTAAAGAAGGCAGTATTGTAACAGATGCAGTGGGAATTAAAAGTAAAATAATAGATGAATTGAAACCTATTCTTGAGAAATCTAAAAATAAAATAGATTTTATTTTTGGTCATCCAATGGCTGGAAGAGAAAAGAGAGGAATAGATTTTGCAGATTCTAAAGTTTTTCAAAATGCTAATTACATATTAATAAATGACATAGAAAATAAAAAAGAAAACATAGACTTATTTGAAAACCTCATCCATAAACTAGGGTTTAAAAATATTAATTTTTTAACAAAAGAAGAACATGATGAAATAATAGCATTTACTAGTCAATTGACTCATGCAATCGCTGTAGCACTTATGAATAGTGATAATGAGAAGTATGAAACTAATAAATATATAGGAGATTCATTTAGAGATTTAACAAGGATAGCTAAAATAAATGAGGATTTATGGTCTGAACTTTTTTTGGGTAATAAAGATAATTTATTAAAAATGATAGAGCAATTTGAAAAGAAATTAGAAGTTATAAAAAAAGCACTGAATGATGAAGACGGTGAAAAACTAAAAGAAGAATTTATTATTTCAAGCAATCGAAGAGAAAAAATAAATTAGAGAGGTAAAATATGAAAAAATTACATGTTGGTTTAAAAGAAAATTCATATGACATAATTATAGGAACTAACTTTACATCAGAATTTCCTAAATATATTAGCGAAATATATAAAGGGAAAAAACTATTTATCATCACAGATTCTAATATAGAGAAGTTATACGCATCTAAAATACCGACATTCTTTGAAGGTTATGAATATACACTCCATATTATAGAAGCTGGAGAAAAAAATAAACATCTTGAAACAGTGAAAGATATATATACGTCAATGATAGAAGATGGAGTAACAAGAGATGACTTAGTTGTAGCATTTGGTGGAGGTGTTGTAGGAGATATAGCAGGATTTGTTGCAGCAACATACTTAAGAGGGGTAAAGTTTATTCAAATACCAACAACAGTTGTGTCACAAGTAGATAGTAGTGTTGGAGGAAAAGTAGGGGTAGATTTACCAGCTGGAAAGAATTTAGTTGGAGCATTTTATCAACCTAAATTAGTGTTGATCGATATAGCATTCTTAAGAACTCTTGAAACACGATATTTCTTCGATGGATTTGCTGAAATTGTAAAATACGGATGTATATATGATAAAGAATTATTTTCAAAATTAGAGAATATAGTAAAAGAAGACCATTTAAGAAAGAATTTAATGGATAATATGGAAGATATTGTATATAGATCATGTGAAATAAAAAAAGAAGTTGTGGAAAAAGATGAGAAGGAAAGTAATTTGAGAATGATCTTAAACTTTGGGCACACTATTGGTCATGCGATTGAACAATATTATAATTTTGAAAAACATTCTCATGGGGAAGCAGTATCTATTGGAATGATTGATATTGTAAATATAGGAGAAAAATTAGGAATAACAAAAAAAGATGAAATTGTAAGAATTCAGAAATTGTTAGAAAGATTGAAGTTACCAATTACTGATGACTATCCAATTGATAAGATAACAGATATAATGAAGCGAGATAAAAAAAGTAAGAGTGATGGAATAAGCTTTATATTTTTAAAAGAGATAGGAAAAGTTGAAATAATAAAAATGTCTTCAGAAGAAGTTATGGAAAACAGAAAATAAAGAGAAAGTTAACTAGTGGGAGAGTTTATGAAAGTAAAAATAAAGCCAAAAAAATTGGGAGGTACGATACCGATACCGCCATCAAAAAGTTATTCACACAGAGCTATAATTGCAGCAGCATTAGCAACACCAAATAAAGACAAAGAAGTGTCACGAATAGACAATTTAAAATATTCTGTTGATATAACAACAACAACAGAAATAATGGAAAATTGGGGAGCAAATATTGAAATAGGCGAAGATTTTGAGATAATCAAAGGGAATTCAGGTATAGTAAATCCAAAAGATGAATATACACAATGTAATGAATCAGGATCTACAATAAGATTCCTAATACCTATAGGGCTATCAAGTAACAATAAAATTGTATTTGATGGAAAAGGTAAACTTGTAGAGAGACCATTAGATTCATATTATAAAATATTTGATGAACAAGGAATAAAATATAGTAATAATAATGGATGGCTACCACTTAATGTTGATGGACAATTGAAATCTGGGAAATATGAGATTGAGGGAAATATAAGTTCACAATATATAACAGGATTATTATATGCTTTACCATTATTAAACGGTGATTCTGAATTGAAAATTAATAAAACATTGGAGTCAAAAGGATATATAGATTTGACATTAGAAATATTAGAAATGTCAGGAATAAAAGTAGAAAATAATAATTATAAAAGCTTTTTTATAAAAGGAAATCAAAAATATAATCCATTTGATTATGTAATAGAAGGGGATTATTCACAGGTTGCATTTTGGATTGTTGCAGGAATATTAGGAAGCGAAATAAAATGCTTACATGTAAAGAAAGAGTCACTTCAGGGAGATAGAGAAATTATTGAAATAGTTCAAAGAATGGGTGCAAACGTAGAAATATTTGATGATTATATAATAGTAAAACCATCACAAACGTATGGTACAGTTATTGATATATCACAATGTCCTGATATTGGACCAATATTGACTGTGTTAGCAGCACTTAGTAAAGGTGAAACAAAAATAATCAATGCTGAAAGACTTAGAATAAAAGAATCAGATAGAATAACATCAATAAAAACTGAGTTAAACAAATTAGGTGCAAATGTTGAAGAAGTCGGAGATTCATTAGTAATAAATGGTGTTGAGAGATTGACTAGAAGTGCTGAACTTAGTGCTTGGAATGATCATAGAATAGCTATGTCACTAGCTATTGCAAGTATAAAATGTGATGGTGAAATAGTAATTGATGAAGCAGAAAGTGTAAAAAAATCATATCCACATTTTTGGGAAGACTTCAAAAAAATGGGCGGAGATGTAGAAAAAATATAAAAATGAAAGTATGGTGAAATAGAGATGAGTGCAAATTGGGGAAAAAATTTCAAAGTTTCAATATTTGGTGAGTCTCATGGTGTTGCATTGGGTATTAATATTGATGGAATACCTGCAGGAACAAAACTTAACTTAGATTTTATAAGAGAAGAAATGAAACGAAGAGCACCGGGAAGATCGGCTCTTACAACACCTAGAGTAGAAAAAGATGATTTTGAAATATTAAGTGGGTACTTTAATGAATTAACAACAGGAACACCACTTGCAATGATAATTAGAAATACAAATCAACAATCAAAAGATTACTCAGAAATAGCAAAAAAATTACGTCCTGGGCATGCTGATTACAGTGGTAATACAAGATATGATGGATTTAATGATATAAGAGGAAGCGGACATTTTTCTGGTAGAATTACTGCATCACTTGTATTTGCAGGTGCTATTGCAAAGCAAATATTACTTGAAAATGGTATTTTAGTTGCTGCCCATATAAAATCAATAAAAGATGTAGAGGATAGAGATTTTATTGAGTCAGATGTAAGTGTAAAGAATATCAATGAATTAAGAGAAATGGTGCTACCTGTATTAGATAAAACAGTAGCAGAAAAAATGGAAAAAGTTATTTTAGAAACTAGAGAAAATAAAGATTCGATAGGTGGAATTCTAGAAGTTATGGTAACAGGAGTACCTGCTGGAGTAGGAGATCCATTCTTTAGCTCTGTCGAGACAGAAATAGCTAGTATGATGTTCTCGGTGCCTTCTGTAAAAGGAATTGAATTTGGAGCAGGTTTTGCAATAACTAAGATGACAGGTTATGAAGCAAATGATGAGTTATATTTTGATGAGAATGGAAAGATCAAGTCGTATACTAACAATAATGGTGGAATAATTGGTGGAATAACAACAGGTATGCCAATAAATTTCAAAGTTGCAATAAAACCACCTGCATCAATAGAGAAAATGCAAAAAACAGTCAATGTAGACACTAAAGAAAATGATACATTGGAAGTAAAAGGTAGGCATGATCCATCAATAGTTCCAAGAGCAATTGTTGTAGTTGAAGCAGCAACAGCAATAGTTATATTAGATAAAATGTTGGAAGCAAAAAAATATGGTGTAAATAATTAATTTGAAAAGCAATTGACTTTTTAAAAATATATGTTAAAACTATATTGTCGATATAAAATATATAAAGTTAATGATTGACGTATAAGGAGACATATGAAAGAAGATAGAATAACTATAAAAGATATTGCACGTGAAGCAGGAGTGAGTAAATCAACAGTTTCAAGAGCAATAAATAATGGTCACGGAATAGATATAAAAACAAAAGATAAAATTTTGGATATTATTGAAAAATATAATTTTAGTCCTTCTAAAAGTGCAAGAGAATTACGTGGTAAGAAGAGTAGAACGGTTGGAATATTGGCAACAAGATTACATTCTAATTCGGAAACTGAAACAATTAGAGGAATGATTGATATATTTTACAAGAATGATGTTGAGTATGTAATATTTGAGACGGATTTTTCAATTGATAAGACAAAAAAATATTATGAAACACTTATAGAAAAGGGAATTGATGAAATTGTTATATTTGCAATTGCAAATGAAAATTATGATTTTATAAAAGAAAAAGATGGAGTTATAATAATTGGTCAAGATGTTGATGGATTTGATAACATAACATACGAAGACTACAATGCAATAAAGAAAATTTCAAATTATTTATGGGAAGTATTGAGAAAACGAAAAATTGGGTATATAGGATTAGTTCAAAATGATTTTACAACTGGAAAACAAAGATATCTCGCATATGAAGATTTTGTTAACAGTAAAAAAATAAAAAATATTAGTTATTTTGGTGATTTTAAATATAAAACAGGATATGAGTATGGATTGCAAATGTTAGAAAATGAAGTTGACTCTGTAATATGTGCAACAGATAATATTGCATTAGGACTTCGTAAATATCTTTTTGAAAAAAGTAGAGAAGATATAATAGTTTCTGGAGTTGGAAATAATGATTTATTAAGCTTTTTATATAGAGATCATATAACGGTGGATTTCTTGTATAGAGAATCGGGAGAATATGCCGGGAAGTTGATGCTAGAAAAGATGAAGAGAGATAATGAGGTTTTAAAAAACATTATAAATAACAAGAAAGTTTTTAAATCAAAACTAGTTGTGAATGGCAAAGTCATAAATGATAGGAAAAAAAATTGAAAACTTTTTTAACTTAGCTATTGACTTTATCCTATTTATGAGGTAAAAATAAATAGATAAATTTTCGGGGGAACGTTCCCTTGGAACTTACATACTATATTATATTTTTAGGAGGAATTATGGGGAAGTATCAAGATGAAGCAAAACAACTACTTGAGCTAGTTGGAGGAAAAGAAAATGTTGTAAGCGTAACACATTGTGCAACAAGAATGAGATTTGCATTAGCGGATGACGCAAAAGCGAATGTAAAAGCTATTCAACAATTACCAACAGTAAAAGGAACATTTACAAATGCGGGTCAGTTTCAAGTAATTATAGGAAATGATGTATCGGACTTTAGTAAAGATTTCTTAGCAGGAGCAGGAATTCAAGAAGCATCAAAAGAAGATGTAAAAAAAGCAGCAGCACAAAGCCAACCATTTTTACAAAGAATGGTAGCACATTTAGCAGAAATATTTGTACCATTAATACCAGCGTTAGTAGCTGGAGGGTTAATGCTAGGGTTAAATAACTTTTTAGGAGCAGCATTACCAGCATTAGGTGGTAAAACTCCAATTGAGGCAATGCCATTTTTAAAACCAGTTTCACAATTCATGGTATGGATTGGAGTAGCAGTATTTGGAATGATACCAGTATTAGTATCATGGTCAACAACTAGAAAATTTGGGGGAACTCAAATATTAGGTATCGTATTAGGATTAATGCTAATATTAGACGGATTCATGCTAAATGCATATGTTTATGGTAACATAGCATCAGCAGGAGGAAACATAAGAGAAGTATTAATAAATGGAGATCCAAAAGCTGGAATTGATGCAGGAAAATATGTATTAGACTTAGGATTCTACAAAATATTAATGATTGGTTATCAAGCACAAGTATTACCAGCAATGTTTGCAGCAATAACATTATGTTATGTTGAGAAATTCTTTAACAAAAGAACACCAGAAGTATTAAAATTAGTTTGGGTTCCATTCATTACATTAGTAGTAACTGGATTCTTAACTATATTATTCATAGGACCATTTGCAAGAACATTAGGTGAATTATTAACTGGATTCTTCGGATTCTTATTTAAAACACCAGGATTAAAATACTTAGGAGCATTATTATTTGGATCATTATATGCACCATTAGTAATAACAGGATTACACCATACATTTATCGCAGTTGATTTACAGTTAGCAGCATCAACTGGTGGAACATTTATATGGCCAATGATAGCAATATCAAATATATCACAAGCAGGAGCAGTTCTTGCAACTTACTTCTTATATAAATCTGATAAAAAACAAGAATCAGTATCAATGTCAGGATTTGTATCTGCGGCATTTGGAATTACTGAGCCAGCAATGTTTGGGGCAAATATGAAATATATGTATCCATTCTATGCAGCATTAATAGGATCTGCAGCAGGAGCATTAATCTGTACACACTTTACAGTATTAGCAAATGGAATCGGTGTTGGAGGAGTAGCACTTGCATGGTTATCAATTAAAGCAAGTAGCATGGGAATATTCATGTTAGCAACTCTTGTAACATTTGGATTAGCATTTGGATTAACATTTGTATTTAACAAAACAAAATTAAACAAAGGAAGCTTAACAGATTAATTTTGAAAATAATATTTAATATGAATTGCACAGCCTACATTATGTATGTTGTGCTTTTCTTTTTATACAGAATTTGATATAATTTACAGAGAAGTAAGCGAGAAAAGAGGAAATAAATGAGAGCAGAAATTATATCAATAGGAACTGAATTGTTAATGGGAGAAATAGTTAATACAAATGCGAAATATATAGCAGAAAAACTTCAAGAAGTAGGTGTAGATTTACTTTATCAAACTACAGTTGGGGATAATGAGGCTAGAATAATAGAATGCTTAGATATAGCATTTAGTAGAGTAGATATTGTAATAACAACAGGTGGTTTAGGTCCAACAATTGATGATAGAACAAAAGAAGTTGTTTCTAAATATTATAATAAGGAATTAGTAGTAATGGAAAGTTATTATGATAGAGTTGTAGAAAAGTATAATGAAAGAGGATATGAAATAGTAGAAGGTGCAAAAAAAGAATCATCTATAATTAAAGGGTCTAAAATATTAAATAATAGTGTAGGGCTAGCACCAGGTTTTCTATATGAAAATGATGGAAAAAAGATATTTGTATTGCCAGGACCACCTAAAGAAATGGAGCCAATGATGAGTAATGAAGTCTTACCTCACTTAAAAGAAATATCTAGTGATATTCTACTTACAAAAATAATAGAAGTAACAGGCGTTCCAGAAGGTAGAATTGATGAAGACTTGAAAGATTATTTTAATATGTCAAATCCCACAGTTGCACCTTATGCAAAAGAGAAATCTATCCATATAAGAGTTGCTATTAAAGGAGAAATTGCTAAGAGAGAAGAACTAGAAAAGCAATTAGATGATCTAGTTTTTGAAATAAAAAGTAAGTATTCAACAGCAATTGTATTAAATTAGAAAAATTTTGAAAAATAAAAAATAAGTGCTATAATGTTTTTGGATAATATAAATCTTAGGAGGTATTTAATTTATGAATTACTTAAAAGAGGTAGATGTAGACGTTTATAATGCAATAGTTGAAGAAGAAATACGTCAAGAAGAAGGCATAGAATTAATAGCATCAGAAAACTTTGTTTCTAAAGCGGTAATGGAAGCATGTGGATCAGTTATGACAAATAAATATGCAGAAGGATACCCTCACAGAAGATATTACGGTGGATGTGTTAATGTCGATGTTGTAGAAGATTTAGCAATAGAACGTCTTAAGAAGCTTTTTAACGTTAAATATGCAAATGTTCAGCCACATTCAGGTTCACAGGCAAACATGGGTGTCTATGTAGCATTACTTAATCCAGGTGACACTATATTAGGAATGAGTCTTGATGCAGGTGGCCATTTAACACATGGATATAAAATTAATTTCTCTGGAAAAAACTATATTGGTATTGGATATGGATTAGATGAGAAAACAGAGCTTATAGATTATGATAAAGTAAGAGAACTAGCAATAGAACACAAACCAAAATTGATTGTAGCGGGAGCAAGTGCTTATTCAAAAGAAATAGATTTTAAGAAATTTAGAGAGATAGCAGATGAAGTAGGGGCATACTTATTAGTTGATATGGCACACATAGCTGGTTTAGTAGCAGCTGGAGTCCACCCAAGCCCTGTAGAATATGCTCATATTGTTACTTCAACAACGCATAAAACATTAAGAGGACCTCGTGGAGGAATAATAATAACAAATGATGAAGAGATTGCTAAAAAAATAGATAGAAACATATTCCCAGGAATTCAGGGGGGACCATTAATGCATATAATTGCAGCAAAAGCGATAGCATTTAAAGAAGCACTTGATCCTTCATTTACTGAATATCAAATACAAGTTGCAAAAAATGCTAAAGTTTTAGCACAGACATTAGTTGATGGCGGATTAAGAATAGTAAGTGGTGGAACAGATAATCATTTGATGTTAGTTGATTTGAGAGCAAAAAATGTTACTGGAAAACTAGCTGAAGAAAAATTAGAAGCAGCAGGGATAACATGTAACAAAAATGCTATACCAAATGATCCTGAAAAACCATTTGTAACAAGTGGTGTTAGATTAGGAACTCCTGCAGTCACAACAAGAGGGCTAAAAGAAGAAGAAATGAAGATAATAGGAAGATTAATATTAAAAGTTTTAGAAAATGTAAATGATGATAAAGCAATTGCTGAAGTAAAAAAAGAAGTGGTAGAATTAATGAAAAAATTTCCTTTATATAAAGGTTAGAACTAATAATTAATGAGAATTAGAAGCGGAGAGAGAATTGAGAGATAATAATAGAAAAAATAATGAAATGAGAGAAGTAAAAGTTACTAAAAACTATATAATGCATCCAGAAGGGTCAGTATTAATAGAATTTGGTAATACAAAAGTAATATGTAATGCAACAATAGAAGAAAAAGTTCCTCCTTTTTTAAAAGGAAAGGGAACTGGATGGGTTACTGCAGAATATAGTATGCTACCTAGGTCAACAAATACAAGAAATCAAAGAGAAGCGTCAAAAGGGAAAGTAACAGGGCGAACAATGGAGATTCAACGATTAATAGGAAGAGCATTGAGATCAAGTGTTAATTTACAAAAACTAGGTGAGAGATCAATAATAATTGATTGTGATGTTATTCAAGCAGATGGAGGAACAAGAACAGCATCAATAACAGGAGGATATATTGCTTTAGAAATAGCAGTAAAAAAACTAATTGATTCTGGGAAGTTATCATCTTCACCAATAATTTCAAAAGTAGCAGCAATAAGTATAGGAAAAGTTAGAGGAGAAATATTACTAGACTTAGATTATATTGAAGATTCTAAAGCGGATGTTGACATGAATATAATTATGAATGATAAAGACGAGTTTATAGAAATTCAAGGTACAGGGGAAGAATCAACATTTACTCAAACAGATTTATTATCATTTATAGAGATTTCAAAAGATGCATTTTCTAAATTATTTTCAATATAACATATAATAAAAAATCAGTCATTAATGACTGATTTTTTTAAATATTAGTATCCAGGAATTCCATTTTTAAATTTATTTTCTGTCTCTACTGGTTCTGTTCCGGTCTTAAATAAAGCAGAACGCTTATTAACACCGTCAGTGTCAAGTAAACCAGTTTTAATATCTATATCTCTAATAACAAGATCTTTTCGTTTGAGGTAATCATCAATATATTCAAATGTACCTACATTGAAATTTTCAATATTAACAACAGTTTGCATAAAGTTTTTCCATATTGGTGCAGCAGCAGCTCCACCCGTCATACCATATGACATAGGTTTATTATCATCATTTCCGACATAAACAACAGTAGCAAGTGTAGGTATGTAGCCAGTAAACCATGCAGATACATAATTACTTGTTGTTCCAGTTTTACCAGCTTGAGGTATTTGAGCCCCATTTTTAAATATTCTAGCAGGTTGACCTGTACCATTAGCAATTGCACTTTGGAGCATATAAGTAACAAGAGCGACATCTTCTGGTTCGAAAATTTTCTTTTTCTCAATTTTTGATTCATAAATAACTTCGCCATATTTATTTTCAATCTTGTAAATATAGATTGGCTTAACACTATAACCACCATTTGCTAAAGCAGCATATGCTACAGCCATATCGATAGGTCTAGTAGTTATTGAACCTAATGCAAGTGTTAAATCTTTTGGAAAATCACCCTCAGTGTTTCCTGCATCCTGCCATATTTTCTCAACTTTATCGATACCCACACGTGATAGAAGTTTGACAGGAATAATATTATTTGAAATCTCTATAGCATCGAGTAATGTCATTGAGTCTCTATATTTCCCATCGTAGTTTTTTGGAGTCCAGCCTTGAGTTACAAATGGTGAATCTTCAATTACGGCATTCATAGGAATTCCAGATTGAATTGCAGCTAAATACACAAATGGTTTAAATGATGATCCTGGCTGTCTTAAGCCATTAATCGATCTATTAAAGTCCCCTTTTTTGTAGTTCTTACCACCAACCATTGCTTTTACAAATCCATTGGAAGGATCAATTGATATTAATGCACCATTTAACTTTTGGTTATTACGTAAATTGTAATTACTATTAAATGACTTGTATGCTGCACGTTGAATATCTAAATCCATAGTTGCATATATCTTGTATCCATCAAATAAAAATTTCTGATCCCCATCTTCTATTTTAAGAATTTTTTTGACTTCACTAAGTACAATTGTTGTAAATTCTGGAGCAATATTTGTTGAAGAAATATTTTCTTCTTCATTTTTATTATTTTTATTATTAAGAAATACAATTTTTTCATTTATTGCTTTTTCGTATTCAGCTTCAGTTATAAAACCATATTTTTTCATTTGTCCTAAAACAGTTCTTTGTCGAGGTATCGCATTTTCAATTTTTGAATATTTAGAAGGTGATTTGGGCAAACTTGCTAAAATAGCACCTTGAGCAATAGAAAGATTTTTAGGATCTTTTCCAAAATATGTAAGAGAAGCATTTTTTATACCATAAGCACCTTGACCAAAATAAATTGTGTTTAAATAATTTTCAAGAATTTCATCTTTAGTATATTTTCTTTCTATTTCAATTGCAAGAAAAGCTTCCTTGAGTTTTCTTACTGGTGTTCTTTCAGGAGTTAAAAAAGCATTTTTTGCTAATTGTTGAGTTATTGAACTTCCTCCTTCTTTACTAGTATGAGTAAAGTAGCCAAAAATAGCTTTTCCAACTCTCATAAAATCAAAGCCATGATGAGTACGGAATTTTCTATCTTCTATCGCTAGAAAAGCATTTTGAACATTTAGAGGAATATCTTTAACAGAAATAGGATCTCTATTTTCAGTGGAAATCATATCAATTTGATTTCCATTAATATCGTAAATTATAGATGGTGAAATAGGACTGTAGCTATCAACCAAATTGGTAGCTACACCTGCATTTAAAGTTAATATAATATATAGTAAAAAACCTAAAAAAACTACAAGTAAAGCACCAAATACTTTCAATAAAAGTGATAATATTGATTTTCTTTTCACAGGATTTTCCTTAATAGCAAGATCTTTATTTTGTTTCACTGTTGTCCATCTCCTTCTTTGCTTTTAATTGGCCACATGCTGCAGCTATATCTTGACCTTTTGTTTCCCTTAAAGTAACATTTATATTTCTTTCTTTTAAAATACTATAAAATTCTTTTTGTTTTTTCTTAGACGGAGCACTATACTCTTTCCCACTTACAGGATTATAAGGTATTAAATTTACTAAAGATGAGAAAGATCTTAGAAACGCTGCAAGATCAAAAGCATCCTTTTTTTCACAATTTAATTCATCAATTAGAATATATTCAAATGTTATTCTATTTTTTGTTTTTATTTGATAATTAACTAGAGCACTTTTCAATTCAGTCAAAGGATATTTCTTATTAATAGGCATTAACTGACTACGAACATTATCTTTAACAGAATGCAGTGAAACAGCTAAATTTATTTGGTGTTCCTCTTCGGTAAATTTCTTTATCGCTGGAACAATTCCACTTGTTGATATAGTGAAATTACGCTTAGATACATTTAATCCAGATTTTGAGTTTAACATATTAATTGATTCAATAACATTATCATAATTAAGAAATGGCTCTCCCATCCCCATAAAAACAACATTACTTAATGTTTCATTTTTCTCTCTAAGATATTTTTCAACATAGTAGTACTGAAGTAAAATTTCAGAGACTTCCAAATTTCTCTCATAATTCATCAATGCTGTTGCGCAAAAGTCACATCCTAACAGACATCCAATTTGAGAAGAAACACAAAGTGTATATCTATTTTTATGCCCAATTAGTACGCTTTCTATTAATCTGTTATCTTGGAGTTCAAATAAAAACTTTTCTGTATCATCTTCAACTGATATTTGGTGCTCTTTATATTCAAGCTTTGGTAAGTAAAAACGTTTCTTTAGTGTTTCACGATTTTCTTTTGACAGATTACTGAAGTTATCAAAGTCAAATTCCATTTTATTATGTAACCATTCATAAACTTGAGAAGCATTGTATTTCTTCAATCCAAGAGTTACAAATGCATTCTGTAATTTTTCTAAATTAAAACTTAGAATATCTATTTTATCTAACATCTATTTATAACACCATCCTATTTTTTTTACGTGAGTAATTAAGCCACATAATATTACTTATTTTACCATAAAAAATGAAAAAACCAAAGAAAATAAAAAAATTTAAAAAAACAGATATTTGTGATATAATGTAGTAAATTCGACAATTATATGGAGTGTTTATATGAAGATAATAAAAAAATTAGTTTTTACAGTTTCACTTTTTGTAATATCAAGTGCTATGATGATGAGTCAAACAATATTTTCAAATTATAAGATTTCTTTTGGTAATTTATATACAATAAAAGACGGTGACCTCATAAAAGAGTCTGTTGATGGAGAATATACGGTTATTGATGAAGGTGGTAGAAGTGTTATTGCTACAATAAAAAATGGACAGATTGATGGAGAGTTCAAAGAATACTATGAAAATGGAGAACTTTACATAATAGGAAAATATACGAATGGTATGAAACAGGAATCGTGGAAGACATATTCAGAAACAGGTAAATTATGGATAAAAGATGAATATAAGGATGATAAATTGAACGGGGAACATTATAAAAATTATACATCTACAATGAAATATTCAGAATGTGGTAATTATAAAGATGGTGTAAAAGATGGGAAATGGACAGAGTACTATGAAAATGGAGAAAAGAGTTCAGAAGGAAACTATTATAATAATCAAAAAGTAGATGAATGGATAGAATGGTCAAGTACCGGAAAAAAAGATACAGAAGCAAATTATATTAATGGGGAATTATATGGAAAAACTATCAGATATCAAGGAAATGGAAATATATTTTATGAAGCTGATATTGATGAATCAGAAACAAAAATAAAAGCTTACTTTCCTGATGGGAATATAAATTTTGAAGGATTATTAGTTAATAATAAACGTTCAGGAAAATGGAAATTCTACGATAAAAATAAATTAGTGATTTCTATTAAAGAATATGAAAATGGAACACTCATAAATAACTAGTAAAATAGTTGAAATGGAGGTAAGGTGTCTTATTCATCAGTACTAAAAGAAGAACTATTTAATATAGAAATAACTGAAATTGACGAGATATATGCGGAGTTATTCGGAGTATTTATTTCTAAAGCCTATATAACAGAGCAAGAAGTATATTTCAGTACGGAGAATACTTCACTTGCAAAACGTGTTTATTCACATTTGAAGAAAATTTTAAAATTAAATATTCAAATTAGATATTTAACAAGTAAGAAGCTAGGAATTCATAATGTTTATGAGATTGTCATTCAATATAGAAAAAGTGAGAAGGAAGAATTCACAAATTTCTTAAAAAAATTATTTTCGCATAAAAATTTTGAAGTAGTAAAAAGTGAAGAAAAAATAAAAGGAATAATCAGAGGATTTTTCTTTAGTTGTGGATATGTAAGAGCGCCCATTAAAGGCTATGCATTAGACTTCTTTGTAGATACAGAAGATGCAGCAACATTTCTTTACTATTTATTCAAAGAAATGGGAAAAAGAGTGTTTCAAACAGATAAAAAATCTAAAAGTCTAGTCTATATGAGAAATTCAGAAGATATTATGGATATTATTTATATGATTGGCGGTTTAAATACTTTTTTTGATTTTGAAGAGACAACAATAAATAAAGAAATAAGAAATAAAATAAATAGAAATATGAATTGGGAAATAGCTAACGAAACTAAAAAAATATCAACATCTGAAAAGCAATTACGAATGATTCAGAAGATAGATGATGAGATCGGACTTAACAATTTATCAGCAGTTTTACGAGATGCTGCAAAGGCTAGAATAGAAAATATTGATATGTCACTACAAGAATTAGGTGAGACTATGAATATATCAAAATCAGGAATTAGGAATAGATTTAGGCGAATTGAAGAAATATATAATAATCTAGAAGAAAATATTAAGGATTAGAAGTGAGGTAAAACGATGAAATTTCTTTCAATTATATATGGAATAATAGTTTATATAAGAAATAGACTTTATGATTACAAAATACTAAAAGAAAAAGTAGTAGAAGATATTGAAATTCTTTGTGTTGGGAATATTGTTGTTGGAGGCGCAGGGAAAACACCAGCAGTGCAATACTATGCGAATAAATATATATTAGAAGGTAAAAAAGTAGGTATTTTGAGTAGAGGTTACAAAGGGAAAAGAGATAAAAATCCATTTCTAGTAAGAGACTATGATAAAATACATTGTACACCAATTGAATCGGGGGATGAGGCGTATTTTCATGCATTGAACCTAAATATACCGGTTGTAGTATCAAAAGATCGATATAAAGGAGCAAAGCTACTGAAAGAGAAGTTTGATGTTAAAGTTATAATTATGGATGATGGATTTCAACATAGAAAGTTAAAGAAAACAGAGAATGTTCTTTTAGTTGATGCGACAAACCCATTTGGTGGAGATGAGTATCTTCCAAAAGGAAGATTGCGTGAATCTTTATCAGAAATAAAAAGAACAGACAAAATTATAGTAACAAAGTCAAATTATATAAATAAAGAAGAACTAAAATCAATATTGGATAGATTAAAAAAATACAACAAAGAAATACTTTTAAGTAAATATGTTGAAAAAAATTTTTATGATCAAAGTCAAAACGCATATGATTTATCAGTAATAAAGAGTAAAAGTATACTTCTTTTTTCATCAATAGCAAATCCTAAAGTTTTTTATCAGACAGTTGAACGGCTAGAGCCGTTATCAATTAAAGATATAATGTTTATGGATCACCATATTTATTCGACTGAAGAAATCGAAGAAATTATAAGCGAGTCAAAAGATTACGACTATGTAATAACAACAGAAAAAGATATTGTTAAGATTAATAACAAAATTGATAATTTACTAGTTTTGAAAATGGAATTTACAATACAATAAAATATAAAGAAAAGCAAGGTGAATAAAGTTTGAATGGAATAAAAATAGAAGAAACATATGAAATGTTTTTAGAAGAAAATAAAAATAAGTTTGAAAAGCGAAAATATTTAAAAGTAGATGATGACTTAATGATTGAGAGAAGAGAGCCATCGTATATAATAGAATTAGGATATATTTATTATAAGTACAAAAAAAATGGTAGTTTGAATGCCGAAAAGAAATTAGAAATAGAAGAGATCATCAAAAAAGAGTCTTTACAAACATACAAATCACAGGAAAAAAAAATAGAACGACAGTCCAAAATAGAAATTGGATTATTGAAAGAGAGATTTTGGAGAACACTATTGAATCAAGATAAAATACATTCATTGAAATTAGGGAATGAACTTGTAATTAGAGATGCACAAATATTTTTTGAGTTAATGTACAAATATTCAATCATATCAAAAGATACTAATAAACTTATAAAAACGTATTTATGTGAAATTATTTATAATGATAATGGATACTCTATTGAGTTGATCAAAAATATTATAAATTATTTTGTTAAATCAAGAAATGACTATATTTATTATGACTCTGTGAATGAAATAAAGCATTTTATAGAAGAAAGGTCAGATAATTTATATAATTTTATTTATCACAAAATTTATGATAATAAAATAAAAAACAGTAAAATAAATGAAAACATAAAATTGGAACTAACTAAAAATCTACAGGAAACAACGTTAGAACTTTCAACAACAAAACAAATAATATTAGAATATTTACAAAATAACAAGAATTAGAGGGTTAAATAAATGAAAATAGGTGTTTACTGCGGTAGCTTTAACCCGATCCATAACGGTCACATTAATGTGGCAAAGTGGATTTTGGAAAAAGAAAAGCTAGATAAGATAATATGGGTGCCACTATATAAACCATTTCATAAGTCATTGGAAGAGTTAGAAGCCCCAGAATATAGACTTGAAATGGTAAAGTTAGCAGTTAAAGACAACAAACAATTTGAGGTGTTTGATAAAGAGATAATATCTAAAGAAGTGCGAGACACTCTAGATATTATAGAAGATATAAATAATGAATATGGTGTAAATGAATTATACACAATAATAGGCGGTGATGCAGCGGAGAGTTTTCACCTTTGGCAAAATCACAGCAAAATACTAGAGATGTCTAATGTTATAGTATATTCACGAAGAGGTCATAGTGTTGATTTGCTTCCTAAAATGAAATTGTTGAAAGCGCCATATTTGGACGTGTCAGCGACAGAAATAAGAAATAAATTAGAAAATGAACATAGTATTGAACAATTGATACCAAGAGAGGTTTACAATTATATTATTGAAAAGAATTTATATAAATAAACAAAATATGGAGGAATTAAATGTTAGAAATGAGATTTGTTAGAGAAAATATAGAATTAGTAAAAGAGAACTTAAAAAAGAGAAATAGTGATTATAATGTAGATGAGCTATTAAGTTTTGATGTTAAGAGAAGAGAATTATTACAAGAAGTAGAAGTATTAAAAAAAGAAAGAAATGATTCGAGTGCCTTAATAGGAAAGTATAAAAAAGAGGGAACAGATACAACTGAATTAATGGATAGAATGCAAAAAATAAGTGGACAAATAAAAGATTTGGATGAGCAACTTTCTGAAATTGATAAGAAACAAGAGTATATGTTATTAACAATACCGAATATGCTGCACAGTTCTACACCTACAGGTAGCGGTGAAGAAGATAATATTGAAATAAAAAAATGGGGAGAGCCTAAGAAGTTTACATTTACTCCAAAATCGCATGATGAATTAGGAGTAGATTTAGGAATTCTTGATTTTGAGAGAGGTTCTAAATTAGGTGGATCAAGATTTACTGTATATAAAGGTGGAGCAGCTAAATTAGAGAGAGCACTTATAAATTTCATGCTAGACACACATACATCAGAACATGGATACGAGGAAATATTAACACCTCAATTAGTAAAAAAAGAAATGATGATAGGTACAGGTCAACTACCTAAGTTTTCAGATGATGCATATAAAATAGAAGGTGAAGAAATGTATCTTATACCAACAGCAGAAGTTACATTAACAAATTTGCATAATGGAGAAATTTTGCAAGAAGAGGAATTACCTAAATATTACTGTGGATTTACAGCATGTTTTAGAAAAGAAGCCGGATCACATGGAAAAGATGTGAAAGGTCTAATAAGACAGCACCAATTCAATAAAGTTGAGATGGTAAAGTTAGTTAAGCCAGAAAATTCTTATGATGAACTTGAAAAAATGGTAGGAAATGCTGAAAAAATATTACAAAAATTAGAATTACCATATAGATTACTATCTTTATGTAGTGGCGATATAGGATTTGGAGCCGCAAAAACGTATGATTTAGAAGTATGGGTACCAAGTCAAGATAAATATAGAGAAATCTCATCTTGTTCAAATACAGAAGATTTTCAAGCAAGAAGAGCAATGATAAAATATAGATCAAAGGATGACGGGAAGAGTTACTATGTACATACACTAAATGGTTCAGGATTAGCAATTGGAAGAACATTACTAGCTATAATGGAAAATTATCAACAAGAAGATGGTAGTATAATAGTTCCGAGTGTTTTAGTTCCTTATATTGGAAAAGAAGTTATAGAAAAATAAAGATAAATATACAGAAAGTGGTGGGATAAAATGAAAAAACTAGTAAAATTTATTGTTGTACTATCGTCTATGATTTTAGTATTTATTCTGCTGGGAGTTACAGGATATTATTATCCAACTGATACTTTAGCAATGCGTTACAAAGAACAGGGAATTGATATATCGCATCATCAAATAAGGATTAATTGGAAACAGGTAGATAACAAAAAATATAAATTTGTAATAATGAAAGCAACAGAAGGAAAGGATTTCCTAGACACGGATTTTTTCTACAACTGGACAAATGCTCAATTAAATGGACTTAAAGTAGGAGCATATCATTTTTTTACAATGACAAGTTCTGGAAAAGATCAAGCAGAGTACTACATAAGTAAAGTTCCTAATATAGACAACTCTATTCCACCTGTTATTGATATTGAAATATCATCAAAATATTTAAGAGCAGAAGTAAATAAAGAACTGAAAGATATGATTGATATTCTTGAAAATTATTATAAAAAGAGAGTTATTTTATACGTTACATATAAAACATATAATTCGTTTGTGAAAGGTGAGTTTTCTGAAAACCCTATATGGATAAGTGATAAGAAGTTTTATCCTAAATTACCAGAAGATAAAGAATGGTCAATTTGGCAATATTCGAGTAGAGGAAGAGTAGCTGGGATAGACGGGTTTACTGATAAAAACACATTGAATGATGGGACAATAGATGAATTCATAGAAAAGAACAGAATAAAGTAACAAAATTCTATTAGGTACTTGATTTTATTCAAAAAAGGTGATAATATAAATCTATAAACAAATAATTATAATATAAAATTCTTAGGAGGCTATGAAATGAAATATCATTTTAAAGATTTAGGACTAAGTAACACTAAAGAAATGTTTGCAAAAGCAAATAAAGAAGGTTATTCAGTACCAGCATTTAACTTTAATAACTTAGAGCAATTAAAAGCTATCGTTGAAGCATGTGCTGAAATGGGTTCACCAGTAATTTTACAAGTATCAAAAGGTGCAAGAGAATATATAGGAAAAGAAATGGTTCCTTTCTTAGCACAAGCAGCTACAGAATATGTTAAATCAGTAGATTCTAACATACCTATAGCATTACATTTAGATCATGGTCCAGATCTTGCAACATGTAAAGATTGTATCGATTATGGGTTTTCATCAGTAATGATAGATGCTTCGCATCATTCATTTGAAGAAAATATAAGAGAATCAAAAGAAGTTGCAGATTATGCACACCAAAACGATGTAACAGTAGAAGCAGAATTAGGAGTATTAGCTGGAGTAGAAGATGACGTAGTTGCAGAAGCTCACATCTATACACAACCTGATGAAGTTGAAGAGTTTGTAAAAAAAGCAGGTGTAGATTCATTAGCAATAGCTATAGGAACTTCACATGGTGCACATAAATTCAAACCTGGGGATAATCCAGTTATTAGATTAGATATTCTAAAAGAGATAGAAACAAGAATACCAGGATTCCCAATTGTATTACATGGTTCATCATCAGTACCTAAAAAATTCGTTGACTTAATTAACCAATATGGTGGAAAAATTGCAGATGCAATTGGAATACCAGATGAGCAATTAAGAGCAGCATCTAAATCAGCAGTAGCAAAAATAAACGTTGATACTGATGGAAGATTAGCATTTACAGCAGGAATAAGAGAAGTTTTTGGAACTAACCCAGGTGAATTTGATCCAAGAAAATATTTAACACCTGCAAAAGAATACATGAAAGCTTATTATATGGATAAAATCAAAACAGTATTTGGTTCAGAAAATGCATATAAAAAAGCAGTAGTTAAATAGTTAATACAAAAAATAATAAATAATTATAAGAGAATTGTCTAGAAAGGCGAAAATATTTTTTTTTTCGCCTTTTTAATTTTACAAAATTTATTTAAGATTGGAGAGATAAAGATGCAAAGCAATACCAAGGTAGCAAGAAAATATATATTTGTAACAGGTGGAGTAGTATCATCACTGGGAAAAGGAATAACAGCATCATCATTAGGAAGATTATTAAAAGAAAGAGGTTACAGAGTAACTATTCAAAAATTTGATCCATATATAAATGTTGATCCAGGAACAATGAGTCCATATCAACACGGTGAAGTATTCGTAACAGATGATGGAGCAGAAACAGATTTAGATTTAGGGCATTACGAAAGATTCATAAACGAAAACTTAACTCAATATAATAATTTGACAACAGGAAGAATTATGTCTACAGTAATTTCTAAAGAGCGTAGAGGTGAGTTTCTAGGTGGAACAGTGCAAATAGTACCTCATGTTACTGATGAAATAAAAGAAAACATAAAAAGAGCTGGAGATGCAAGTAATTCAGATATAGTTATAACTGAAATAGGTGGAACAATCGGAGATATAGAAAGTGATCCATTTATAGAAGCAATAAGACAGTTCAAAAAAGAGGCAGGACGAGATAATATTCTATATATACATGTAACGTTGCTTCCGTATTTAAAAGCAGCAGGAGAGCTAAAAACAAAGCCTACACAGCACAGTGTCAAGATGCTTCAAAGCTTAGGGATATCGCCTGATATAATTGTACTTAGAAGCGAACACATGGTTGATCAAAATATAAAGAAAAAGATTTCATTATTTTGTGATATTGAAGAAGAAGCAGTAATAGAAGCAAATGATGCAGAAATATTATATGAAATTCCATTAACAATGGAAAGATTGGGATTAGCAGATGTTGCGTGTAAATATCTAGGGTTAACAGCAGACAAACCATCACTTGTAGAATGGAAAAAAATGATTGAGAAATTCAAAAATCCTAAGAAAATTATGAAAGTTGCAGTTGTTGGAAAATATGTAGAATTAAAAGACGCATATATGAGTATAAATGAGTCAATAGAACATGCTGGATTTAACAAAGATACAAAAGTTGAAATAGAATATTTGCAAGCAGAAAACATCGATGTTAGAAGTCTGAAAAATTACGAAGGAATATTAGTTCCTGGTGGATTTGGTGATAGAGGAATAGAAGGAAAATTAGAAGCAATTAGATATGCAAGGGAAAATAAAATTCCATTTTTAGGAATATGCCTTGGAATGCAAACTGCAACAATAGAATTTGCAAGAAATGTTCTTGGATACGAGGGAGCTACGTCAACAGAATTTGATAAAGAAACACCATATCCTATAATAAGTTTGATGGCTGAACAAGAAGGGATAGAAGATATGGGTGGAACAATGAGACTAGGTGCATATCCATGTCTTTTAGAAGAAGGAAGTAAAATTTCTCAGCTATACAATGAAAAAGAAATTAGTGAAAGACATAGACACAGATTTGAATTTAATAATAAATATAAAGAAGTATTTGAAAAAAATGGAATGAAAATAGTTGGAACTTCACCAGATGGTAAATATGTGGAAGCAGTTGAATTAGAAAACCATCCATATTTTATAGCTGTACAATATCATCCTGAATTCAAAAGTAGACCTACAAATCCACACCCATTATTCAGTGGTTGGATAGAAGCAATATTAGAAAAAAGAGAAAAATAAAATAGCATGTATAAAAAAAAGGCTGTCATTTGACAGCCTTTTAAAGTTATAATTAATCTCTTATGTTAGCTAATAAGTCACCTAAAACTTCAACAGCTTTATCAGCATCTGCACCTTCAGCATAAACTGTTATTTCTGATCCATTTTTTATCCCTATAGATAAAAGTTTCAATAAAGATTTCCCGTTTACTTTTTTTCCATCATTTTCAACGAAAACATCACTTTCAAATTCTTTAGCCTTTGCTACAAATATTCCACCCGGTCTTGTGTGTAGTCCAGTTGGGTTTGTCATAGTTACAGTTTTACTAGCCATAATGTTCCTCCTTAGAATTGTATAATTATATTATTAATATAATGAATTCTACAATAGTTTCAGAATTTTGTCAATCATTATGAAAAATTTTTTTCAATTTTTATTCTTCCAAATGATAGCTAAACAATCAAAGTTAATGAATTATTACCAGAATATGTTACATTTCCTAGTTTTCCACCTTTTATTTTCTTCACAAATCTTTTCTCGCAATAGTCAACTGTGACTTTATCACCAGGAGAAGCTTTTGAAAATTCAGCAGCTAATCTAGCAGCATAAAGTAATGTATCATCGTCTATTTTAGAATTTCCTTTTATTATTAGCACATGGCTTCCTGGCAAATTCTTAATATGTAACCAAACATCAGAAAATTGGCCTTTTGAGAATGTAATTTCATCATTTTCTTTATTATTTCGCCCTACTAAAATCTTATGATCATTATATTCATAGCTTAGCAATTCCCTTTTCTTATGTTTATTAAGCTTAATTTTTCTTTTATTAGTCTGTATTTTGAGTTCAGTCTCAATCTCTTCCAATCCTATAAAATCATTTTCTTTCTCTACATAAAGTTTCATTTCCTCTAAATAGTCAAGTTCTGATTTTATTGTTAGTGTACGCTCCTCTAATATGTCGATAGTACGTTTAGCTTTGTTATACTTAGAATAATAGTTATTCAAATTTTCTTTTGGTGACTTTAATGGATTAAGTTGAATAATACTATCTTTATTCTCATAAAAATCATATACATTTATTTCAGATAATCCCATCTTCAATGCGTGCATATTTGCAGCAAGTATATCAGCTGTTTGCTTTATTTTCTCATTATTTTTATTAGACTCAATATCAACACTTATATTTTTCAGAATCTTATTATTTTTCTTTATTTGTGTTTCAATATACTTCAGTAATGTTTTCTTTTTGTCATCTGATATACTTGTAGTAATAGTCAATTTGAAATATTCATTTAAAAGAGCATTTAAAGAGTCAAAAGAGACTTTAGTTACATATTGCTCCTCAAAAGTTGAAAATTCATTGTAAGAGGCTATTTCCTGCTTTGTGTTACCTTTATTAATAGTGTACAAAGTAGGTTTATACACATTAAGATTTTTTTCGAATAAATCAAAATTATTGTATGTTGAAACAGCAAAATGCTTACCAACACCTTCAATTTTAGACATTAAGTCCTCAACTGACTCAAAAATAAAGTTCCCATTATTGAATTTCATAGGGCTGGTTTTACTAGTTTCAAATGGTAGAGCATAATAAGCACCTGTCATTAATATTCTATTTCCTTGATCTAATGATGAGAAAGAAAGCATATTGAGTATTTTATTTGTCTCTGTTAAGAATATATTACTAGATTTACCCATGATTTCAAAAATCAAAGTGTATTTTTCTATATCTCCAAATTGATTTAGCTTTTCAAAATCAAAGTAAATAATTCTATCAAATCCTTCTTGTCTAATATCTATTAATATAGAATTGAGAATGTGTTTTTTGAGAGATAATAAAAATTTTGATTGAAAATCTGTATTAGTATCTTTTTCATTTTTCACATAGACAATAGAATGATTATCTTTTACTTGGAAAAGCAAATTTTGTTTTCCAAAATATAGTGTAAGAGAAGATTTATCATATTGATGAATCTTTGTAAGTCTATAATTTAAAACCTTTTCTTTTAGTTCTTTTATTAAAAATGATATTCCAATTCCATCAATATACAACATTTCAAAAACTCCTTTTCGGTATCATAATAAAATAAAAGCAGCCAAGAGACTGCCTTTTATTATACGTAATTTCTTATAACCATAATGTCACTTGCATCTTCAACATTTATTATCTTTTCGTCTCCGTCAATAAGAAGAACGATTATATGTTTATTTTTTTCATTTACTTTTATAATTGACTTAGTATGAACACCTTTTTCATTAAGATATTTCTTAATTGCAGGACTTCCTTTAATTGAAGAAACCTGAACAATATCACCAATTTCAAAGTTCATAATAGTTTCTGGTTGTATATCTTTTTTAACTTTATCAAGATTCTTAACCATCAATCCAAAAACTTCTAAAAATGTATTCATTTTATCAGCTGGGATTTGTGTAGTTATTTTCTCAAGGATATTTGTATGAAAATTACCATGGTATTTAAATGCTAACAGTCCTTTTTTGGCAAGTTTAACATATACTTTTCGTCTGTCATCTTCAGAACGTTCACGATCAATAAAGTTCTTATCCGAAAGTTTATTAATAGCAACAGAAGCAGTTCCCATAGTTATTCCTAATTTATCAGATAATTCATTCATCGTAAGTGACTCTTCACCAATAGCCTCTATAACATGCAATTCAGTTGTAGTAAGACATTTTATAACTTGATTCAGATTTATTTCTTCTATTTTATAGTAAGTTTTATAAAACTCATCTAATAGAATTTCAATTGCAGAATACATAATAACCTCCATTTGTTTTATTTTATTTATGGTCTAAGAGAATCTATTTTATCTTTATAATTTCCATTGAACACATATGATCCTGCAACAAGAACATTTGCGCCAGCTTCAATAACTAATTTTGAAATTTCATCATTAATACCGCCATCAACTTGGATATCAATGTTAGGTGCGATTTTTCTAAGTTCTTTTATTTTTTGTAACATTTGTGGAATAAACTTCTGTCCACCAAATCCAGGATTAACAGTCATTATAAGAACCATATCAATATTATCTAAATCATACTTAATAGTATCAAGAGATGTTGACGGATTAAGTGCAACGCCAACTTTTTTCTTGTAAGATTTAATAAGTTGAATAGTTCGATTAAGATGCTTTGTTGATTCAACGTGAACACATATTATGTCAGCGCCAGCATCTACAAAGTCAGCAACATATTTATCAGGATTTTCAATCATCAAATGTACATCGAAAATCAAGTTAGAATGTGCTCTAAGTGATTTTATGACAACGGGTCCAAAACTAATATTCGGCACAAAGTTGCCATCCATTACATCTAAATGTAAATATTCAGCACCAGCATTTTCAATATTTGTAATCTCTTCCTTAAGAATACTAAAGTCTGCTGCAAGAAGAGAGGGTGCTATAATTATTTTCTTTTCCATAAAGTATCTCCTTATTATTTGAAAATTTGATTCATAGAGTATATGTAAAAATCGTATCTTTCTTGCGGGAGTTCACCTTTCTCAACAGCAAGTTTAATAGCACAATTAGGCTCATTAATATGAATGCAATCTCGAAATTTACAGTTTTCTATATATTTAGTAAAATCTGGAAAAAGTGAATCGAGATCTTTTTTTTGTGATAATTTTGGAAAATCCAGAGTTGAAAATCCAGGTGTATCAACTATGAAAGTAGTATCGTTTTCTAATTTGAAAAATCGGCTTTCTGTAGTAGTGTGACGTCCTCGTTCTGTTTTTCTACTTACAGTATTAGTTTCTAGAACTTCATTTCCAACTAATAAGTTTATTAATGTAGATTTGCCAACACCGCTTGGTCCTGTTATAATAGTAGTTTTATTCAATAAATATTTTCTTAATTCAGATATTCCTTGATTTGTTTCAATTGATATCGGAAAGATTTCAAACATACCATTGAAAATAGAATTAAGATTCTCTATGAAAGAGCTCAATTCATCTACAGTAACTAGATCAATCTTAGTCAAAATAAGTATAGGATTTATATTTTGAGAAAATGAATTGATCATAACTTTCTGAAAATTAACAATATCAAAGTTAGGAGATTCTATAGAAAATGTGATTCCAAGAAAATCGACATTAGATATCAGTGGTCTCTCTAATATATTAGAACGTTCAAGCACATTAGTAATGACTCTTTCATCCTCATCAAACTCAACAAAGTCACCAATAATACAGTTCAATTTGTCATTTTTTCTTTTAAGGATACCTCTTAGTTTACATTCGTAAGAGTCATTGACATTGTCTGTTTTGCCTTCAGGTAAAACGTAATAAAAACCTTTTATTTTTCTAATAATTTTTCCTTTAATAATTTATCCTCTAATCTCTACTGTTTTGGTGTATCCGGAGTTGCAGGAGCAGTAGGTGTGGTGTTTTTATCAGTCTCTTTTTCATCAATTTTCTTTAACGTATCATCTATTATAGTTTCAATGTCTTTATTGTTGATTTCTTGATTTGTCTCATTAATTATTTGTTCAACACTAGGTCCTTGTTGTTGTTGAACTACACCAGAATTCACAATTATTGTGATTTTTTGTCCTTTTACAACTTTTGCCCCAGGTGTTGGATTTGTTGAAATAATAGTGTTTATAGGTAATGTAGCATCGCTACCATTGTTAATAGTACTAACAGTTAATCCTATTTGAGCAAGTAAAACTCTTGCATCATTTATATCTAATCCAATTAAATTTGGCATAACAGATGGATCTGTAACCATTCTAGAAGAAACAAGTATACTTATTTTTTGATTTATTTCTAATTTTGTTCCTGGTGCTGGATATACACCTAGAATTGTATTGTATTTTTGATTAGAAGGTAAATAATCAATTTTTTGGATTTGTATATTTTCACCTTGAAGCTTAGAACGGGCTTCAAGTAATTCAAGTCCAACAATATTAGGAACTTCTTGTCCCTCACCATTATTAACCCAAATTTGAATAGTTCTATTGACTTTCACAACTCTACCACCTGTAGGGAATTGTATGAATACTTGATTAAGTCCCACTTTTTCAGTCTTCGAACTAATAACTTTAATTTTCAATCCTGATTTCTTTAAGTAATCGACAGCATCATTTTTATTGAGTGATGTAACATCAGGAATTGTGGTAAGCTGTGTATTGAAAAAATGTCTATAAAAAACTCCTCTACCTATTGTTAATAGTGTGAGAAGGCAAAGCGTTATAATTGTAATTTTTAAAAAATTAGGTTTAAATTTCGTACTCATATCTACCCCTTTTATAATTAGTAATGTCCACAAATATAATATCATAAATAGAGTCAAAACGCAATTGCCTTAATATGTGTCAAGTAAATATGAAAATGTCCCAAATATTGCCAAACATTAGCACCGATTTTCACGGTGCTTTTGCTTTTCTAAATGTTTATCAAAAGACTGTTGTTTCCAGGGATGAGTAATGGGAGGGATATAAATTTTCTTGATTTTTGGTTCCTCAACAAAGTCTAATTCTTTTGAGTTTTCATAGTGCGAAGGAATTTTTTGTAGAGCATAAATATTATCATTAACATTAACAAATAAGGAATTGTCTAGACATCTAATAACAAGGGCTTTGGTACCTTTATGAAAATAGACAGAGTTACCAATACTGTTTTTAAGTTCATAGTAGCAATTCATATATTTGATAGAGTGTCCAGCATCAATAACTCTTTTACTAAGCACAGCTAGAACTTTATTGATATCATCATTATTGAGTTGTTTTTCGTAAGCATTTCTGCTATCATCTAATTGAATAGAATTAGCATCATTATACTTTTTTATATAAGATCTAAGAAAGATATTAGCTTCTTCTATTGTGTTGATATTTGCAATTCTTAAAACGACTGGGAGTCGCGATTGCAAAGTTTGATTTAAGCGTTCTACACGGCCTTTGCCTTGTGGAACGCTTGTTGTTTCTATAGCGACTCCCAAAGTATCACAAGCATAAGAAAATTGAGTTTTAGTGTCTTTCTCATCAGACTTAGGATTTAGTTTTACGTATTCGAAAACAGTTCTTCGATCAGTTAAGAACTTAGCGGGGATACCGTAATTAGAAAGTATTTGTTTGAATACATTATAATATGCAAATAAAGTTTCCTGCTTGTCAAAAAAAGCTCCAACAATGATACCAGTTGCATCATCAATAGCAAGATGTAAATGAGTAATGACACCACCAAACCATTTAAAAGAAGAAGCATCCATTTGTATTAATTCACCAGAGTATTTTGCTCTAGGTCGTCTAGGGTGAGCTAAAGAAATATCGAGTGATTGAGAAATTTCGTTAATACTTTGAATTTCAGTTTTTGAAAGATTTTGTTTTTTCAAATTCTTAATTCTTTTGTTTATTTTGGATTTAGTAACTCGAGTTGCTTTGGGAGAAAACAAATTTAATTCATGCAACCATCTATGAATAGTAGTGGTAGAAATAGAAATATTCTCGTATTCTTTGATAAGTTCGCAAAAATGCTTAATATTAGCATCTCTATATTTAGCGCTATATAGATCAATTATTTTACACTTAAGATCTTCATTAGTTGCACTTACTGGTTTTCTGTCACGATTTCCGTGTACGAAGCCTTTTTTTCCTTGAGATTTATACTTAGCAATTAAACGGTTGATGTTTCTCAAAGAACATCCTAGTTTTAGCATTGCACTTTTCTTATTTCCATTTGTATCAATTAATTTTTTAATTACCTCGTATTTATTTAACTCCATAACTCTTAATTCTACCTTTCTCATATACAAAACCTCACTTATATAATAATGCTAAGTATATGCTTATTTTGGGACATAATCAATGTTACTTACTTAGGACATTATCATAATTACTTCATATATATTGTCAAATAATCTACCAAATTCAAACCTTTTATGCTATAATATAAAAGATAAAATCTATAAAAAAACTGCTATAAAGGAATATAAGAATGAAACGAAAAATAGGAATTGTTGCTGAATATAACCCGTTTCACAATGGACATTTATACCAAATAGAAAAGATAAAAGAGCAGTATGATGTTGATTTGATTGTGGTTGTTGTAAGTGGAGATTATGTTCAACGTGGTGAGTTTTCCAGTATGGATAAATGGGAAAAGACATCAGTAGCATTGCAAAATGGTGTAGATTTGGTAGTTGAATTACCATTATACTACTCTATACAGAATGCAGAGATTTTTTCTTCGCAAGCAGTTAAAATATTAGAATATCTTGAACTAGATATGCAGATTTTTGGAGCAGAAGAAGAGAAAATAAGGGAACTTGAAAAAGTTGTTCATCTACAATCAACAGATGAATACAAATTAAAACTAAAGTATAATATCAAGCAAGGAAATGACTATAACAAAGCACAGTCGCTAACTTTGGGCGAATATGAATTAAGTGATATTATGAAGTCTAACAACATATTGGGGTTGGAATATATACGAGCAAGGGTTAATAATAACTTTAACATTGAGCAAAAAATTATAAAAAGAGAAAAAGTTGGATACAATGAGTCATTCAAAGTAGAAAATATTGCGAGTGCCACATATATAAGAACACTAATTAATAAATTTGAAAAATCAGAAAATGAAGAAATAGCTTCACTTGTTCCTAAAGAAACGTATGAAATACTAAAGTTTAATGAGGAAAGTGGATCACGTAAGGATAAGAAAGAACTTTTATTTCAATTATTCAAATATAAATTTTTAACATCAGAAAAAAATGATATAATTAGAGTATACGATGTAGATGATGATATCTATAATAGAATCGTAAAATATTTAATGAAAGAAAATATGAGTGATGTTTTTTTTAAGAATATAGAAAGCCGTAATTATTCAAAAAGAAGAATGCATAGGATATTTATGAATGTATTGCTAGAAATAAGTTCCAGCACATTAAACGAATGTATGAAAGAAGAAAATAGTTACGTTAGAATACTTGGATTCAATGAAAATGGGCAAAGACATATAAAAAAATTACAAAAAGATGGGAAAAAGATTTTTGTGAATTGGAAAGATATAGAAAAATCAAAGGGTTCAGAGGTTGAAACAGAGAAAATTAAGATAGAAAAAAGGGGATTTTTGCTTAAAGAGCTAATATTTAGTAAAAAAGAACAATTAAACCCAATTATAGTAAAATAAATTATTTGGAGAGGTGAGAATCATATGAACATAAGTTTTCTAATGGTTATTAATGTGCTACTTATGATATTTTTCTTCGTAGTTGCATATATGGCAATAAAGTATTTTCTTAATCAAATAGAAAAATACCCAAGGATAACGCTAGAAGAGATCTATGATAGTAAGAAACTTAGACAAAAATATGGAATTGAAAATATTGTGAATCCACGTGATTTCGGATTTGATTATAAAGAAGTAGCATACAAATCTGGGAAAATACAGCTTTACGGATGGTTAATTGAAAACAAAAATTCAAATAAAGCAATTATATTGTCACATGGACGTGGGACAAATAGATTAGGTGTTCTGAGGTATTTAAACTTATTTAAAGAATTAAGATTGAATGAGCAATACAATATATTTATTCCTGACTTAAGAAACTCTGGGAAATCAGACTCAAGTAAGACATTCATGGGCTATTGTTTCGGACAAGACATATATCACACAATGGAAATGCTAAATAATGACTATAAATTAAGTAATTTCATTCTTTATGGATTCTCTCAAGGTGCTATTGGATCAGCAATTGCAGCCAAGTTTTACAATGATCAATTAAGAACAAAAGGAATTAAGATAGAGAAAATGATACTTGATAGTCCAGTTTCTAATGTGAAAAAGAAATTGAAAGATGATGCTAGAAAAAGAAAAGTCCCTAAATTCATATTAAGTATAGTAATTAGAGTGTTCAGTATTCGTGTAGGGGGACATCTTAATAAGATGCACTTAGCATATTTATTGAGAAGAATACCGACCTTACTATTACAAAGTAAGCAAGATGGAGCAACACCTTATGGAATGCTTATGGGTGAATACAATGAATTATCACAAAACAAAAATGTTGTTTTAAAAGTATTTGAAAATGGTACACATACTAGGATTTATCCAGATTATGTTGAAGAGTATACAAAAACAGTTTCAGACTTTCTAAATGGAAATCAGAAAGAGGAAATAAATGGCTGAAAAAGGATTAAGTAAAAGAACATACTTGATTTATGGAATGGGAGTTTCTTATTTCATACTAGATCAGATATATAATCAATGGTTATCATTTTACTATCTTCCACCATCAAATGAAGTTACATTAAAGCCTTTATTGACACCTACGTTGTTAATATTTGCATTTATATTTGGTAGAATGATAGATGCAGCATTAGATCCGATTGTTGGATATTTGTCAGACAAATCAAAATCAAAATATGGTAGACGATCATTTTTTATGATGATTGGTGGACTTCCATTAGCATTAACATTGATACTATTTTTCTTTCCCTTGAAAAGTTCTATAATGGCAACATTTTTATGGGTAGCATTAATAAATGGCTTATTCTTCACAGCATATACGTTAGTTAGTGGACCATATAATGCATTAATACCTGACTTAGCAAATACAAAAGAAGACAGAATTAATTTATCAACTGTGCAGTCAACTTTTCGGTTAGTGTTTACTGCTGTTGCAATGATACTACCTGGATATTTTATAGCAAAAATGGGTAACGGAAATACAGAAAAAGGTATACGTTTAACAGTAATATTATTTACAGTATTAGGAATAGCAGGTGTATATATTTGTGCATTCTTTTTAAAAGAGAGAGAGCTTACACAAAGTAGGGAAAAATTAGAAACATTAAAACTAAAAGACTCATTGAAATACGCATTTGAGAAAGAAACAATAATATATTTTGCAGCATTCTTTTTATTCTTTAGTGGATTTAATATTTTACGTGGAGTTGTTAACTACTATGTAGTCAGTGTAATGGAATTGTCAGTCAAATCTAATACGATAATATCAGCGTTATTATTTGGGGCAGCAGCAATAGCATTTCCAATCACTGGAAAACTAGCAAAGAAATATTCGTATAAGAAAATACTAATTGCTGACATCGCCATATTAATTGTAGGAACTATAGGATTGCTATTTGTTACAAAAGATAATAGAATATTAGCGTACCCTCTCTTTATATTATGTGGATTGGGATTAAGTGGATCAGCATTTATATTTCCACTTACGATAATAAGCGATATTGCAGTTTCAATAGGAAAAAGAAAAAATATAAGTATTGAAGGTGTTATGTTTGGGATACAAGGAATGTTTTTAAAACTAGCTTTTTTAACCCAACAGATAGTACAGACAACACTTCTAGTAAGAGGAAGTAAAGTTATTGGAAACGGATTTAAGCAAGCAACGAAAATAGGTGTATATTCTACGCTTATTGCAGCAATAGTGTTATTCGCTTTATCATTAGTATTTTATTCAATAAAAAAAGAAGAGAAATAGTTTAAAAATTAAAACATATAATTTAAGGAGGCTTTTATGGAAATAAAAGACATGCAATTAATTGCAAAAGAGATTAGAAAAGATATTATCGAGATGATTTACAGAGCTAAATCAGGGCATCCAGGAGGATCATTATCAATAACAGACATAATGACTGTTCTATATTGGAAAGAAATGAATATAGATCCAGCAAATCCAAAAATGGCTAATAGAGACAGATTTGTATTAAGTAAAGGTCATGCAGCACCAGCTTTATATGGAACATTGATGGAAAAAGGATATATAGATAAGAAATATGTTACAGAATTAAGAAAATATGGATCACCATTACAAGGACATCCAGATATGAAAAAATTAAATGGTGTTGAAATGTCAACTGGATCATTAGGGCAAGGATTATCAGCAGGAAATGGGATGGCATTCGCATCAAGAATAGATAACAACCCTTTTAGAGTGTATGTTGCATTAGGAGATGGGGAACTTCAAGAAGGTCAAGTTTGGGAAGCAGCAATGACAACAGCTCATTACAAATTAGACAATGTTGTAGCAATTGTAGATTATAATAACTTACAAATAGATGGAAAAGTATCAGACGTAATGGAAGTTTATCCAATAGCTGACAAATTTAGAGCATTTAATTGGCATGTAATAGAAATAGATGGACATAATTACGAACAAATAATAGCTGCATTTGATGAAGCAAGAACAGTTAAAGGAAAACCAACTGTAATTGTAGCAAAAACAGCAAAAGGTAAGGGTGTTTCATTTATGGAAAATAATGGAGACTACCATGGAAAAGCACCTTCAGATGATGAATATGCAAGAGCAATGGAAGAATTAAAGTAGTAAGGTAATAAAATCATTGAAAATAAATTATTCGGAGGATATAGATATGGAAAAAAAAGCAACGAGACAAGCTTATGGAGAAGCTTTAGCTAAATTAGGAAAAATGAATAAAGATGTAGTTGTATTAGATGCGGATTTAACAAAATCAACATATACAAATAAATTTCAAAGTGAATTTCCAGAAAGACATATAAATGTGGGAATTGCGGAAGCAGATATGATGGGAACAGCAGCTGGATTAGCAGCAGCAGGAAAAATACCATTTGCATCAACATTTGCACATTTTGCAGCAGGGAGAGCATTTGACCAAATTAGAAATAGTATTGCATACCCTAAATTAAACGTAAAGATATGTCCTACACATGCAGGAGTATCATTAGGTGAAGATGGAGGGTCACACCAATCAGTCGAAGATATAGCGCTTATGAGGTCTCTTCCAGGTATGGTAGTCTTATCTCCAGCAGATGCAGTTGAGACAGAGCAAATGATATTTGCAGTAGCTGAATACAAAGGGCCTGTTTATGTAAGATTAGGAAGATTAAATGTACCAGTTATATTTGATGAAACGTATGAATTTGAAATTGGAAAAGGAACAGTAATGATAGAAGGAAATGATGTTGCAATAATAGCAACAGGACTTCTTGTATATGAAGCAATGAAAGCATCAGAAGCATTAGCAGAAAAAGGAATTAAAGTAAGAGTTATAAATATGTCTACAATCAAACCATTAGATGAAAAAATAGTATTAGAAGCAGCAAAAGAATGTAAATTTGTAGTAACATGTGAAGAACATTCAATAATCGGTGGATTAGGTGGAGCAGTAGCTGAGTACTTATCAGGAGCTCATCCAACAAAAGTAATAAGACATGGAATCAAAGATGTATTTGGTCAAAGTGGAGAAGGAGACCAAATGTTAGATGAATATAAATTAAGAGCAAAAGATATAGTAGAAGTAGTATTACAAAATATGTAAATGAAATAAAATCGGAGGTATTATCAAAATGTTAAATCCAATTCGTGAAATGTTTAAAAATATTAGTAAAGAAAGAAGCTTTTTCTTTTCATCACTAATCTCTTTAGTTGTAGTTTTTGTATTAATTGATATATTTATATTCACAGTTTTTAATATAAATGAATTTAAAGCAAAAATGGAGAATTCTAATCAAATAATAGTATATGCAAAGACAATGACAGAAGAAGAAATAACAGCATTTCAAGGGAAACTATTAAAAACACCAGGAGTACAAACACTAAAATATGAATCAAAAGAAGTAGCATTACAAAAAATAGAAAAAGAACTGAATGTTGATTTGTCAGAAGAAGAAAATCCATTAAGTGATAGTTTTTATGTATATGTATCAAAAAATGCTGAAATTGAAAAAATGAAAGATACATTACTATCTTTTCCAGAAGTTGAAGAACTAGATATGAGATCAAAAGAAATTGAAAAAACAAATAAATTCAGTAAAAATCTAGACTATATATTATTGTTTGGAAGTATTGGATTATTAGTCTTTGGACTAGTTTTAATATATAATTTGACAAGTTTTGGGATAAAAGCAAGAAGAAGAGATATAATAGAACTTAGAGAATCAGGCGTATCAAAATTATTTATAAAATTCACATATTTTTTAGAAGGTGTGTTATTAATAGCATTATCATCAGGATTGGGATTCCTAGCATTTTGGAAGTTACAAAATTTCATAATACAAGGAATAAACATACTAAATACGAATGTAATAGCAACATCAACAACTGGAGAATTGATATCTATATTCTTAATGTCACTATTATTAGGAATATTAATTACATTTTTTGTAAATTTCATTGCAATGAATGGCTATTACAAAACTAAAAAAAGTAAAGTAGAAGTGAAAGCAATCGAAGAAACAAAAAATCAAGAAAACCAGTAAGGAGTAAGTATGAAAAAGAAAATCTTAAGTTTGACACTATTTATTTCAAGCGTAGTACTTATTTTTGCTGATCAGATTGATGACAACAAAACCAAAATAAAACAAATAGATAGTCAAATAAATAAAAATTCTCAAAAAATCAATCAAAATAAAGGTGAAATAAAAAAGGCAAAAACCAATGAAAATATTACTTTATCACAAGTAAGAGATATAGATAATAACATTAAGGTTCTGCAAGCAGAGTATAATGCAGCAGAAAAAAAATATATTGATATTTTGAAAGCAATTGGACAAAATGATGAGCAAATACAAAAGAGTATAACAGAAATAAATAAGAGATCAGAAATAATAACGGTGACAAAAGGCGATTTGTATAAAAAAATAAAAGTTTGGGATAGAATACGTCGAAGCAAACAAATAGTTGATATGTTTAATGGATCAAATATAGTCGAACAATCAAGAAGACAACATGATTTGAAAATTTTATTAGCTAGAGAAACTTCATATATACAAGTTGTTGAGAAGGAAAAACAAGGGGTAGAAGGTCAGAAATCTCAAGTTGAAGATGTAAAGGCAGGAAATCAAGCGGAAGCAGCTAAAGTTGAATCAGTAAGATCTGCATTAGAATCTAAAAATAAAGAATTAAATGCAGCAAAACAAGCAAAAAATGTGATGATTATGCAATTAAGAACTATGCAAAAAACATTGTCAACAGAAAATAATAAAATAGAGAAAAATAATGGACAGTTAATTTCTGAAAAAAAACGTTTGGAAGCACAAATACAAGCAATAATAGCTAGAGCAATAAAAGAACGAGAAATTGCTATGCAAAAAGCAGAAGAAGAAAAACGTAGAAGAGCAGAAGAGGAAAAACTGAAAAGAGAACAAGAAGCAGCTAAAGCGCAAGGAGAAAGAGATAACACAGACCTTGCAGGGAAAAAACCAACAACAACAACGAAACCATCAACATCAGCATCAACATCAACACAACCAAAACCTACGACATCGACAAGTGCGTCAACAAGTACTTCGAAGGCACCTATTTATGAAGCGCCAAAAGGGACAGGTAGTTTGGTGATGCCAATGAATGGATCAATTGTAATTGGATTTGGTCAGGAAAAAGTTGCAGGACTTAAGAGTAATGGAATAGAAATCCGAGGAAGCTTAGGGCAAAGTGTAAAAGCAGCAGATAGCGGGACAGTAATCTATGCAGGAGCACTTAATAATCTTGGATCGGTAATAATTATAGATCATGGTAATCTAGTAACTGTATACGGAAATTTAGCAGGAGTAAGTGTATCAAAAGGAACAAAAGTATCAAAAGGACAGTCAATAGGAACTTTAGGAAGAGACAGCATATCAAAAGAACCTAATTTATATTTTGAAACAAGAAAAGGTGTCAATGTAGTTAATCCAATGAGTTATTTGTAAGATAGGGGGGTAAATGAACTGCACTAAAAATGTTAGACAAATAATTTATTTAGATAGGAATGTTTTTCTGTATTGAACAGGAGACATTCC
>ERZ650300.151-NODE-151-length-37787-cov-17.924467_pt1 | contig 37787 bp, 35 predicted proteins | sample MGYA00376236_ERZ650300 | MGnify/ENA primary metagenome ERZ650300 (study PRJEB26733, sample SAMN07839303) | wastewater metagenome | biome: urban; feature: wastewater treatment plant; material: waste water | place: USA: North Carolina | collected 2016-04-28 ...
CGCGGAATTCGAATTCCTTGCCTTCGAACGGGGTGGTGTCCTTGACCGGACGCATGTCGACCAGGGAACCCGGGAGGAAGGCGCGAATGCCATTGACCATGACGGTCAGGCCACCCTTCACCTTGCCGGTGATCATGCCCTTGACGAGGATCGCGTCGTTCAGGGCCTTGTCGAGGTCGTTCCAGGCGGCGATGCGCTTGGCCTTGTCGCGGGAAAGGCGGGTCTCGCCGTAGCCGTCTTCGAGCTGCTCGATGGCAACCTGGACGTAGTCGCCGACTTGGGCGGCAAGCTCACCGCGGTCGGTGCGGAATTCGTCGAGGGGGATGTAGCTCTCGGACTTCAGGCCGGCGTTGACGACCACGAAGTTCTGGTCGATACGCACGACTTCGGCGGTGATGACTTCACCGGCGCGCATTTCCTGGCGATTGAGGGACTCCTCAAACAGCGCGGCAAAACTTTCCTCGAAGGAAGCAGGGGTGGCAGTGGACATAGAAAAAAAGAACCTTACAACCGTTGTGACACGGCGGTTGGTTGAAAAACTTCCGCGCCCGGGCGGGCTGCGGAAGACGTCAGCTACGAAGTACCGCGGCCTGCTGAAGCACGAAATCGACCGCCTGTTGGATGGTCATTTCCGATGTATCGAGCAGCGCTGCATCCTCGCTTCTTTTCAGTGGCGCGACGGCGCGCTGGGAATCCCGGGCGTCACGTTCACGCAAGTCACTGAGCAGATCGTCCATGTTAGCAGGCATTCCTTTATCGATCAACTGCTTATATCGACGTTCGGCGCGCGCTTCGGCAGACGCGGTGAGGAAGATCTTGACCGGGGCATCAGGGAAGATCACCGAGCCGATGTCACGCCCTTCGGCTACCAGCCCGGGGGCACGACGGTAGGCGCGCTGGCGCCAGAACAGCGCCTCGCGAACCGCCGGCAGGACGGCCACCTTGGAGGCGCCCACCGAGCAGGCTTCGCTGCGGATGGCGTTGGTCACATCGTCGCCGGCGAGGAACACCGTGTCGCCTTCGAAGGTCGCCGGCAGCGCAGCGGCGATGCGGGCGAGCGCCGCTTCGTCGTCCAGGGCCACGCCTTCGCGCATCCCGGCGAGAGCGACGAGGCGGTACAGGGAGCCGCTGTCCAGGTGCTGGAAACCCAGGGCCTCGGCTACCCGGGCGCCGACGGTGCCCTTGCCGGACGCCGACGGGCCGTCAATGCCGATCACCGGCACCGGCGTGGCGATGCCGGCAAAGGTGGTGAAGTATTCCGGGAAGGTCTTGTTCACGCACTTCGGGTCATTGATGCGCACGTACGGGCCGCCCAGGGTGGCGAGGGAGAAGCACATCGCGACCCGGTGATCCTCGTAGGTGTCGATCACCGCCCGCTGCAGCTGGGCAGGCGGGGTGATGCGGATGCTCTCGGAGAACTCCTCGACCTCCGCGCCAAGCTTGCGCAGCTCGGTCGCCATGGCGGCGATGCGGTCGGTTTCCTTGACCCGCCAGCTGCCGATGTTGCGTAGATGGGTGGTGCCGTCGGCAAAGAGCGCCGCGACGGCCAGGGTCATCGCGGCATCCGGGATGTGGTTGAGGTCCAGATCGATGGCCTTGAGCTTGCCGGAGGCCGGGCCTCGCGCTTCGATCCAGTCGTCGCCCCAGGTGATCTCGGCGCCCATCTCGGCCAGCGCATCGGCGAACTTCACGTCGCCCTGGATGCTGCGCTTGCCGGCACCGACCACCCGCACGGGGCCACCGCCCAGCGCGCCGGCGGCAAGGAAGTAGCTGGCGGTGGAGGCATCGCCCTCAACGGCGATCCGCCCCGGCGACACGTAGCCCTGGCCGGCCGGCACGATGAAGCGGCTCCAGCCGTCGCGCTGGACGATCACGCCGAAGCGCTCCATCAGGTTGAGGGTGATCTCGACGTAGGGCCGGCTGATGAGCTCGCCTTCCACGTCGATGATGAGGGGCTTGTCGCGGGCCACCAGCGGCGCCGCCTGCAGCAGCCCGGTGAGGAACTGGCTGGACACGTTGCCGCGCACGCTGACGCGCTCGGCGCCCAGTTGGGCCGGCTTGAGCGCCAGGGGCGGATAGCCCTCCTGCCCCAGCCATTCGACGCACGCGCCGAGCTGCTTGAGGCCGTCCACCAGATCGCCGATGGGGCGCTCGTGCATGCGCGGCACGCCCGACAGGCTCACCACCGCGCCCGGATCGTCGCAACCCGACAGGCTGGCGACGATGGCCGGCACCAGGGTGCGGATGCTGAGGCCGGAGTTGCCCACAAAAAGATCGGCCTTGAGCTGGCCAAAGCGGCCGCCGCAGCCCGTCACCCGCAGGGCGTCGCCCTCCTCGGCCACGGGCACGCCCAGCGCGACGATGGCGTTGCGCATCACGCGCGTGTCGTCGGAATCAAGCAGCGCCTCGACGAGGGTCTCGCCCTCGGCCAGCGCCGCCAGCAGCAGCACGCGGTTGGAGATGCTCTTCGAGCCGGGCAGGCGCACGGTGCCGGCGGCCTTCAGCATCGGCGGCAGATCGATGAATTCCATGGGGACTCCTATTTCAGGGGGTGGCGCTTCCGCCCGCAGCCGGCGATGGCAGCCGGACGGAAGGCTCGACAATCGGAACGGGCTCACTCGCCCGAAGGCGAGGCCGGAAAGGCCTTGTCGGCCCAGGTGTTGCGGGCGCGGCTGGCTTCATCGAAGACGGCCTCCAGCGCCGGGCCATCGCCCGCCACCAGCAGGGCGCGCAGATAGGCCAATTCGGAAAGATAGGCGTCGAGTTCGGCGAGCAGCGAATGACGGTTGGCCACGCAGATGTCCCGCCACATCTCGGGATGGCTGCCGGCCACCCGGGTGAAATCCCGGAAGCCGCTCGCGGCGTAGCTGAAGAGCTGCTCGGCGTTGGCGCGGCCGGCCAGATCGTGCACCAGGCCGAAGGCCAGGAGGTGCGGCAGGTGGCTGACGGCGGCGAAGACGCGGTCGTGTTCCTGGGGGCTCATCTCGTGGAGCACGGCGCCGCAGGCCGCCCAGACATCCCGCACCCGGGCGATGGCCTCGGGGCGGTTCTCGGGCAGCGGCGTGACGACCACCTTGCGGCCGACGTAGAGCTCGGCGCGGGCCGCCACCGGGCCGCTCTTCTCGGCGCCGGCGATGGGGTGCGCAGGCACCACGTTGGGCAGGCGATGGCCCAGGTGGCGGTAGATCGCCTCGATCACGTCGCGCTTGGTGCTGCCGGCATCGGTGACGATGGTGTCAGGGCCCAGATGCGGGGCAATGGCCGCCGCCACGGCGTCCATCTGGCCGACCGGCATCGCCAGCAGGACCAGATCAGCGCCCTGCAGGGCCGTTGCCCAGTCGGTGGAGATTTCGTCGATGAGGCCGAGTTCGCGGGCCTTGGCCAGAGGCTCGGGGCGACGCCCCACGCCGACGATGTGATTGACGAGGCCCGCCTTGCGCAGCGCGAGGGCGAAGGAGCCACCGATCAGGCCGACGCCGCAGACGACCAGCTTGTCGATCTTGTTCACGCCGGGCACCGCTCAGGCCAGGGCTGCAGGCAGGACTTCGAGGAAGCGGGCGTTCTCGCTCTCGAGGCCGATGGAGACGCGCAGCCATTCGGGCATGCCGTAGCCGCCGATGGGGCGGACGATCACGCCCTGGCGCAGCAGGCGCTGATTGACGCCGGCGCCATCGCCCACCTTGAAGGTGACGAAGTTGCCGTAGGACGGGATCCACTCCAGCCCAAGGCGCGTGAAGCCGTCGCACAACTGCTTCATGCCGGCGGCGTTGAGCTCGAAGCTGCGCTGGAGGAATTCGTCGTCGAATAGCGCCGCAGCCGCGGCGGCGAGGCCCGGGATGCACACGTTGAACGGCTGACGCACCCGGTTGAGCAGGTCGATCACCGCCGGGTTGCCGATGCCGTAGCCCACACGCAGGCCGGCGAGCCCATACGCCTTCGAGAAGGTGCGGCTGACCAGCAGGTTGGGGAAGCGGGCAACCCAGGCGATGGCGTCGTAGCGGTCGGCCGGGGCGAGGTATTCGGTGTAGGCCTCGTCCAGCACCACCAGCACATCCGCCGGCACACGGGCGAGAAAGGCCTCGAGCTCGGCTCCGGGCACGAAGGTCCCGGTGGGGTTGTTGGGGTTGGCGATGAAGATGACGCGGGTGGCCGGCGTGATCGCCGCCAGCATGGCGTCGAGGTCGTGGCCGAACGCCTTGGCCGGCACTTCGATGCCGCGGGCGCCGGCCGCCTGGGTCGCGAGCGGATAGACGGCGAAGGCGTGCTGGGCGTAGATCGCGTCGCGGTCGGGGCCGAGGAAGGCGCCGGCGACCATCTCGAGGATGTCGTTGGAGCCGTTGCCGAGGACGATCTGGTTCATCGCCACGCCGTAGCGGCGGCACAGGGCGTCCTTCAACTCGAAACCGTTGCCGTCGGGGTAGCGGGCGATGTCGGCAAGCGACGCCTGCATCGCGGCGCGGGCCTTCTCGCCGACACCGAGGGGGTTCTCGTTGGAGGCGAGCTTGACGATGGATTCCTCGGCCAGCCCCATCTCGCGGGCCAGTTCGGAAATCGGCTTGCCAGGCTGATAGGGAGAGATCGCCCGGATGTGGGCGGGCGCCAGATCACACAAACGCATCGGAGACTCCAGGAGAAATCAGTACACAGCCTGGGGGTAGGAACCCAGGACTTTCAGACAGGCAGCCCGATCGGCCAGGGCATCGAGGGCAGCCTTGACCGCCGGATCGTCGCGATGGCCTTCGACGTCCACGTAGAACACGTATTCCCACAGGGCCGAGCGGGCCGGGCGCGATTCGAGGCGACTCATGGACACGCCCGCATCGGCCAGCGGGGCGAGCAGTTCGTGCATCGCACCGGGGCGGTTGCTGGCGGACATGATCAGTGAGGTCTTGTCGGCGCCAGAGCGGCCGGCGTCGTGGCGACCGAGCACGAAGAAGCGGGTGGTGTTGTTGGGCTCGTCCTCGATGTTCTCGACCAGCCGCGGCAGGTCGTAGCGCTCAGAGGCTGCCTCGCCGGCGATCGCCGCGGCGCCCGGCTCGAGGGATGCCAGCCGGGCCGCTTCGGCGTTGCTGCCGACGGGAATCCGCGGCACGCCGGGCAGCGAGCGGTTGAGCCACTCGTGGCACTGAGCCAGGGACTGGGCGTGGGAATACACCTTGCGGATGCTGCCAAGGCTGGACTCGCGGGTCATCAGGTGCTGATGGATACGCACGACCACCTCGCCGCAGATCTTGAGCGAGGTGCCGAAGAGCAGATCAAGGGTGCGACCGACGGCGCCCTCGGTGGAATTCTCGACCGGCACGACGCCATACTGGGCATGACCGGCTTCGACCTCGCGGAACACGTCGTCGATGCTGCCCTGGGGCGCCAGCCGCGCGGCGTGGCCGAAGTGCTTGACCGCAGCGCTCTCGGAAAAGGTGCCCAGCGGGCCAAGAAAGGCCACGCCGAGGGGGTTCTCGAGGGACAGGCAGGCCGACATCACCTCCCGGAAGAAGAAGGTGACGCTCTCGTCGGGCAGCGGCCCGGCGTTGAGATCCTGGATGCGGCGCAGCACCTGGGCTTCGCGCTCGGGGCGGTAAACCTGCCCGAACTCGCCATACTTGGCCTTGATTTCACCCACGTGCTGGGCGCATCTGGCGCGCTCGTTGAGCAGCGCCAGGATCTGTGCGTCGATGGCGTCGATCTGGGCGCGAACAACACCCAGTTCCTGCAGCATCCCCTCGTTCATGCCCTCTCCTGAAAATGCGCCGCTCACGCCCGGCGCGCAGCGAAATCCTGCATCAGCTCGACCAGCGCGTCGATGCCTTCGAGCGACATGGCGTTGTAGATCGACGCCCGCATGCCTCCCACCGACTTGTGGCCCTTGAGCCCTTCCAGCCGGCGCTCGGCAGCAGCCGCCAGGAATGCGGCATCCAGCGCGCCATCGGCCAGAGTGAAGGGCACGTTCATGCGCGAGCGGCAATCGACCGCCACCGGGTTGCGGTAGAAGCCGCCGCTGCCATCGATCGCGTCATAGAGCCGCTTTGCCTTGGCGATGTTGGCCGCCTCGACCGCAGCCACGCCCCCCTTGGCGAGCAGGTGCTTGAAGATCAGCCCCGCCAGATAGATGCTGAAGGTCGGTGGGGTGTTGAGCATCGAGCCGTTCTCGGCCATCACCGCAAAGTCCATCACGGTGGGCGTGGTGGGCGCAGCCTTGCCCAGCAGGTCTTCGCGGACGATCACGATGACGAGGCCAGCCGGGCCGATGTTCTTTTGCGCGCCGGCGTAGATCAACCCGTACTTCGAGACGTCCATCGGACGCGACAGGATGTGCGAGCTCATGTCGGCCACCACCGGCACGCCGGCCGGCGTTTCGGGCAGGTCGAACATCTCGACGCCGTGGATGGTTTCGTTGGTGCACAGATGCACGTAGGCAGCCGAAGGATCGAAGCTCAGCTCGCCGGCGCCCGGCAGGCGGGTGAAGGCATCGGCCTCGGTGGAGCCCGCCAGACGCGCCTTGCCGACGCGCTGGGCTTCCTTGATGGCCTTCTTCGACCACGAACCGGTGACCACGTAATCCGCCGAGCCGCCGGCCAGCAGATTCATCGGGATCTGCGCGAACATCTGGGTGGCCCCGCCCTGCAGGAACAGCACCTTGTAGCTGGACGGGATGCCCATCAGCGTGCGCAGGTCGGCCTCGGCCGATTCGATCACGCCGGTGAAATCCTTGCCCCGGTGGGACATCTCCATGATGCTCATGCCGCGACCATGCCAGTCGAGGAGTTCGTCGCGGGCCTTTTCGAGGACCGGAGTCGGCAGCACTGCCGGCCCCGCCGAGAAATTGAAGATACGCATCGTCTGAATCCTGAATTACGGGTTGCTCTTGCTGCTCAAGCCTCAGGCTTCCGGGGCGCCTTCGCCGCCGACTTCCTGCTCGTCCTCGTCGCCTTCGAGGATCTTCTGCACGCCGGAGAGGGTGCTGCCCTCATCCACCGAGATCAGCGTCACGCCCTGGGTGGCGCGGCCCATCTCGCGGATCTCGGAGACGCGGGTGCGCACCAGAACACCGCCGGTGGTGATCAGCATCAGCTGATCCTTCTCGGTAACCAGCGTGGCGGCGACGACCTTGCCGTTACGGTCGGAGGTCTGGATCGCGATCATGCCCTTGGTGCCGCGGCCGTGGCGGGTGTATTCGGCGATCGGGGTGCGCTTGCCGAAGCCGTTTTCGGTGGCGGTGAGCACGCTCGGCGATTCGTCGCCGGAGACCACCATCGCGATCACGCTCTGGCCCTCCTCGAGCATCATGCCGCGCACGCCGCGGGCCTGACGGCCCATCGGACGCACATCGTTCTCGGAGAAGCGCACCGCCTTGCCGGCGTCGGAGAACATCATCACGTCGTGCTTGCCGTCGGTGATCGCCACGCCAACCAGGAAGTCGCCCTCGTCCAGCCCCACGGCGATGATGCCGGCCTTGCGGGGGTTGGAGAAGTCGGTGAGCGGGGTCTTCTTGACGGTGCCCTGGGCGGTGGCCATGAAGATGAAGTGACCTTCGTCGAACTCCTTGACCGGCAGCACGGCGGTGATCTTCTCACCCTCCAGCAGCGGGAAGAGGTTGACGATGGGCTTGCCGCGGGAATTGCGGTTGCCTTCCGGCACCTCATACACCTTGAGCCAGTACAGCCGGCCACGATTGGAGAAGCACAGGATGTGGTCGTGGGTGTTGGCCACGAAGAGCTGGTCGACGAAGTCGTCGTCCTTGACCGCCGCCGCCTGCTTACCACGGCCGCCGCGCTTCTGGGCGCGGTAGTCGGTGAGCGGCTGGCGCTTGAAGTAGCCGGTGTGGGACAGAGTGACGACCATATCCTGGGGCGCGATCAGATCCTCGATATTGATGTCGGCGGTGTTCATCACCACCTCGGAGCGGCGCGGGTCGCCGAACTGCTGCTTGATGAGCGCAAGCTCGTCGCCGATGATCGCGGTGATCCGCTCCGGCCGGGCCAGGATGTCCAGCAGGTCGGCGATGGTGTCCATCACCTCGCGGTATTCCGCGACGATCTTGTCCTGTTCGAGGCCGGTCAGGCGCTGCAGGCGCAGTTCAAGGATCGCTTGCGCCTGAGCGTCGGAGAGGCGGTAGCCCTGCTCCGACAGGCCGAACTCCGGCGCGAGGCCTTCGGGGCGGAAGGCGGCAGCGTCGGCAACGGCGCGGTGGAGCATCTCCTCGACCAGCGCCGAACGCCACTGGCGGCCCATCAGCGCCTTCTTGGCTTCCGGCGGCGTGGGCGCGGCCTTGATGAGGGCGATGATCTCGTCCACGTTCGAGAGCGCAACGGCCAGGCCTTCGAGGATGTGGCCGCGCTCGCGGGCCTTGCGCAGTTCGAAGATGGTGCGACGGGTGACCACCTCGCGCCGGTGGGCGAGGAAGCAGTCGATCATCTGGCGCAGGTTGAGCAGGCGCGGCTTGCCATCCACCAGCGCCACCATGTTCATGCCGAAGGTGTCCTGCAGCTGGGTCTGCTTGAACAGGTTGTTCAGCACCACGTCGGGCATCTCGTTACGCTTGAGCTCGATGACCACGCGCATGCCCGACTTGTCGGATTCGTCGCGGATCTCGCTGATGCCTTCGATCCGCTTTTCGTTCACCAGCTCGGCGATCTTCTCGAGCAGGGTCTTCTTGTTAACCTGATACGGGATCTCGTCGACGATGATCGCCTGGCGATCGCCCTTGCCGATGTCCTCGAAGTGCGTGCGCGCGCGCATCACCACCCGACCGCGGCCGGTGCGGTAGCCTTCGTGCACGCCGGAGAGGCCGTAGATCAGCGCGGCGGTGGGAAAATCCGGGGCGGGGACGATCTTGATGAGCTCGTCGATGGAAACATCGGGCTCCTGCAGCAGGCGCAGGCAGGCATCGACGACTTCGGTGAGGTTGTGGGGCGGAATGTTGGTCGCCATGCCCACCGCGATACCGCCGGAGCCGTTGATGAGCAGGTTCGGGATGCGCGCCGGCAGCACCAGCGGCTCTTTCTCGGAGCCGTCGTAGTTGGGGCCGAAGTCGACGGTTTCCTTGTCGATGTCGGCCAGCAGCTCGTGGCCGATCTTGGCCATGCGGATTTCGGTGTAACGCATGGCCGCCGCGCTGTCGCCATCCACCGAGCCGAAGTTGCCCTGGCCATCCACCAGCATGTAGCGCAGCGAGAAATCCTGGGCCATCCGCACGATGGTGTCGTAAACCGACTGATCGCCGTGGGGGTGATACTTACCGATCACGTCACCGACGATACGGGCGGATTTCTTGTAAGCCTTGTTCCAGTCGTTGCCCAGCTCGTGCATGGCAAACAGCACGCGCCGATGCACGGGTTTCAGGCCATCGCGTACATCCGGCAGGGCCCGCCCGACGATCACGCTCATCGCGTAATCCAGGTAGGCGTGACGCATCTCGTCTTCGAGGCTGATGGGTAAGGTTTCTTTGGCGAACGGGATCATGGCACCGCGAGGAATCGACTATTCGTCGAAGAGACGAAAAACGGTAAGTTTAGCACGCCGCCGCAAGCCGCTTTCGGCTCGCATCACCCACCACGCCCCGACCTGCCCATCCGTGTGCGCTCCTTGTTCGTTGTGACGGCCCGGCTTCATATGCTCTAATCGGCAGGTCAATCACCATCACGAGACGGGTGCCCCGAGCGCCCCATCCAACCTGAGGAGGAAACCCCATGAACGCAGCCAAGTTTCGCCTGGCGTCCGCCACCGTCCTGATGCTCGCCAGCCTGTCGGCCATGGCGCAATCCAAGGACATCGTCGTCGATCCGAAGGGCGAAGTCCCCTACGCCATCGACCAGCGCAACGCTGTCGTCAAGAGCGGCACCGATCTGTGCTGGCGCACCGGTTACTGGACGCCCGCGGCCGCCGGCGAGGTGAAGGCAGGCGAACTGCCCGTGGGCTGCGAATGCGACAAGGACGTCGTCGGCGCCGAGAAGTGTTCGCCCCCTGCCCGCGCCGCTGCACCGGCAGCGCCCGCAGCCCCGGCCGCACCGGCCGTCGCACCCAAGTGTGATTTCACCAGCCACCTGGCTGCCGACACCGGCTTCGCCTTCAACAAGGCCACGCTCACCCCGGCCGCCAAGGCCCATCTCGACAGCGCGATCATCGGCAAGCTCTCCAGCTGCGCCCAAGTCACCGCCGTCATCGTCACCGGCCACACCGACCGCCTCGGCTCCCAGAGCTACAACCAGAAGCTCTCCGACAAGCGCGCCGATGCCGTCCGCGCCTACCTCGTCAGCCGCGGCATGAACGCCGACGTGATCGACACCATGGGCGCCGGCAAGACCCAGCCGATCAAGAGCTGCGACGACAAGCTCGGCCGCAAGAAGCTGATCGAGTGCCTCGCCCCCAATCGCCGCGTCACCGTGGACGTCAAGGGCACGGCCAAGTAACGATCGGCCCGCTTCTGTTTCATCCAAACCCCGCCCAGCGCGGGGTTTTTTCCGCCCACGCCGAGAACCACCATGACACCGACGCCGGTCGACCTGCTCATCGAAGCCCGCTGGATCATTCCCGTGGAGCCGGACAACACCACCTTCGAGCACCACGCGATCGCGGTGCACGATGGGCGCATCGTCGCCGTCCTGCCCATCGCCGAGGCGCGAACCCGGTTTGCCGCCACCGAAACCGTCAGCCTGCCCGACCACATCGTCACTCCCGGCTTCGTCAATCTCCACTGCCATGCCGCCATGACCCTCATGCGCGGCCTGGCCGACGACCTCCCGCTGATGCGCTGGCTGCAGGAGGCGATCTGGCCCGCCGAATCCCGCCACGCCTCCCACGCCTTCGTGCGGGATGGCAGCCTGCTCGCCGCCGCCGAGATGCTCCGGGGCGGCATCACCACCTGCAACGACATGTACTTCTTCCCCGAGGCCACAGCCGAAGCCTTCGCACGCCTCGGGCTGCGCGGCGTGCTCGGGATCACCGTCATCGAATTCCCCTCCCAGTACGCCGCCGACGCCGACGACTACCTGCGCAAGGGCCTCGAAGCCCGCGACGCCTGGCGCGACAATCCGCTGATCCGCTTCGCCCTCGCACCCCACGCACCCTACACCGTCTCCAACAAGAGCTTCGAGCGCATCGGCGCCCTCGCCGACGAACTCGAACTGCCCATCCATATACATATCCACGAAACCGCCGGTGAAGTCGCCGACAGCGTCAGGGAGTTCGGACAGCGCCCCGTCGCCCGGCTCGAATCCCTCGGACTGCTCGGCCCCAGCCTAATCGGCGTCCACGCCGTCCATCTCGACACCGAGGACATCGAACGGCTGGCGATCCACCAGTGCGCCATTGCCCACTGCCCCACGTCCAACATGAAGCTCGCCAGCGGCGCCGCGCCAGTCGCGTCCCTGCTTGATCGCCAGCTGGCGGTCGGGCTGGGCAGCGACGGTGCAGCGAGCAACAACCGCCTCGACCTGCTGCGCGAGATGCGCCAGGCGAGCCTCCTTGCAAAGCTCCAGACCAGCGACGCCGCCACCCTGCCCGCCCACCAGGCCCTGCGGATGGCCACCCTGGGCGGCGCCCGTGCCCTCGGGCTCGACGCGGAGATCGGTTCGATCGAACCCGGCAAGGCCGCCGACATCGCCGCCCTCAGGATCGACGACCCGGACGAGCTACCCTGTTACCATCCGGCATCCCACCTCATCCACGTGCTGGACCGCCGCGCAGTGTCGGACGTGTGGGTCGGTGGACAACGGCGAGTAAAGCATGGGAAACTGTTGCAAATAACCAACACGGAGCTATTGGGCATCGCCCGCCTATGGCAGAATAAGCTCCGCCAATGAATTGGATATGCTGCCTGAGTTCGTAATGCGCTCAAGCGGCATGGATGAATTTTCCGGTTCTATCCCTTTGCCTTGCGACGAGGAAAACGATGATCAAACAAGCCAAAAAACAACTGCTGATGGCCGCCGCACTTGCCGCTCTCGGCCTGTCCGCTTCCGCCAGCTTCGCCAAAGACGTCGTTGTCGATACGAAAGGCGAAGTGCCTTACGTGATCGATGGCCGCAACGTCGTTGCTCGCAGCGGTTTCGACCTCTGCTGGCGCACTGGCTACTGGACCCCGGCCGCCGCCACCAACACCCTGCAGGCTGACAACAACCTGCCGGTTGGCTGCGAATGCGACAAGGATGTCGTCCCGGCTGACAAGTGCGTTGTTGCTGCCGCTCCGGCTGCTGGCGCCAAGGCTGCTGCTCCGGCTGCTGTCGCTCCGGTTTCCGACAAGGTCAAGCTGGCTGCCGACGCCCTCTTTGAATTCGACAAGGCCGTCCTGCTGCCCGCCGGCAAGGCCAAGCTTGACGATCTGGCTGCCAAGGCCAAGACCGTGAAGCTGGAAGTGATCCTGGCCGTTGGCCACACCGACCGCATCGGTGGCGACGCCTACAACCAGAAGCTGTCCGAGAAGCGTGCTGCCGCCGTCAAGACCTACCTGGTCGGCAAGGGCGTTGAAGCCAACCGTGTTTACACTGAAGGCAAGGGCGAGAAGCAGCCCGTCACCACTGGCAAGTGCAACAACCTCGGCAAGGAAAGCGGCAAGAACAAGAAGCTGGTCGATTGCCTGCAGCCGGATCGTCGCGTCGAAATCGAAGTCATCGGCACCAAGTAATCCGTCGATCTTCAGACTTCACGTCGTACTCAAAAAGCCCTGCCCTGCAGGGCTTTTTGTTTTTCAGCCGGGCGCAATACAATCGCACCCTGTCATTTCGATTCAAAGCCAACTCACGATGAACGCCGATCCCGCCGAACTGCAGAAATTCAGTGACCTCGCCCACCGCTGGTGGGATCCCGAATCCGAATTCAAACCGCTTCACCAGATCAACCCCTTGCGGCTCGACTGGATCGACGGCGCCGCCCAGATCGCCGGCAAGAAAGTCGTCGATATCGGCTGTGGCGGCGGCATCCTCGCCGAGTCCATGGCAGCCCGCGGGGCACAGGTCACAGGGGTCGACCTTTCGGAGAAAGCCCTCGGCGTGGCCCGACTGCATCTCTACGAAAGCGGCCAGACCGTCGATTACCGGCACATCTCAGCCGAAGACATCGCCCGGGAATGCCCCGGCAGCTTTGACGTCGTCACCTGCATGGAAATGCTCGAGCACGTCCCGGACCCAGCCAGCACCATCAGGGCCTGCGCCGCGCTCGTGAAGCCCGGCGGGCACGTCTTCTTCTCCACGCTCAACCGAAACCTCAAGTCTTACCTGATGGCGGTGGTCGGCGCCGAATACGTGCTCAAGATGCTGCCGATGGGCACCCACGAGTACGCCAAGTTCATCAAGCCATCCGAACTGGCTCGTTACGTGCGCGAGGCGGGCCTGGATGTCGAGGAACTCATCGGCATGTCCTACAACCCGATCAGCAAGGTCTATTCGCTCGGGCGCGACACCGACGTCAATTACCTGATGCGCACCACCCGGCATGGCTGACGCCGTCTTCTTCGATCTCGATGGAACCCTGGCGGACACCGCGCCCGATTTCGCACGGATCCTTCACCGCATGCAGATCGAACACGGACTTGCCCCCACCCCGTTTGAAGCCGTGCGCGCCCAGGTCTCCCACGGGGTGCGCGGCATGCTCGGCGTCGGCTTCGGCATCTTGCCGGATGCCGACACCTACCCCGGGCTGGCGGCGCGCTTTCTAGAGCTTTACGCTGAGGGACTATGTATCAGGACCTGCCTGTTCCCGGGCATGGCCGAACTGCTGGCTCACCTTGAAAGCCACGGCGTGCCCTGGGGTATCGTCACCAACAAGCCCGAGCGTTACACCCACCCGCTGATCGCCGCGCTCGGTCTCACGGCGCGAAGCGCGTGCGTCGTGGGTGGCGATACCGCCGCCCGCGCCAAACCCCATCCCGATCCGCTCCTGCACGCCTGCGCCGCGATAGACGTCGAGCCGACCCGCTGCCTGTATGTCGGCGACGACATCCGTGACATCACAGCCGGCAAGGCCGCCGGAATGAAAACCCTGGCCGCCGCATACGGCTACCTCGGCACGGACGATCCAATCCACACCTGGGGCGCCCATTCGATCATCGCCCACCCCATGGATGTCCTTCCCCATCTCGCCTGAGCGAAAGACATGTTATGATCGGGAACTTTCCAGCCACCGCTGGAGACTAAACATTGCATCACAAGGGGCTGACCTGGCTTCGACGTGGGTGCGGAGTTAATGTAGGGCATGCCGAGCACTCCAGTTCGCTCGTAAATCTGTCTGGAAATCAATTAAACGCCAACGACGAAAAGTTCGCGCTCGCCGCTTAAACCCGGCGAACCGCTCACCGGATGGCCGATGGTCCGGGTTGAGGGTCGCAAGATCTAAGACAGAGCGGTCATTTACATTGGCTGGTTCGATATAGGGTCACTATGTATCGAATAAGACTAAGTGACTGGCGGCCTGCGTAGCGTGCTCCTGCGCGACGAAGGCAGCGAGATTCAAATCAGGCGGCTACGCATGTAGAACTACTTAATGAAGGCTTGCGGACGGGGGTTCGATTCCCCCCAGCTCCACCAGAATCGAGTCCGGGATGTTCCGGAGAAGGCCGGAAACCTAAGCTAAGCAAGGGTTTCCGGCCTTTTTTACGTCCTAAGTAGTCCGGATAGGTCCGTTGCAATCCGGCATTGAATGGGGGCAACATAGGGGGCAACTGGCCTACCACCCTATGGACCTGCCCCCAAATGCCCCTCACCGACACCGCGATTCGTGCCGCCAAGCCCGGCGAAAAGACCGTCAAGCTGTCCGACGAAAAAGGCCTGTACTTGGAGTTAGCCCCATCTGGGGGCAAGTGGTGGCGCCTAAAATACCGTTTTGGGGGCAAGGAGAAGCGCATCAGTCTGGGCGTCTATCCGGACGTGGGCCTCAAACTGGCCCGCGAGCGCCGGGACGAAGCCCGCCGGCTGCTGGCTGACGGCATTGACCCAGGCGAGCACCGCAAAGCCAACAAAAACGCCCGCGCCGACTCCGCGGCGAACAGCTTCGAGAGCGTGGCCCGTGAGTGGTTCACGAAGCTGTTGCCCACCTGGACGCCCTACCACGCCGACAAGATCCTGCGCCGACTGGAGCGCGACGTGTTCCCCTGGATCGGCGGCAAGCCCATTTCCGACTTGAACGCCCCCGATGTGCTGGCGACGATCCGCCGCATTGAAGCCCGTGGCCGGCTCGAGACAGCCCACCGCGCCCTCCAGAACTGCGGGCAGGTGTTCCGATATGCCGTAGCAACGGGGCGTGCCGAGCGCGATCCGACCGGCGATTTGCGCGGTGCCCTGCCCCCCACCAGGGAAAAGCACATGGCCGCGATCACGGAGCCGGCCGAAGTCGGCGCCCTGCTGCGGGCAATTGACGCCTTCCGCGGCACCCTGATTGTGCACTCCGCCCTGAAGCTCTCCGCGCTGGTGTTCGTCCGCCCTGGCGAGCTGCGGCAAGCCGAATGGTCAGAAATCGACCTCGACAAAGGGGAGTGGAACATCCCCGCCAGCCGGATGAAGGGGTGGACGCGGAAGGGCATCACCACGCCGCACCTTGTCCCGCTCGCCCCTCAAGCGGTGGAGATCCTGCGCGAGCTGCAACCGCTCACCGGGCGAGGCGCGCATGTGTTCGCCGGCCGCGATCCGAAGAAGCCCATGAGCAATGCCGCCGTCAATGCTGCCCTGCGCCGCATGGGTTACGACACCAAAACCGAGATGACTGGGCACGGCTTCCGGGCGATGGCCAGGACGATCTTGCACGAAGAATTGAGCGTGGACAGGGAAGTGATCGAGCACCAACTAGCCCACTCCGTACCCGACGCTCTGGGCACAGCCTACAACCGCACCAAGTTCATTAAGGAACGTCGGGCGATGATGCAGCGCTGGGCGGACTACCTCGACAAGCTGAAGATCGGGGCTGCCATAGTGGCGCTACCTACCCGAGGCGCAGCTTGACAGCACTTACTGCAGCCGAAAGGACCAAGCGGGCCCGAAAGGCTGCCAACGCCTCCGTTAAAAGCCGCCGGAGGAACGTAAAGGAGCGTGATGCCTTGCTCTGGCTTGCCTACTGCTGGCTGGAGCAAGAGCCGCTCACGCTGGAGGACGCCTGCACGGCAATCGCGTTTCTTTCGGACGAGCCGGCAGTGCCAGAAAAATCTAAGTGGCTCACAAACCCTCAAGGGGTCAACAAGCCCACAAGGGAGTGCAGCCCTTACGCCTTTCTGGCCAGGGCTACAGGCCTAACAAAGCAAGCTGTGTGGGCAATAATTCGGAAATACCGGAATGCTCAGTTGACGCACAGAACGCAGGAATAGGCGCTTCAAAACGCATAAATAGGCAAAAAAACGCAAGGTCGGAAAACGCCCCAGGTAGGCACCCCAACAAGGCCGAAAAATGGAGTCCAAATTGAACCGGAATGGTCCGGATCAATCCGCAAAGGACCGGGACTCCATGGACACCAGCACCAACACGCCTGACAGGATCGTACGGATTGCCGAGCTAACCGCCCGCGTTGGCCTCAGCAAGTCTGCAATATACGACCGCCTAAACCCCGCCTCGCCAACGTTTGACCCCATTTTTCCGCAGCCGCTGCAACTGGGGACCGGCCCGAGGCCACCCGTTGGCTGGCTCGACGCTGAGATCGACGCGTGGATCGCGGCCCAGGCGGCCCGGCGCACTCTGCGCGCGGCAGCCTCCGCAAGAGCCGCGGCGTAGGGGGCCGCCGTGCATATCCCCGACACACCCGCCATGGCTGCCGAGCGCCGCGCGGCCAACATGGCCGAGAACACCATCGACGCCATTGCCCGCGCCCGCAATCAAGCCGAGGCCGCCGAGAAGCTGAAGGCTCTGTTGATCCTCGCTGGCGGCGTCGATAAAGGCACCGCGGCTGGCATCGCGGGCAGCCTGATCGACCCCCTGATGCGCGGACTCGCGTCCGTGCGCCGAGGGCGCTCGATGATGGCCCGCGACCGCTCCGCCCTACTCCCAACCCGCCATAGCGGGCACCACCCAGGCGGCCACCGTAGATCCGGCGCGGACGGCACGCCAACGCTCCGCGTCCAGCTCCACAGCCCCGTCCACTACAGCTCCATATGGGGCACCTACGGCTTTACGGTCGCCCTCGAAGCGCCCGCAATCTATTGGGGGCGGGAGGGCCGGTGCTTTGCCTTTCTTCATGATTTGACTTCGCGAGCACTCGCGGCCGTGATGGCCGACTGCGCCGCCGCCACCCAATGCCGCCGGCAGCCCTGGGCACGATAGCTCACACCTCATGTCGTTCACCATCGTGCCCAACCAGGTGTGGGCTGACCGCCGCCTGACCCACGAACAGCTTCGCGTTCTGGGCGCCCTCCTGTCTTTCTGCACACCAGAGAACCGTACCTGCTGGCCTCGTCGGCAGCTGATCGCTGATCGATCCGGCGTGCACATCGCCAATGTCTCGTCTGCCACCACGGCGCTTGAAGGTCTCGGCTGGCTCTTGAAGGACGGCAAGGGTGGGCACTCGAAGGCGACCCGCTACACGATCATCGTCCCCGAAACCCTAGCCGAATCGGCAACGGTAGCCGATCAGGCAACGGTTGCCGATTCGGCTAGGGGCATGCGTGTAGCCGATCAGGCAACGGTAGCCCTTTCGGCAACGGTTGCCGATTCGGCTTCTTCAACCGTCGCCGAATCGGCTACACGCAAGGAAGAGACCAGGGAACAAACCATAAGCACAGCCCGCCACAGCCGCGGCGTTCGCCTTCCTGACGACTGGATCCTCCCGAAGGCTTGGGGAGATTGGGCCATCCAAGAAGTCCCAGGATGGACACCGGACCAAGTCCGAAAGGTCGCAGACGTGTTCCGCGACTACTGGCACGCGAAGGCTGGCAAAGATGCCGTTAAAACTGACTGGCTGGCCACGTGGCGGAACTGGGTCCGCCGAGATGCTGAAAAGATCAAGCCTACCGTCGATACATCCTCTGGCCAAGCCGTTTTCAGGGGGGCTATCTAGTGGAGCTGCAATCCCTAAAGCCCTTGGCCGCGATGCGCATGGCCGGTGAGCTCCCTGCCGGCTCCGCATGGCTGTACCTCGGGGAATTTGACCAGCCTCGCTGGTGGATCTGGCGCGGCGGTGCTGTGGAGGTCGTCGTGCAACCCGACACCCCGATGGAGCGCGTTGATTTCCGCCCTCTGGTGGGGCTCCGGGTCAGCGCGCTCTCCACCACCTACAACCGTGCTCTTTTGCGCCTGTGCAACCGGCTCAAGGAGTTCGCGGCGAGCGTGGACGTCTTTGTGCTCGACTGGCTTCCTGACTGTCTTGGCATGCGCTGGGACCGAGGCCAGACCGAGGAGTGGGCACCCATCGGCGCAAGCCACGAGGAGGCAGCATGAGCGGCGCCAACATAATTCGCGATGACATCGACTTCAGCCTGTACATGCAGGCCACGGACGCCGGCCACAAGATCATTCCGGCCGGAGCCTATGCCGAAGAGGTGGCCGATTACCTCCTCAATGGTGAGCAACTGTGCGGGGCAAAGCTCCCTTGGCGTAAGACGCGCGACCTCATTCGCTTTCGCGAGGGCGAGGTGACGCTGTGGTCTGGAATGAACGGCCACGGCAAGTCGTTGGCGCTGGGCCAGGCGATGGTCGGATTCGTGTGCCAACGGCAGCCTGTGTGCATTGCCAGTTTTGAAATGAAGCCCGTGGTCACGCTGGCTCGCATGATGCGGCAAACCGCCGGTTGCCGGCAGCCCGAGCGCGAAATGGTGCTCGGCGTGCACGAGGCGTGGGCCGATTGGCTGTGGCTTTACGATCAGCAGGGCCAAGTGCACGCCGAGAAGATTCTCGCGGTGATGCGATATGCCGCAGACAAATTGAAGGTGAGGCACTTCGTCGTGGATAGCCTCATGAAGTGTGGCATCGCCGAAGACGATTACACGGCTCAGAAGCTGTTCCTCGACGCCATTACCACCATCGCCCGAGACACCGGCATGCACATCCACCTGGTGGCCCATTCGCGCAAAGCAAAGGACGAAACCTTGCCGCCGGGAAAAATGGACGTCAAAGGCTCCGGCTCGATTACGGATCAGGTGGACAACGTGGTGGTTGTTTGGCGGAACAAAACCAAGGAGCAGGCCCTGCAGGCCGGCGGAAGCTACCAGCCGACCGAGCCGGATGCACTGCTCATCATCGACAAGCAACGCAACGGGGAGTTTGAAGGGAAGGTCGGGCTCTGGTTCGATAAAGGATCAATGCAATACCTCGAACACGCCACCCAAACGCCCGTCGACATGCTCCGCGCGGGGTTTTGGGAATGACTGCCGATTCCCGGAAACCCAGTCCCCGCGCGGCTTTGCAGCCCCCGCAACATCGAAATATCGAAAAAAATGAGGATGGAAAAGTGAAAGAAAGAAGCCCGGAAACCCCGGTCCTGCGCCACGCTCAAGCGGAGCTGGTGAAAACCATCGGGCAACGGCTGAAGGCGTCAAGGGAATTGTGCAATCTCTCGCTCTCGGAGGCCGCGCGCCGGCTGGGCTACGCCAATCCGAGCAAGTTGAGCAAGGTCGAGAACGCGACCGACACCAATTCGGTTCCTATCCGTTTGATCCGCGATGCAGCCCGCATTTACGAAGTTTCCACCGAATATCTATTTGGACTTTCTGAGGAGTGGGAAACGGGCGTTCACCGGGGAATGTCGCCCTACCTGCTGGCCGAGTGGGACCGAATCCGCAACCGAGATTTGCGGGCGCTGGTATCTCTCCAGCAGCGGGTGGAATCGGCTACGGCCGTGATCCCCACGCTACAGCGAGACGCCCAGGGTGTAATCGATGCGATCAACCGACTCGCCGACCTGAACGGGGACGAATTTCTCGAACTGCGCGGCGGGTCAATCCTCACCGCCGCCGCCGACCGGCTGAAGAAAACCGCCGCCGCCGCGCTTGAAGCCGAGCGGCGCCTGCACCTGGTGCTTTCCGAGCGTGCCGCCACCGACCCAACCGACGAGACTTGACCACATGACCACCACGAACCCCACAGAAACCGACGCGGACGGCATCGCCCACGGCCTGGCCGCGGCCTGCATCGATACCCTTCGTGAAATTGTCGCCCAGGCAACGCCGGAGGCCGTCAGGGCTGCCGCCGAGGCCAGAGCACTGGAAGCAGGCACGAACACCCCTGAAGCCGTGCGCGCTGCGCTGCATGCCTGCCTGGTGGCGCTGGAGGGCATCCGCCAGGCCATCGCCGAACCCGCTCCACGCGCGCAGATTGCGCCCGCAAGTCCGGACACCGAAGGCGGCGAACAATGACGGCCCCCAGCCTCACAGCAACTGAATTGAAGTCCGAATGGAAGCTCAATGGGAAGGGCTTATCGCCACACCTACTCGCGCATTTCTTCGAGGTGGATAACGAGGATGGGGTCTGGAAGCGGACGGACAAGACCGATCCGGCGGCCGTAGTCGCGCCGCTCACCGAGGCCAGCATGGAGATGGCTCTGAACTGGCAGAGCCCTTTCGAGCAGTCCGGACCCGAATCGAAGGCACCGGCACTGCTGGCAATGCTCCAATCCGGAGCGCTGCAGCCCGTTGCAAACGTACTTCTCGGGATGTCGGGGTCAGCGGCTGACGGCGCTGCCGCGCAGAAAAAGTCCGGCGACTTCCTGAAGCAATTCGAGGGGCGCACCGGGGTGACGCTGCTCAATAGCACACAGGTTTTCACTGGAATGGCACCCGTGAAATTCCAGGTGGTGGCGGTGTTCCGCGCTTGGGATGATCCGGTCAAAGAGGTCGAGGAGCCGGTGGCCAAGCTGATGGAGTGGGCATTGCCCGTGGAGCTGTCGAAAGACGGTTCAATCCTCGCAAGGCTCGCAAAGACGGCCAAGGGCGACATGGCCAAGGTGGAAGCCCTGATGCCGTCCCGTGCGCCGGTCCGAATCGCCATGAAGTTCAAAGGCCGCACCTATTTCCCTCTGGTTATCGAGAGCATCGGCCAGCCCCTGAATGCGCCGATTGACCGAAATGGCCGCTTTGTTGAGCAGCTCATTCCCATGACCCTTTGCACCCTGACTGCCCTTGACCGCGGAATCTGGGCCAATTTCAAAACCGCAGCACTCTGAGGATCCAGCCGTCCGAAACCGCACCACCGAGGCTGATCCATGGCGGTGGAAAAGCGGGGCGAAAGTTTCCCGTGCGCGAAAGTTTCTCCCCGCTTCCGCGGAAACCTTCGACCCGCCTCAATCCCGCGCGAACACTGGGGAAACTACGGGAAATTCCCATAATGACGGGGCCAAAAAGGCGACCAGCGAAAGCTCAAAACCCCCAAAGTTCGCGATTACCTCGCAAAGCCCTGAAATCAAATCAGGGCGACTTCACAGCCATCGGCGCGGGGCATTTCCTGTACGCCGCCGGGGGAGTGAATTGAACTCACACCCTTTTCGCCATCCAGGCTGCGCCCCCCCCTGGGCAGTCTCCAAAATCGGAGATTGGCGCTTCGGCCACGCAGGTCAAGGGCACATTCCCACCCCCGACGGTCGAAAGGCAGGATTTCATGCTTTGCGAGCCTCTCCTACGGAGATTTGAGACCGAAGGCCGCCGAAAATGCACCAAAATCGGCCGAAAACTCGGAAAACGTCCGATTTAATCAATTTTGCAGCCATAACAATCAAGTTTTCAAGGTCACACGGCCGAAACGGAAACTACCAACCATGACCGCAAAACGCCAATTTCGAGACATCTTCACAACCTCGGCAAAGGCGCAGAAGGATCTGCGCGAGCGCATCGAAGAAGGCCTGGCAAAGCGCCGAACGGCGACCACCATCCTCAACCCGCTGGAGGTCGCAGGCGAATACGATGCGGCCAGGCTGCTGATGACCACCCTCGGCGGGAAGTTCCGGGTTATCGGGGCCGACGACATCGCCACGTTCCGCGCGAACGCACGAAAGCTGGGGGCCAAATTCAAGGGCGGCATAACGGCCAAGCAAGTGATTGACCTGTCATCCGCAGATCGTCGGCAACGCACCGCCGAGGAAATCCGTACCGCGGCCCCCCTTATGAATCGGGGCGGGACGGTCAAGTTCCAGACCAGCGCGGGGCCGACATCGCGCCACACGCGTCATTACGTCACGGTGGAGTTGATGAACTATCAGGCAGCCGTCTCGAGCCCAGTTGCACCGGCGAAACTCGCCCCTGAGCTTCTGAAGGGGCCGATTAAGATCGAGTGCGACTGCGAGGACTGGCGATATCGATACCGATTCCTCGCGACGATTGGAAAGTATGCGGCCGGGCCCTGGTTTGAAAGTGGCTACACGAAGATCACGAACCCGATGCTGAAGGGTGTCGGCTGCAAGCACATCCTGCGGGTCATGACGATGATCGCGCAGTCACCGACCATGAAAACCTACGTCGCAAACATGCTCGCCAAGGGTCGCAACGACGTGATGCCGGCCAAGGCGACGGAGAAAATCGCTGACATGGAGGCTTTCGCGGAGAAGCTCCGTCAGGAAAGCCATCGACAACGCCGCGTCGCAACGACCGAAGAAAAACGGGTCGAACGGGCCCGGTGGGCTCAGCGACGAGCGCTTGTCGAAGCCATGGCACCAACGCCCAGACCAAAGAAAAAAGCTCCCATGTCGCGCCGGGTTGCCGCAACTGACAAGGCCGCGGCGCTACTCGCCAAACAGTTTGGATTGACGCCTGAGCAGGTTTTCACCCTGCTGGCAGCCCAGAAAAAAGGATAACAACATGCCCAGCATCACCCTAACCAAAATCGCAACACTGACCCGCGAAGAAGTAATTGACCACGCGGAAACGTTCAACTGTCAGGTGTTCAGAAAGATCAAGATCAGCGTCGGAACACCCCCCAAAAGCGAGCTCACATTCATGTGGGTGGGCAACGGCTATGCCATTGCTGAGCCATCCCCCTCCTCCCCGGGCGAGCTATGCTTCAGGATCGAGGCGGAAGAGGAGCCGGGCGATCCCGGCTACTTCGACGCGGAGAAGGGGGACATCATGTACCTGCTTCTCGGCCTCGAGGTCGGCGCGGCCAAGCTGGCATACGAGATCGTGGAGGCTACGGAATTGATGAAGGTTCCGCCCTATGCGCAGTTATTTGCATCAAAGCGACGGGACGATCTTCATGTGGCGGCCGGATCACCCTCAGACTGAAGGCTGGGCCGCCATTCACTACATTCAGTGCACTACCCAGATTCTGGGTAGTGGAAATCTCTCGAATCAAGTCGATAGTTTGAGGGCTGGCGAGAAATTTTCCAGGCTCTTTCGTGCGCCCATTGGAGCCGGAGGCGACCGCAGCCTTGTGCAGATCGTTCAGGCAATACCGGCCATCGGCATCGGTACGAATGGAAACGTTGGACCGGTACCCAAACACCCAAATTCTGGGTTGTTTCGGCCGCCGGAGTCTCGGCCAAGGGGCTTCGACGACGCGGGAGCCCTGGCTAGGCCCGCCCTTCCAGAGGAGGCTCACAACAGATCCGGAAAATCGTCCAATTAATAGAGATTTCGGCCAGCACAATCGAGTTTTCTAACTCGAAGGCCCCGAAATGACCACCGACGACACCGACGACACCGTCGAATACACCCCTGCCGAATTAGCCGCCGACGTGCGAACCCTGCTGGGCGATCCTGCGTCCATGGAGGCCGCGGAAGCCGTGCTGCTGCGCCTGCGCAGCAGCCTGGCCGACATTTCCCCCGTCACAATCGCCCTTCTCGCGGTCCGGCGCAATCCCGGCCGGGTCGTCGACGCCATCGCGCTTCTCGATGCGGACTTCGTCGAGGTGTTCGCACACATGGCCGAGACGAGCGGAGAAATCAAACAAGCAGAAGCCGCAGAGCGTGAGCGCCTGGCGCCCCTGCTCGCGGAAGCCGGTCGGCGTGTCCTCGAAGGCACCGAACGGCTCGCGAACATCCCGGGAGAAATCGCGTACGTGGGGGGCATCGCCGAAGCCGCTCGCAAGAAATACGAGAGCGCCGGCCTTTCGGCCACCGAAATCGAAGGCCTGATCTCGAAGCTCGCTTCGGACAACGCCCAGCGCGCCGCCGATCTGAAAGAAGAGCAGGCCCGGCTTGCCGCCGAGGTGGAAACCTTGGGCACCTTCCTGCGCACCCGTGATGCGTCGGCCCTACCCGAGGACTTCGCCCCCCGCCCCGCGGGCACCGGCATCACCTTCCGGCCGGCGGTCGCAAATGGCTGATTCCCTTCACGACCAGATGGCGGCCGCCGCCCGCCGTCTGCTGGATCTGAGCGGGCCGGCGAGCCGCATTGAGGGTTACGGCGCTCACCAGGCCCCGGCGGCCGAGCGCGTCCGGGCGAAAAGCGCGGAGGCCGAAATTGCCAAGCTGACCGCCTTCCTGAAAACGAAAAATTCCGCCGATCTGCCGGCCGGCTTCAAGGTCGTTCAGCCCACCATCATCGAATCGATTGGCCGCGTCGCAAAAAATTGGAAATGACTTCCCGCCGGGTGGCCTCCGTACCGCCCGGATATCACGAGGATCAAGGATGCCCACTACGACGAACACCCACGGCGGCGCTCGCCCCGGCGCCGGCCGCCCTTTGGGCTCTGCGGGCTTACGAAGCCGCGCCGCCCGCCACGTTGATGCAGCGGTGGCGGCCCTGGCCGAGGTGGCCGCCGACCCCAAAGCCCCCGCAGAGGCCCGCGTCGGGGCCGCGGTTGCCATTATTGACGCAGCGCGCCCGCCGTTGAAGGCCTGACGCTATGACCCTGAGAAGTGACGCGGATGGCTTCATAACCGGCGGGGAGCCGGTAAAAAATCTCACGCGTGCCGGCGGCGGCAAGGCCGAAGTGCTGCTGTCGGGCATCCTCGGCGAGGTGCGCGCCATCCGCCAGGCGGTCAGCCCCACGGCCCGAGGAGGTAGCAGCAGGGCGGCTGAGCTCGCGACCATCGCGCGTTTTGCTCCGGCCGTACCCACTGGCAGCCGGAAGGGCGAAGCAAGCGCAGCAGCGCGTGCAGCCCAGCCCGGCACCGGCCGCCGCTCGCCCGGCTGGGTGGGTCGCGAGGTGGCTCAGCCGACGCAGCGCGACGAGCGCGGGCGCTTCGTCAAAAAGGCGACCAACGGCGATGCGGCGGCGGAAACAGCGGTGAGCCCCAGCAGCCCCGCGAGCGCGACGTTTGGCGCCCTTCGTGATCGTGGTTTCGGAATTGCCAGCGCCATCGGCGGAACTGGAATGGAAGAGGCCGATCCGGCCGTAAAGGCCTTCGGAGAGATCGCGCAGCCCATTGCCCGCGGCTACTCCATGCTTTCCGGGGGCGGCAGGGCGGAGCGCCAGAAGACGGGCTGGTTCCGGAAAATATTCGGCGAGCTGCGCATGTTCCGGGCGGAGGAGACAGGCTTCTCGAAGGCGGCCGGCAAAAGCCTGAAGGCTCTCGAGGAGAAGCCGGAGGCGGGTGCGGCGGCCGGCGGTGGGGGCATGCTGGGCACTGTCCTGAACGGCATTAAGACCGCGCTTCCGGGTATCGCTACGGTGCTGGGCGGCCTGGCTGCTGCCATGGCGCCGCTGCTGGCGATGCTGAAGGTCACTCAATGGGCTGCCGACACCACGCACGACAAGGAGCGCGTGGAGGGCATCAAGGAAGGGGCTGCCGCACCCGCGAAGGCGGCGCTGAAGGCGGTCGGCATCGACAAGGATGCAGAGATTGCCAAGGCGCGGGCGGACACGCTTGAAAAGCGCGATGGGGAGTATGCGAAGGAGGCGGCGGCGAAGGCCACGTTTGCGCCATCCGGAATCACACCTGGGACAAAAGAATACGAAGACGCCTTCTATCGGGCGCAGCAAGCCAAGGAAGCCCAGGCCGAGGCCGACAAGAAGAAGGGCTTCATCCAGAAGGGCATCGAAAAGGTGAAGTCTGTCGGGCGGGCAGTCTTCGGGAATCGCAACAAGGACGCGATGGTGAAGCAGATGGCGGAATCTGGCATTACCGACCCGAAGGAGCAAGCGATGTTCCTGGCCCAACTCGATCACGAGTCGGGCGGCTTCACCAAGATGGAGGAGAGCTTCAACTACAAAAGCGCAGCCCGGCTCATGCAAGTCAGCGGGAGCGCCAGAAAGCAGGGCCAGCCCGCGGTGGAGAAGGCCATGGCGCAGGGGCCTGAAGCCATTGCCGAACTGATGTACGGCGGCCGCATGGGCAACAAGAGCCCGGGGGATGCCTACAACTTCCGGGGGCGTGGCGCCATCCAGCTGACAGGCAGGGAGAACTACGCGAGGGCCGGCAAGGCGCTTGGAATCGACCTCGAGAACCACCCCGAACTTGCCGCCGAACCTGAGAACTCTGCCAAGGTTGCTGCGTGGTACTGGAAATACGCGAAGCTCGGCCCTGCCGCCAGGATGGGCGACGTTCGCGCCGTCACGAAGAAAATCAACGGCGGCACGAATGGCCTTGATGATCGAGCAGCGAAGTACGAGAAGTACCTTTCTGCGGCATCGGTGGGCGCCTTCAGACCCCCGGTATCCTTCAGCGCTCCGCCGGCAGCGTCAGTCCGTGCGCCATCAATTCCCGCTGCAGCAGAAACCCAGCCCGTGGTCTTGCCGCTTACCTCTGGCAGCAAGTCGCAGCCCGTTATCGTCGCCCAGGCCCCGGCCGATGTTGGCCAGGATCTACGCGACCGGCGGATTGCCCACATCGCTACGGGCGGCGTAGCAAACTAAGTTCCATCGCCACCTCGGGGGCTTCGTACCCGAAGCAACAAAAAGGATATTACGGGCTAAGGTCGCTTAGGTCGGGGTGTTGTGCAGATCTGCACATTGGTTACGGTGCCCTCAAAACTGAGGACACCTCGGCGGCCTGACGTGCTCGACTTACCGCGGCCGCCCACTTTAGGCAGGTGTCGCCGGCCGAAATGACACCTACCGTGTCCGTCGTCTGGCGCCCATGATGCGTGTGTCCACCTCCCTTCTGGAGCCACACATGCTAAATAAGTGCTTGACCACCAGCGGCGCCCAGGCGCATCATATTTTCGTCGCCGCAAACAACGGCGACCTGGGTTTGGCGACCCGGAAGTTACAGGCGGACAGCCGCCTTCCAAGCGGCTTTTTCACGTCCGTCAGCATGGTCACCCTATGGGCGGACCGTGTTGGGAGACCGAAAGGTCTGCCGGTTCCTGTACCCGGTTCGCCAACCCGACACGGCTCCGCTCACCCGTTTGGCGACGGGGAGCGGATGAAAAAACCGCAGTACAGGAGCATCACCATGGCAACCCACGCCCCCAGTGCGTCCGCACTCTGCCGGACCACCGCCCGCCCGAAACACAGCCCCGCCCTTGTCCGCGGACCGCATCGCCGCATCGGCCGTGCCCGTCCTGCTGCACCGTCACCAGTTACCGCCCTGCGCGCCATCGTCACCGAGACGATGGATTACCCGTCCGTGCGTCCGATCAGCGCTGACAGCTTCCTGCCTGCGCCGCTACTCGAGGCCGCGCAGCAGGCCCTCGCCGCCGCTGATCGCACCGCGCGCCGTCCTGGCCGCGCTCGCCTCGCCCTGTCTCTTTCCTTGTACCGCGTTGTTCGCCGGATCGCCGGCCCCGTAGCAGCCTATCGCCTTTCCTTTTCTTGGAGCGCCTGACCATGACCACGATCACCACCATTGCCCCGATGACCGCCACCGAAGCCCTGGACACCCTCAAGGGTCTGGCCACCGATGGCATGATGTCCGCGGCAATCATCAACTATGACCGGCGCGAGCTGGAAGCCCTTGCCAGCAACATGCTCGCCGCCGTGGAAAGCCTGGCCAAGAGCGCACAGGCGGCCATCAGCGCGGGACACCTGGCGCAGCCTTCGCCGACTGCTTTCGACTCTGAAACCGAGCCGCTGCGCATCGGTGACCACGTGTCCGACCTCGATGAGAGTGAAACGGGCATCGTGATCGCCGTCAATGCCGCTGGTGACCCGGCCGTTGCCTGGACGGGTTGGTTCGGCGACACGATGGTTCGTTCGTCGGTCCGCCTCGAGGCCTGGTCGCGCCTTCCGCTCGCGGAGAAAAACAAGGCGAAGGCAACCGCCTCGCTGGTGCGCCGGGGCATCCTTAAGGCCGCCGCCTGACCCCCGCCGGATGGAGCTGTGCGCCTGTTACCGGGCGCTCAGCCACCCTGAAAAACTGGAATTTGGAAGGACACCACCATGAGCAAACGACCACCCGCAGCGCCCTGCATCGTCGGCCAGCGCCTGAAATCCGCCCGCGAGATTGCATGCCTGAGCACGGCCGAGGCCGCGCGGCGGCTGGGCATCAAAAGCCCGTCCCGTTTGACCCGCGCCGAGCACGCGAGATACCCCAAGGGGATCACGCCCCAGCTACTGGCCGACGCGGCGCGGGTCTACGGTGTTTCGGCCGACTACCTCCTCGGCCGTGCTGACGACTGGGAGAATCGCGCGGAACTCCCACCCCTTGCGGACTTGATCCTTGCCGACCTGGCGGACTTCAAGCAGCGCCAAGATTCGCTCATGCGGCGGATCAATCAGTTTCTTGCGGGGTCGGCCCCTACACATGCAGACTTTCAGGCTCTCGCCCGGGAGGCCTTAAGCCTCTCCGACGAACTGCGTGCCGTTGGTGGCCGCCAGGCGACCGCCCACGCACCCGGGAGCGCCTGAAATGGGACGGCCGAAGAAGACCCCCGCCTGCACTCCAAGCGGGGGAACCCTGAAGGTCACCAGGGTGGTGCACATCGATCCTGTCATCGTGGATCGGGACACCACGTGCACAATCGTCGGCCTGTCCCCGTCCAACATCGCAGCCCAGGTGCTGAAGGGCACCTTCCCCGCACCCCGGAAGACTTCCAGCAACCGGATTGGCTGGCTTCTTACCGAGCTGCACGCCTGGGCGCAGGGCTTGCCCCTGTCGGACATCCTGCCACCACCCAGCGGGCACGCACGGCCCCAGTAACGCGACTCACCACCAGCCCCGGCCACGCGCCGGGGTTCTCATTCACGGGGTGGTGTTTTGCCACCCCATTGCAATGCCTTCTGGCCGGCAGCATTCACGGCTTCGACCGTGCCACCACCCTATGGCGCAGTGATGACTGCAGGCTATGAAGCAGTTCGCTCGCAATAGGTGCCGTTTCTGCGAACGACACCCCACGTTCTAACCCGGAGAGGGTCTGCACAGTACGCAGACCCTCGGCGGCCGGGCGTGTTGTTCTGCGAACGAGGCCCCACATTCACCAGGTTTAAAGGGTGTCGGGAATAGCGACACCCTTCGTTCTGACCCGAACAATGTTCGCATCAGTCGCCCGTGCAGGCACCAGGCCGAAGCGGGCTTTCCCTCAATTTTGAGGGCGGACGATTGAAGCCCATGATCTGCTGACCCGCCAAGCGTGGGCACAATCCGCCCACCCTTTACTTTCGGCCGTTGCTGGCGATGGCTCAAAACGGAGCCATCACGCCCAGCCGGCTTGCGACGTCCCCCGGTTTGCACAAAATCGCAAACTTCGGAGGCGGAGGCGGCGACAATCTCCCGTCAGTCGATGCATGCTTCTGACAGTTCCATGAGGATAGAGCGGACTTGGTCATTGGCAATGGACACTGGCACGCCCATAGCCGTTCGATAGTCGCTCTCAAGCCGGCGAACAATCGCAGAGACAGCCTCATCACAGTACAGCGCCTTCTTGAAGCGCTCCGCAGTGATGCAGTTTGCCTCGTGAAAACCCATCATTGTCTCGCCGGCACTCACGGCCTCTTTCGTGAGGAGGTACAGATACCCGACGTCGTCCTTTGAAAGCCCATCGTCGTCAAGAATACTGACATCGAAGACCATTACCACGTCGGGCTCCCCTCCCCGAACAGGCGCAACGTGAAACAGCATCCAGGTGTGCCCGTTGGTCACCACGGCCCAATCAGCACCGAGCGCTACGGCGTAATTGGCGGCCTGGCAGATCGCCGCGTTATTCAACTTCATGGTTGCCGCCTTGCACTCGATCACCATGAAGACGTGATTACCCTTCTTGAGGGCAATATCCACGCGCTGGCCAAGTACCGACAATTCCGTCTCTATTTCGCTGTCCTTGTAGCCCATGGCCGAGCGCAGTAGATCAACGCACCAGCGCCGCGTTTCCTCTTCGTTCCGCTTCCCCTTCGCGATCTGGGTCGCAATTCGCCCGATCTGTGTGGCGAACTCCTTGTTGATCTTGTTTAGACGCGACTTCTTGCTGATCTTCCCCAGCCCAAAAAACATGGCGTCTCTTTCCGTGGTGTGTGGGTGGGAATGATCCGGGAAAGAAGAGATCGCCGCATCTGCCGAAATGCATAGACCGGAAGTTATTTACTACCCCCCCCAGCTTGGCGCACCCATCAAATGCCCGCCACGGATTTCGAGGCGCGCCTCTATCCTCCAAGCGCTCGCCCCTGAAGCTCTGGAACGTCCCACCGGGTGAATCCGTCAGGACCAATGACCATCGGCATCTGCGTGCACTCCCATTCCTGCAGCACTGCAGCGCCCCGCGGTGCTCTTCATAACGCCAGGCTCGCCCTCGTTTTCAGGTGCACGGACAGTGACCAAGGACACGCGGGGGCAACTTTGGGGGCAACCTAGAAACTAAAAAATCCGAAACCCAAGCTCAATGTAGCTTTCCGGCAACAGTTTGATAGCCCCCAGCCCACCAGAATCGAGTCCGGAATGTTCCGGAGAAGGCCGAGAAACCTAGCTAAATCAGGGTTCTCGGCCTTTTTTACGTCCATCGCAAACCGATCACGATTCGGCATCCTGAAGATATTTTGAGGGCATGGGCAGTGGCATTTTCAATGTCATTCTGAACCGGGTGCCTCTCGATATCCTGACCGAGACAGGCGTCTCCACAGCCAAACCCGCCCGAAAGTCAGTCCGCCCGGTTGGCAGTGCTTGCTTCTATCTTGCGTTTCAAGCGGGCGATAGGTGGCTCAACCCACGTAATTCCTCAGCACCTCCGCAAAGCGCGGCGCGGCTTCCGGCGTGGCGCCGAGAAAAAGTTCGGGCTCGATCAGTTCCAACTCCATGACCGCCGGGCGGCCGTCCGACAGGCGGACGAGATCGACCCGGGCGTAGGTGGTCGGCGCCGGTGTCACCGCCAGAGCGGCGGCTGCGAGTGCCAGTTCGTCGGCGGCCGGCGTACAGGCCTGTACCGTGCCGCCGTAGATGTCCTGCACGCGATAGTCGCCGACCGCCGGCCGCTTGCGGATGGCGTGGGAAAAGGCGCCGCCGAAATACACCAGCGACACTTCACCCTCGCTGGCGATGCTGTCCACGAAAGGCTGCACCATCGCGTCGCCTTCGAGCAGCAACGCTTCCAAATGAGCCACGCAGGCCGGGTCGGAAGCCTCGGCACGCAGCGCACCGACGGCGCCGATGGACACCGCCGGTTTGACGACCACGTCAGCCCAGCCGGTTTCACGCAGCCGCGCGGCGCCGTCGCCCGCGCCCCGATCCAGCCACAGGGTCGGCACCGTCGGGATGCCTTTGGCAGCCAGTTCGCGAAGGTAGGCCTTGTGGCTGTTCCACTCGATGACGGGATACGGGCTAACAAAGGCGGTGAGCTTGCTGGTCCGTTCGGCCCAGGCCAGGAATTCCGGCAGGCGGGTAAAGTAGTCCCACGGCGTGCGCACCACCACCAGCGGGTAAGCGGCCCAGTCTTCCGGGCTGTCCCAAGGCGCGACGACGGCTTCGACGCCGATGCGGTCGAGGGCGTCGACGAGGTAATGGGATTCCGGATCGGGCTTGGCCATTGTGGCGCCGCCGGTCACCAGAACGATACGGGTTGTGGCTTCCATGAAAATCCTTGATCTGGACGCGATTGAAAGGCGCCCATTTTAGCCGGAGGCGAAAAGCACAACGCCAGTCGAGACGACTGGCGTTGCGGGTTCAGTTCATGAAGGCGATGAACTAGCGCCAGACGCCCGGTCGCGGCGTGAAGCTGTCGAGCACGCGAATGTAGCTCTCGCGAGCAAGGGCGCTCGGATCGCGCAGGTTCGACTGGCACATGCTGCCCTTCATCTGGGCCACCGATTCGTACTCTCGCTCGACCATCCAGGCTTCCATGTCCCGCAGGATTCGGGTCAGATGCGCCGGGCCATGCTCCAGGAGGCACGAGGCGAGATGCACCACGTCGGCGCCGGCGAGGAGCAGCTTCAGTGCTTCTTCGTGCCCATGCACACCGCCGGTGGCCGCCAGCGTGATGGGCGTCTGGCCGCGCAGGATGGCGATCCAGCGAATCCGCAACAGGGCTTCCTCAGGGGTGGAGAGATGCAGCTGCTCGACCATTTCAAGGTTTTCGAGGTCGATATCCGGCTGGAAGAAGCGGTTGAACAGCGACACGCCGTCGGCGCCGCCGGCTTCGAGACGTTTTACGAAATGCGTCAACGACGAGAAGAATGGCGGCAGCTTCATGACCACCGGCACGCCGACAACACGCTTGAGCTCGGCGAGCAGCGCCAAATAGCGCGCTTCCACATCGTCGCCGCTCTCGGACGGGTCGGCCGCCACGTGATAGACGTTGAGTTCAAGCGCGTCGGCGCCGGCCAGTTCCATCTCCTTGCCCAGATCGACCCAGCCCGACGGAGTGACGCCGTTGAGACTGGCGATGACCGGGATCGACAGGCGTGCCTTCACGCGGCGCAGGTGTTCGAGATAGCGGTCGATGCTGCTCTCGTAGTTGCCGTGGTCGGGCATGAAGCCGGTCGCTTCGCCGTCGTTCAGATCGGCATGAATCAGGAAACGCTCGGCCATCGCGTCTTCGGCAATCAGCTCCTCCTCGTAGAAGGAGTGCAGCACGACCGCCGCGGCACCGGCGTCTTCGAGGCGCAGCACGGAATCCAGGGTCTTGGACAAGGGCGACGACGACGGCACCAGCGGGTTCTTGAGCTTGAGGCCGAGGTATTGGGTGGATAGATCGATCATGTCAGGCCTCCTGCCGGGCAGCCCCAAAGGCGGCCTGCGCCCCCAGGGAGGGCAGCGAACGAAGTGAGTATAGGGGTCGTTTCATTTCAGCTCTCCTTGGGCGCGGCGGCGTGGGCGGCGGCGAGTTCCTGGTAGGTTTTGAAGCGCCGGTCGGCTTCCTTCTGGGCTTCGCTCATCAGGCGTTCGGCGGCTTCCGGATGGCTGCGGGCAAGCATCGCAAAACGGGTTTCGCTGTCCATGAAAGTCTTGATCGTCTGGGTCGGCACGGCCGAATCGAGCTTGAAGGGATTGGCACCGGCGGCCTCGAGGCGCGGGTCGTAGCGGAACAGCGGCCAGTGACCGGATTTCACCGCCATGTCCTGCTGGCGCTGGTTGTAGAGCATGTCCACACCGTGAGCGATACACGGGCTGTAGGCGACGATCAGCGACGGACCTTCGTGGCTCTCGGCTTCGTGGAAAGCCTTGAGGGTGTGCACGTCCTTGGCGCCGTAGGCCACGGTTGCCACATAGACGTGGCCGTAGTCGGAGGCGATGCGGGCCAGATCCTTCTTGGCGGTGGCCTTGCCGCCCGCCGAGAACTTGGCCACCGCGCCGAGGGGCGTGGCCTTGGAGGTTTGCCCACCGGTGTTGGAATACACCTCGGTATCGAGCACCAGGATGTTCACGTCGTAGCTCAGCGCCAGAATGTGATCGAGGCCGCCGTAGCCGATGTCGTAGGCCCAGCCGTCACCGCCGATGATCCACACCGAACGGCGGATCAGCCACTCGGCCAGCGAGGCGAGTTCCTTGGCGCGGGGATGGCTGCTCGCCGCCAGCTTGTGGAGCAGCGCCGCGACCCGCTCCCGCTGGGCACGGATACCGGTTTCCTGCCGCTGATCGGCCGCGACGAGCGCTTGAGCCAGATCGCCGCCTATCTCGCCTTCCATTTCCTTCACCAGTTGCTGGGCGTAACCCATCAACTGGTCGGAGGCCAGGCGCATGCCGAGGCCGAATTCGGCGTTGTCCTCGAACAACGAGTTGGACCACGCCGGGCCGCGACCGGCCCCATTCACCGTGTAGGGCGTCGAGGGCAGGTTGGCGCCATAGATCGACGAGCAGCCGGTGGCGTTGGCTACCAGCATGCGGTCGCCGAAAAGCTGGGTGGCAAGCCGGATATAGGGCGTTTCGCCGCAGCCGGCGCAGGCGCCGGAAAACTCGAAGAGCGGATCGAGCAGCATGGAACCGGGAATGGTGCCGTGCTTGAGCAGGCTGCGGTCGAAGTCGGGCAGCTTGAGGAAGAAGTCGAAGTTCTCCCGCTCGGCCTCGCGCAGCGGCCCGATGGGCGCCATATTCACCGCCAGACGGCTGATGTTGGTCTTGTCGTGGATCGGGCAGGCTTCGACGCAGTCGCCGCAGCCGGTGCAATCCTCCGGTGCCACCTGGTAGCTGATACGGGTGCCGGCCGGGAAATCCTTGCTCTTGGCAGGCACATGCTTGAAGGTGATCGGCGCCTCGAGGGCCGCTTCGGCCGGGAAGGCCCGGGCGCGGATCGCCGAGTGCGGGCAGACGAACACGCACTTGCCGCACTGGGTGCAGAGATCCGATTCCCACACCGGGATTTCGAGGGCGATGTTGCGCTTCTCGTACTTGGCGGTGCCGGTGGCAAAAGTGCCATCGACCGGCATCGCCGACACCGGCAGGCCATTGCCTTCGCCACGGTAGATCGGCAGCGTGAAGTCGCGCACATGGGCGGGCGCGTCGGCGGGCACTGCCGGCGCCACCACGATGGGCGCGGCACCGTCCTCCGCATAACCGGCCAGCGACACTTCGTGGAGGTTGGCGAGGGTCACATCGATGGCACGGTGGTTGAGGTCGGCGAGACGCTTGCTCTTCTTGCCGTAGGTCTTGTCCACCGCTTTCTTGATGGCGGCGATGGCCTCCTCGCGCGGCAGAATGCCCGAAATGGCGAAGAAGCAAGTCTGCATGATGGTGTTGATGCGCCGCCCCATGCCTGCGTCCTGGGCCACTTTATAGGCGTCGATGACCCACAGCTTGAGCCCTTTTTTGAGCATCCCGGCGCGCATGGCGGCGGGCAGACCGGCCCACACCGCGTCGGGCGCTTCCGGGGTGTTGAGCAGGAACACACCGCCCGGCGCCGCGTGGGCGAGCAAGTCGTAGCGCTCGACGAACACCGTCTGGTGACAGGCCACAAAGCCGGCCATGCCCTCCTCCACCAGATAGCTGGAGCGAATGTCGGCTTCGCCGAAGCGCAGGTGCGACACCGTCACCGCGCCGGATTTCTTCGAGTCGTAAACGAAGTAGCCTTGGGCCTGAAGCTGGGTGGATTCGCCGACGATCTTGATCGAGTTCTTGTTGGCCGACACGGTGCCGTCGGCGCCGAGCCCCCAGAACACCGCATGCTGCAGCTTGCGCGAGGCATCCGAGCGGAAGGCGGCATCCCACGAGAGCGACAGATGGGTCACGTCGTCCACGATGCCGACCGTAAACTGGCGTTTGGGCTTGGCGCGGGCCAGCTCGTCGAACACCGCGGCCACCATACCCGGCGTGAATTCCTTGCTGGCCAGCCCGAAACGCCCGCCGATCACCCGCGGCATCGGGCGGATGCCATCCGCGGCGGCTTCGGCCAACGCGGTCATCACATCCTTGTAGAGCGGCTCGCCCTCCGAGCCGGGCTCCTTGCAGCGGTCGAGCACGGCGATGGTCTTTGCGGTGGCCGGAATCGCGGCCAGCAGCGCTTCGGTCGCCAGCGGACGGAACAGGCGCAGCTTGAGCAGACCGACCTTTTCGCCACGCGCCACGAGGTGCTCCACGGTTTCTTCGACGGTTTCGGCCGCCGAACCCATCACCATGATCACGCGTTCGGCATCCGGTGCGCCCACGTAGTCGAACAGCCGGTAATGCCGACCGGTGAGTTCGCCGAAGCGGTCCATGGCCGCCTGCACGATGGCCGGGAAGGCGTCGTAGAACGGGTTGGCACGCTCGCGGGACTGGAAGAACACGTCCGGATTCTGGGCCGTGCCGCGCAGCACTGGATGCTCGGGCGACAGGGCGCGGCTACGATGCGCGGCGACCAGCGTATCGTCGATCATCGCACGCACGGTTTCGGGTTCGACGGCGACGATCTTGGCCACTTCATGGGACGTGCGGAAGCCGTCGAAGAAGTGGATCACCGGAATGCGGCCGGCCAAAGTCGCAGCCTGGGCGATCAGCGCCATGTCCTGGGCTTCCTGCACCGAGTTGCTCGCCAGGAGCGCGCAGCCGGTGGCGCGACAGGCCATCACGTCGGAGTGATCGCCGAAGATCGACAGCGCATGGGTCGCCAACGCGCGGGCGGCCACATGGAGCACGAAGGGCGTCAGTTCGCCCGCCATCTTGTACAGGTTGGGCACGAACAGCAGCAGCCCCTGACTGGCGGTAAAGCTGGTGCCGAGGGCTCCGGCGGTGAGCGCGCCGTGAAGCGCACCGGCGGCGCCGCCTTCCGACTGCATTTCGATGATCTTGGGTACCGCGCCCCACAGGTTCTTCTTTCCCTGGGCCGCCCATTCGTCGGCCCACTCGCCCATGTTCGACGAAGGTGTGATCGGGTAGATGGCCACCACCTCGCTGCCGAGGTAGGCCATCCGCGCGGCGGCTTCGTTGCCGTCGAGATTAAGATACGTCGTCATTGCGACTCCCTGTTGGAGCTGATGGCACGTGTGCGACGGGAAGCCTGGATTTCCGCTTCGGCTTCGACGCCGGCTCTGCCTGTTGGAATGGGATTTGACCGAAGCGCGGGGACGCGCCCTATGCAAGAGCAGGCGCTGCACCGCAAAAAAACAACCGCCCCAGCTCTCCGCCGAAAACCCGCCCCTTGCGGGCTTGTTTTACGTCGACAACCCCGTCCCGGGCGGGACGGGAAAGCTTGACTCGATTCGTTTTTCATTCCGACCCGGTCCGATTCCGGGTGTGTGCGGCGCAACAATGGGCTCGATCATACGGCCTCGATGTGAGGCGCGTTGTTGACGTGGCGCAAGAAACCTAAGGCTCGAACCCGCCATCCGCGCGCAATTTCACTTCAAGCGCGTGACAGCGCACGGATTTGCCAGCGCAACTCGTCGCATTCGGCCTCGAGATGGGCACGGGTTTCGGCAAAGGTTTCCGCCCAGCTTTCACGGTGAAAGGCCGGACGATATTGCGGATCGAGCCGCGCGCCCTGACCGGCGAGAATCATCTCGGTGACTTCGTCCAGCAACGCGTTGAGCTGCCGGCGCAAGGCCTCTGCGGTATCGGTCGACGGCCCCCCCGACCGCGCGACGGCGCCCTGCTCCAGCTCGCGGCACAACGCCCGCAGGGCCGGCAGGTCGGCGTTGCGATAGGCTTGCTGGACACGCAGGAAAAACGCGCTGGCTTCCGTCTTGTCGGCCTCGGCGACCCGGTCGGGGTGGCAACGCATCGCGGCGCTGCGATAGTGCTGCCGAAGTTCGGCCCGCGCCTCCTCGTCGAGGGCATCCAGCGCATCGCCCTCGTCCTCGGGATGCTCCCGACAGGCGTCGTATTCGGCCGCCGCCTCACGGGCGGCCTGGGCGTCCTCCTCGGATCCGCTGCGCGCGGCCTTCAGACGCAGATATTCGAGCCGCAGGCTCAAGCAGGTTTCAAGCGTCGGCCCCAGCGCCCGATACTGGGCGATCTGGTAGTCGAGCATGACTTGATCGAGTTCCGCCTTGCGCGCTGCGAGATCGGCCCGACGGATTTCGACCGCCGCAATCTTCTGGCGCAGTGCCGCCACCTCCGGATCGTCGCGCACCTGGAGCCCGGTCGGCGCCGCTTCGACCGCCGCTTCCGGCTCGGACCCAGCCTCCCCCTGCCGCTCGCCCCCAGCCGGTGTCTCCGCTGCACTTTCAACTTGCGGCGGCAGTTCTGGTTCTGGTTCTGGTTCTGGTTCTGGTTCTGGTTCTGGTTCTGGTTCTGGTTCTGG
>ERZ650300.154-NODE-154-length-37618-cov-10.971834_pt1 | contig 37618 bp, 36 predicted proteins | sample MGYA00376236_ERZ650300 | MGnify/ENA primary metagenome ERZ650300 (study PRJEB26733, sample SAMN07839303) | wastewater metagenome | biome: urban; feature: wastewater treatment plant; material: waste water | place: USA: North Carolina | collected 2016-04-28 ...
TGAAGGTGGGCGACCCCCTGGCGGTGATCAACAGCACCGAGCTGGGCCAGGCCCAACTTTATCGTGAACTAGATTAATACTGTTGATGATGATTTTCGGTAATTGCCAGGTCAGTAATATCCCGATCAAAACCGCACCAGCCGATAACAAGATGGTGAGCCATTGGCGCGAATTAGCTACTTCGCTGGACTCTTCCTGTGTTGAGGTCGCAATCACCTCAAGATCATCAGTACCCAAATTGTAGTAATCGCGTACTTTCTGGAACACCGGCATAGTCGCAATGGTTTTGGCCACTGCGGCATCCTGTTGCCCTGCGTCGACTAACGAAAACACCTGTAATGCGGCACTCTTCCATGTTTCAAAATCGTTTTTAAAATTACCAAATTTTGCAGTGACTTCAGGATAAGCACTCATACTGGATAAAAAACTCATCATACGATCAGAGGCTTGTTGGCTATTTTCATCGAAATCTGCGCGCAATTTTTGCGAATTACTCCGGTTCGCTCCCATTTGCAGATATTCATGTTGCGCAGTTAAAGCCTGATACAAGTCGCGATCGGCATTGAGCACCACACCTTGCGCTTTTAGTAAGTGACTGGCAAAGACATCGGTATTGTGTTGTAGTGTTGCCAGTGTCTGATAACTGATCACACTCAATATCAGTAGCAGAATAGTTAAAATAGCCTGTCCGAAAACAATTTTTGTGCGGATCGTGAGTGATGTCAGCATGGTATTGATGTCCTGATAGATGCAGCGTGATACACAATCCTTATGTCACGGTTGCTTTAATGAAGGTGTTATTACATTTTATTAACAATTGTAGGTTAATCAGGATGTTTTTTCATGGCGAATGAATACTTACTTCACGGTATGATGGGAAAAATGAACCTGATACAGGATAGGCTATGTCAATTTGGGTGGATGCCGATGCGTGTCCGAATGTGATTAAAACGATACTCTTTCGAGCGGCTGAACGAACGGCTACCGCATTAATTTTGGTGGCTAACCAGACTATTTCTATCCCTCCCAGTCGTAATATCCGTACACTGAGAGTCGAATCTGGTTTTGATGTCGCTGACAACGAAATTGTGAAACGGGCGGAAGCCGGTGATCTGGTGATCACCAGTGATATTCCACTCGCCGCAGATGTCATCGACAAAGGGGCTTTTGTCTTATCACCTCGGGGTGAAGAATTTACTAAAGAAAATATCCGCGGTCGTCTGAATATCCGTGATTTTATGGACACCATGCGTGCCAGTGGTATTCAAAGCGGTGGCCCGGCAGCACTCAATGATACGGATAAACGCACGTTTGCCAATGCACTGGATCGTTATCTAGCGCGTCAAAAATAAGTGGCAGGACTAAATCACAAATAGAAAAAAAGGGATACAGAAACTGTATCCCTGAAAATGTTTGTTATTCGAGGTTATTCGAGGTTATTCGCTGTCGCTACTAAACCAACCAGAGGCTTTTTTCTCTTTTGCTTTACCTTCACTGGTCATCATCGACTTGGTGCCTTCCGATACATTTCTGGTTGCGTCGGCTTTGGCCTGAATATTATCAGCTTCGGCATCTTGTTGTTTGAGTTCACGGTCGATGTAATCGTCAGCGCGTTTAGCTTTTGCTTTTAATGCCGCCAGCTCAGCTTTTTGACGTTCAACCTCTAATTCCCGCAACTGATCTTCATAGCTCTGGTCACGATGTTTGTCTGCCTGTGCGGCTTCGGCTTTGGCTTTCTCCCGTGCGGCATTTCTCGCAGCTACCGCAGCCCGCGCCCGCGCTTCTTTACGCTCTTGCGCTTCATATTCTTTACGTGCGCGTTCTTCTTCCGCTTTCATTTCCGCTTCGGCTTTACGCTGCGCTGCTTGTTCAGCCGCCACCCGATCTTGTTGTACCTGATCAATGGTCGCTAATTGATCCTGTAATGACTGGGCTGATACCGACGATGCGATCAAGAGCAATGAGAGAGCAATTAATGATTTATTCATGCGAACTCTCAATCGTTATGACTTGGCAGGGCAAGTAGCATTTGGTTGTAAACGGGTTTCTTCGCCATCAGTTGAGATGACGAGCGCAACACCCGGTGAAAATTCACACATTTTACCTACTTGCGCGGAGTTGTAGGTCTGACCATCTTCGACATAGGTTAGTGATACGCCATCGACCAACACCGTGTCTTTTACCAATGAACCCGCTGCGGCTCCTACACCGGCACCACCTGCCACACCAACCACTGTGCCGCTTTTCGAATGGTTGCCTACTTTATTACCGATCACGCCACCAGCAACAGCACCGAGAATGCCGCCAATCATCTGGGCATTTTGTTTGCCTTCGGTATTATCGACCTCAATTTTTGCTGGCATCACAGCCAGAATTTTTACTGTTTTTGCCGCTTGGCGACTATTGACCTGACCTGCTTTATAGACGTTGGCAGAATATTGTTCACCGGATGTGGAACAACCAGCCAGTAGCGTGGTCAGTGTTAACGCAAGTGCGGAAAGCGTAAATTTGTTCATTTTTATCCCGAGTCATTAGTATGAAAAATCTTCAGGATTTTAAAATAACAATATAGCGTTGTCAGAGCTGAATGATGACAACTAGCTGATCTGACAGGGAAGGGGAAGCCTCTGTTTTACTTATTCTACCCGTCAGTCTGAGCTGTATATTTCTCCAGCCAGCTGAACAGAAAGGGATTGAGCATGATAGAAAAAATCGCGCCGGCCAGTACTAAATCACGGGCTTCATTCGGCAGTAATTTCAGGTAAATGGCCAAGCCGACCAGAATAAATGCGAATTCACCAATCTGAGCCAGACTGGCGGAAATGGTTAATGCCACCGAGTTGGAATAACCAAACAGACGGACCAAGCCATAAGCGGCCAGTGATTTACCCGCGATAATGATCAGCACCGTCAGCAATACCGCCAGCGGTTCACGCAGTAAGACACTGGGGTCAAACAACATACCGACGGAGACAAAAAACAACACGGCAAATGCGTCACGCAATGGCAAAGTGTCATGCGCGGCTTTATGACTTAGTTCCGAACCACTTAACACTACACCGGCAAAAAACGCCCCGAGTGCAAATGACACACCAAAGAGTTTTACTGCACCAAAGGCGATGCCGAGTGCGATCACCAATACGGCGAGGGTAAATAATTCACCAGAATGAGTGTCTGCGGTTCGTAGCAAGATCCAGGGGATCAATCGCCGGCCAATCACGAACATAAACAGAATAAAAGCGAGCACTTTACCGAGAGTAATGGCCAGTTGCAGCCACAAATTTACGGATGAATCGGCATGTTCAGAGGGTGCCAATACCGGCAACAGTACTAATGCCAGCACCATCACCAAATCTTCCACAATCAACCAGCCAATCGCAATTTGGCCTTCTCGTTTTAGCAGTAAACCTTTGCTTTCCAGTGCTCGTAATAATACCACTGTACTGGCTGTCGACAGGCTCAAACCAAAGACCAGACCAATGCTCCACGACCAGCCAAACAGTTTACCGGCTACCGCACCTAACAAGGTTGCCAGCACGATTTGTAGGATGGCTCCAGGGATCGCGATGTATTTCACTGACAGTAGATCTTTGACCGAAAAATGCAGCCCGACCCCAAACATCAGTAAGATCACCCCTAATTCTGCTAATTCGGCGGCCAATGCTTGGTCAGCGACAAATCCGGGGGTGAAGGGGCCACAGAGCACACCGGCCAGCAGATACCCCACCATATTCGACAGCCGCAACCGATGTGCAATCATGCCGAAAATAAATGCCAGTGTCAGGCCACCTACGAGTGTCGTGATCAGGGGCAGTGCGTGGGGCATCAGGTTCTCCTGTTAATGTGCGGTGTTGTTATTCGCTATACGGCGCAAAGCCAGCCAAGGGATCAAACTGCCAACCAGAGCCATGGTGGCAATTAAGATAATTTTAGCGTCTGGGAGCAAAGAGACCATCTGCATACCAATAGCGCCCAGTATAAAAGAAGAGAATGTCAGCAACGATGAGGCGGCGCCGATATCACTGTGTACTTGTTCCAGCACCATATGGTTACACAATGGGCGGCTGATGCCCATACAAAATGAGACGGCAAACATCGAGGCCGCGAAACTGACACTGGTCGGGTGCCACAATAACATCATTAAACCAGCCACAAACATTCCCGCCAACGACCAGTTCAGGATCTGCATGGAAGACATGCGGCTACTTAATTTGGCGCAACTGAATGAACCCGCCATTAAGCCAATGGCATTAAAACCGAATAACAGACCAAACTGCTGCGCTGACAGCTGAAAATCGTGCATGTAAATGCTACCGGAAGCCGCCAGGAAGGAGTAAAAAAACAGCGGCGTAATAGAAAACACCAAGGTCAGTGAACGGTATGGTTTGTTTTCAAACAGCACCAGATATCGCCGCAATACGGCGGTAACACCACCTTGTGTCCGCTGGATCTCTGGTTCCTCTAGCGTGAGCGTGCCGAAAAAAGCAATCATGGCCAGCACAACATGGCTAATAAAGATAACTCGCCATGACAGATGTTCGATGACCCAACTGCCGAGCATCGGCGCCAGCATCGGCACCAGCGGCACAATCACACCAATGTAGGCCATGACTTTTTTCTGCTGTTCGCCGGTATACAGATCTTTGGACAAGGTTAGACACAACGAAGAAGCCGCAGCAGCGCCACATCCTTGCAGAAAACGTGCAAACACCAGTTGCCCAATCGATTGGGCCATCGCACAAAACAAGCTTCCAGCAATGAAGATCAGCAATCCGGCAAACAGCACAGGGCGGCGGCCAAAACGATCGGCTAACGGGCCATAAATTAATAGAAACAGACTAAAGGTAATAAAAAATATCACTAATGAGAAGTTTGCTTCCGCCAGTGACAACTGCCACAAATTTTGCAGTATGGGCAACGCTGGCAGATACATATCGGTGGCCAGTGCTGGAAAACCAGCCAGCAGAATAATCAGGACAAACGGCGGCATTACAGAACCTTTTTCTGATAATGGAAGGAAATACAGCAGTAACAAAAAAGTAACAGGTTGTGCCAATCAATACCAGTCTGAAAAAGACGTTTTATGTAACCGGTTGCAATGGGGAAGGCTACGCCTGCGGAAAACAGGCGTAGCAAATGAGGTATACAAATCGCAAATCAGAAGGCGTCGCTGACGATCTCTTGGGTAAACGATTTTTCACAGAAATGGCACTTCAGACGCACTTCACCTTGTGCCGAGCGTACGCTAAAACGACTGCGTACCGGTTCCCGGTGGCTGATGCAATTTGAGTTAGGGCAAGCAAATACGCCGACCACCACCTCAGGTAATTGCAGTTGATGTTTGGTAACTACTTTGAAATCAGTAATGATATTCACCGTGGCTTGCGGGGCAAACAGGGCCAGCTGATTTGCCTGATCAGCGGTGAGTTGTGTGTTTTCCACCTTGATTAAATCTTTCGCACCCAATGCCGCAGACGGCAGGTTCAGACCCACGGTGATGCGCTGACGCGTATCCAGCAGATGGAACAGTTTCAGGATTTTGATGCCCTGGCCGGCAGGAATATGGTCTATGACTGAGCCGTTGCAGATCGCCTCGACTTGCAGCTGTTTTTTCTCTGGCATGATCGGCTCCTTAAACTTCTTCGTTCAACACTAATGCCAGCAGTGCCTGACGTGCATACACGCCATTTCCCGCTTGCTGAAAATAATACGCATGTGGTGTTTCATCCACATCGGTGTGGATCTCGTCCACACGCGGCAGTGGATGCAGGATCTTCATATTCGGTTTTGCCGTTTTCAGCTCATCCGCGGTCAGGACGAATTTAGCCGCAATGTGACGATATTCCGATTCTTCAAAGCGCTCTTTCTGCACGCGAGTCATATACAGAATATCCAGCTCTGGCATGACTTCCTCAATCGACTCATGGCAGCTGAACTTGATGCCTTTTTCTGTTAACTCTTCACAGATGTAGTCAGGCATAGAGAGCGCTTCAGGCGCGATAAAATAAAAACGTGCACCAAACAAACTTAACGCCTGTGCCAGTGAATGCACGGTACGGCCATATTTCAGATCACCGACAAAGGCCAGTTTCAGACCATCGAGCGTGCCTTGCGTTTCATAGATACTGAACAGATCCAGCAGTGTCTGTGTTGGATGTTGGTTGGAACCATCACCAGCATTGATCACTGGGATAGAAGAAAACTCGGCAGATAACCGTGCGGCACCTTCCTGTGGATGACGGATCACAAACGCATCGGTGTAAGAGGTGATCACTCGCACTGAGTCGGCCAGCGTTTCTCCTTTCTTCGCCAGCGAGGTATTACCCGCATCAGCAAAACCAATCACGGAACCGCCAAGACGATGTACCGCAGTTTCAAAAGAAAGACGGGTACGGGTTGAGGCTTCAAAGAAGCAGCTCGCGATCACTTTGTGCTGTAACAGATCATGACGCGGTATCTGTTTCAGGCTGCTGGCCGTTTTTACGACCAGTTCCAGATCGCTGCGCGTTAGATCTGCAATCGACAGGATGTGTTTTTTATACAGGGGGTTGGCCATGGCTGTAGTGTCCTCAGACAGGATTGGAGCTTGCATTTAAGCGTCGCTCTGGGTGTAAAGGCACAGAAAAAAGCCCCATTTGCAGGGGCTTTTGGCATGAGATCGGAAGAATGGCAACACCATTGCCGGCAGGCTGTTGCGGCAGAGCGCAAAAAGTCAGAGCAATGTCTTGGTGCATGATGAGGCGTCCATTCTGTCAGTGCGCGCTGATTATAGTTGATGGGGGGGAGCGTGTTAAGCGAGCAGACACAAAGATCTGTGTTTAAAAAACACCGGAAGATCGATTTTTTTGCTGAAATCATAAGCAATTAGCTAAAAAAGCAGCAAAAGAATCAACCGACAGAAAAATCGCTTTACCTTTTAGGGTCAGTTTGTATAATCGCCAGCGTAAATTGCAGGGGCGTAGTTCCAATTGGTAGAACAGCGGTCTCCAAAACCGATGGTTGGGGGTTCGAATCCCTCCGCCCCTGCCAAATCAATACCGCAAGTAGCGGGTTAAATGCACTGAAAACGAATACAGGTAGATTGTATGAGTGTGAATGTTGAAAGCCAGAACCGCAACAAAGGAAAAAACATCGCATTGTGGGGGCTGGTCTTCATTCTTCTGGCGGCTACGGTGGTTGGTAATTCAGTTTTTGCTGAGAAGTCGTTATTGATTCGCGTTGTCGCAGTAGTTATTGCTTTTGCCGCAGCAGCAGTCACTGCCTTGCAGACTCTTCAGGGGAAAGCACTACTGACTTTTAGTCGGGAATCCATCAAGGAAGTCCGGAAAGTGGTGTGGCCTACTCGCCAGGAAACCATTCAGACAACCCTGATTATTTTTGCATTCACCGTTGTTATGGGCCTATTCTTATTCTTAATAGATGGTGCTCTGATCTGGCTAGTTGAGTTGATCACCGGAATGAAGGGTTAATAAATGTCAGAACAACGCATGAGATGGTATGTTGTACAAGCCTTTTCCGGTTTTGAAGGCCGCGTCGCCAAGTCATTAAGAGAACATATCAAAATGCACGCCATGGAAGACCAATTTGGCGAAATTCTGGTCCCTACTGAAGAAGTAGTGGAAATGCGTGCAGGACAAAAACGTAAAAGTGAACGTAAATTTTTCCCAGGTTATGTATTAGTGCAAATGATCATGAACGATGCATCATGGCATTTAGTACGTAATGTACCTCGTGTAATGGGTTTCATCGGCGGTACATCTGATCGTCCTGCGCCTATTACCGATAAAGAAGCTGATGCCATTCTGAATCGTTTGCAAGAGTCTGTGGACAAACCAAAACACAAAACTCTGTTCGAACCAGGTGAAGTCATCCGTGTATCTGACGGTCCATTTGCTGATTTCAATGGTACAGTGGAAGAAGTTGACTACGATAAGAGCCGCATGAAGGTTTCTGTGTTGATCTTCGGTCGTGCAACACCGGTTGAACTGGATTTCAGTCAAGTCGAAAAAGTTTAATATTACTGGTTGTCTGGGGCAGCGGTTATCCCTATAATTCGCTGCCCCTTTTTCTATTGGGGAGCCGATGAAGAGCTTAGCTCTGAGGCGTTAGAACCCACATTTGAGGTAATTGTAAAATGGCAAAGAAAGTTTCAGCCTATATCAAGCTGCAAGTTAAGGCCGGCAGCGCGAATCCAAGCCCACCAGTAGGTCCGGCTCTGGGTCAGCACGGTGTTAACATCATGGAATTCTGTAAAGCGTTCAACGCCCGTACAGACAAACTGGAAAAAGGCGCGCCTACTCCAGTTGTAATCACTGTATACAGTGACCGTTCTTTCACTTTCGAAACTAAAACTCCACCAGCTTCTTACTTGTTGAAGAAAGCTGCTGATATCAAGTCTGGTTCTGCAAAGCCAAACAAAGATAAAGTGGGTAAAGTGACTCATGCTCAACTGCTGGAAATCGCCAAAACTAAAGAACCAGATATGACTGGTACTGATTTGGAAGCGAAAGCCCGCTGTATCGCTGGCTCTGCCCGTTCAATGGGCCTGGTAGTAGAGGGATAAGACAATGGCTAAATTAACTAAACGCATGCGCGTAATTCGTGAAAAAGTTGATGGTACTAAAGAGTACAACATCACTGAAGCCGTTGCTTTACTGAAAGAACTGGCTACTGCCAAGTTTGTAGAAAGCGTTGACGTAGCTGTTAATCTGGGCATCGACGCTCGTAAATCAGATCAAAACGTACGTGGTGCAACTGTACTGCCTAACGGTACTGGTCGTACTGTACGTGTTGCTGTATTTACTCAGGGCGCTAACGCTGAAGCTGCTAAAGCTGCTGGTGCTGACCTGGTAGGTATGGAAGATCTGGCTGAACAGATCAAACGTGGTGAAATGAACTTCGACGTAGTTATTGCTTCTCCGGATGCAATGCGCGTAGTTGGTCAGCTGGGTCAAATCCTCGGCCCACGCGGTCTGATGCCAAACCCTAAAGTTGGTACTGTGACTCCTAACGTTGCTGAAGCAGTTAACAATGCTAAAGCAGGTCAGGTTCGTTACCGTAACGACAAGAATGGTATCATCCATTCTACCATTGGTAAGGTTGACTTCACTGAAGCTCAACTGAAAGAGAACTTGGAAGCTCTGCTGGTTGCATTGAAAAAAGCAAAACCATCTACTTCTAAAGGCCAATTCGTCAAGAAAGTTAGCTTGTCTACCACTATGGGTGCAGGTTTAGCTGTTGATCAGGCTTCTCTGGATACCAAAGCTGCTTAAGCTTATTTACTAGGGGCGAGATTATAGTCTATAATCTCGCCCCTTAGTTTGGTTGGGGGTCTCGACTCCCGTCCAAGACCGCAGGTGGTGAAAACCTTAATATCCCTGCGTAGACGGTGCCGGAACCCAGCGAGAAAGATTTCTTTCTTCTGGACTCTGCCGCCGAATTCTCTCCGGAAGGAGAGGTGTTGACAGTTCTGGGTTCGCCCAGATTAACTCCAGGAGTAAGCCAATGGCATTAGGACTCGAAGACAAAAAAGCGATTGTCGCTGAAGTCAGCGAAGCTGCCAAAGGCGCACTGTCTGCTGTTGCAGCCGATTCACGCGGCGTAACCGTAGCCAAGATGACCACTCTGCGTCAGTCTGCTCGTGAAGCAGGCGTTTACTTGCGTGTTGTTCGTAACACTCTGCTGACTCGTGCAGTAGAAGGTACTGACTTCGCTTGTATGAACGACGTATTTGTTGGTCCGACCCTGATCGCGTTCTCTAACGAACATCCGGGCGCTGCCGCTCGTCTGTTCAAAGAGTTTGCTAAAGGGAACGATAAGTTCTCTATCAAGGGTGGTGCGTTCCAGGGTGAATTCATCCCTGCAGCTCAAATTGATCGTCTGGCAACTCTGCCTACATACGAAGAAGCAATTGCGAAACTGATGGCTACTATGAAAGAAGCTTCAGCTGGCAAACTGGTTCGTACTCTGGCAGCTCTGCGCGACAAGAAAGAAGCCGAAGCGGCTTAATTCTTGTAACAGAACAGATTATTTTTATTTTTAATACTTCAACGACAGGATTTTTTTCTCATGTCTATCACTAAAGACCAAATCATCGAAGCCGTTGCTGCTATGTCAGTAATGGACGTTGTAGAACTGATCACCGCTATGGAAGAGAAGTTCGGTGTTTCTGCTGCTGCTGTAGCTGCCGGCCCAGCCGCTGCTGCTGAAGCTGTTGAAGAACAGACTGAATTCAACGTTATGCTGACCGCTATCGGCGCTAACAAAGTAGCTGTAATCAAAGCTGTACGTGGTGCAACTGCTCTGGGTCTGAAAGAAGCTAAAGACCTGGTAGAAGCTGCTCCAACTGCAGTTAAAGAAGCAATCTCTAAAGAAGAAGCTGAAGCTCTGAAGAAAGAGCTGGAAGCTGCAGGTGCTTCTGTTGAGATCAAATAATCTACTTAACAGTAGGTTAGCGGCCTGATAAAACAGGCTAGGGCTGGTGAAGAAACTTCACCGGCCCTTTTGCGCTGTAAGCCGCAGGAATTCACATTGCTCACCTGGGCTTATAAAAGTACGAAAAGTACACAGTAGCAATGTATTACAGAACTGCTCTGACTGGAGCAGCTTGGGTCACTTATCAGCGAGCTGAGGAACCCTATGGTTAACTCTTATACCGAAAAAAAACGCATTCGTAAGGACTTCGGTAAGCGTGATCAGGTACTGGAAACGCCTTATCTCTTGTCCATTCAACTGGACTCCTTCAAACAATTCCTTGATGCCGACCCAGAAGGGGCATACGGGCTTGAGGCTGCATTCCGCAGCGTATTCCCCATTACCAGCTATTCTGGTACTGCGGAGCTGCAATATGTCAGCTATCGCTTGGGAGAACCGGTCTTTGACGTAAAAGAGTGTCAAATCCGTGGCGTCACCTATTCAGCTCCATTGCGCGTGAAGCTGCGCTTAGTGCTGTTTGATAGAGAAGCTGCGGCAGGCACTGTCAAAGAAATTAAAGAACAAGAAGTGTACATGGGCGAAATCCCGCTGATGACTGATAACGGTACCTTTGTCATCAATGGTACAGAGCGTGTTATCGTTTCCCAGCTGCATCGTAGTCCTGGCGTGTTCTTTGATCACGATAAGGGTAAAACCCACTCTTCAGGTAAGGTTCTGTATAACGCTCGCGTTATTCCTTACCGTGGTTCTTGGTTGGACTTTGAGTTCGATGCCAAGGATAACCTGTTTGTGCGTATCGACCGTCGCCGTAAATTACCTGCGACTATCATCTTACGTGCACTGGAATTCACGACAGAACAGATCCTGGCGACCTTCTTTGAAACAATTAAATTTGAAATCAAAGATGGCAAAGTGATGATGGAGTTGGTACCGGAGCGTCTGCGTGGCGAAACCGCAACCTTCGATATTCTTGCTGGTAGCGATGTGGTGGTCGAAAAAGGCCGTCGTATTACTGCTCGTCACATTCGTCAGTTAGAAAAAGCTAACGTCAATCAAATCGAAGTTCCGGTTGAATATGTCGTCGGCAAGATTTCTGCTAAAGATTATGTGAATCCACAAACTGGTGAAGTCCTGATCAATGCTAATACCGCATTGAGTCTGGAAGCTATTGCGAATCTGTCAGTCGCGGGCTTTAAACAGTTTGAAATCCTGTTCACTAATGAACTGGATCATGGTTCATATATTTCTGAAACATTACGTATTGATTCAAGCACTAACCGTCTGGAAGCACTGGTAGAAATCTACCGAATGATGCGCCCAGGTGAGCCACCAACGAAAGATGCAGCAGAACAGCTATTTGAAAATCTGTTCTTCTCAGCAGATCGTTATGATCTGTCGACTGTTGGTCGTATGAAATTCAACAGCCGACTGGCTCGTCCAGAACATATTGGTTCAGGCATTTTGTCTGAAGACGATATCGTTGATGTGATGAAACAGTTGATTGCCATTCGTAATGGTAAAGACGACGTGGATGATATCGATCATCTGGGTAACCGTCGTATCCGTTCCGTTGGTGAAATGGCTGAAAACCAATTCCGTGTGGGTTTGGTGCGTGTTGAACGTGCAGTAAAAGAACGTCTGTCATTAGGCGATCTGGATGCCGTGCAGCCACAAGATCTGATCAATGCGAAGCCAATTTCTGCAGCCGTAAAAGAATTCTTCGGTTCCAGTCAGCTGTCGCAGTTTATGGATCAGAACAACCCGTTGTCAGAAATCACGCACAAACGTCGTATTTCTGCGCTGGGCCCAGGCGGTTTGACGCGTGAACGTGCCGGCTTCGAAGTTCGAGACGTACATCCGACTCACTACGGTCGTCTGTGTCCAATCGAAACGCCTGAAGGTCCGAACATCGGTCTGATCAACTCACTGGCGGTATATTCTCGTACTAACGAGTATGGTTTCCTGGAAACCCCATACCGCAAAGTTATTGATGGCGTGATCACTGATGAAGTGGATTATCTGTCTGCGATTGAAGAAGGTAACTTCGTTATCGCACAGGCTAACGCCAATGTAGATGCAAATGGCAGCCTGAAAGATGAATTGATCCCATGCCGTCATAAAGGTGAATCTACCTTTATGAATGCAGAACAGATCCAGTATATGGACGTAAGTCCACAACAGGTGGTTTCTGTTGCAGCATCGCTGATCCCGTTCCTTGAACACGATGACGCGAACCGTGCATTGATGGGTTCAAACATGCAACGTCAAGCGGTACCAACTCTGCGTGCTGATAAGCCGCTGGTAGGTACTGGTATGGAACGTGCTGTGGCGGTTGACTCCGGTGTAACGGTAGTTGCTCGTCGTGGTGGTTTCATCGATTACGTTGATGCATCCCGTATTGTGGTTAAGGTAAATGAAGATGAGCTGTTACCTGGTGAAGCCGGTATCGACATCTACAACCTGACCAAATATACCCGTTCTAACCAGAACACCTGTATTAACCAACGCCCATGTGTGTCTGTTGGTGAGCCAGTGATGCTGGGTGACGTGTTGGCCGATGGTCCTTCCACCGATTTGGGTGAGTTGGCTCTGGGTCAGAACATGCGCGTCGCGTTCATGCCTTGGAACGGTTATAACTTCGAAGACTCGATTCTGGTCTCTGAACGTGTGGTACAAGAAGATCGCCTGACGACTATCCATATTCAGGAACTGTCTTGTATTGCGCGCGATACGAAATTAGGTTCAGAAGAAATCACTGCGGATATTCCAAACGTAGGCGAGGCTGCACTGTCCAAACTGGATGAGTCAGGTATCGTTTATGTTGGTGCAGAAGTGAAAGGCGGTGACATTTTGGTTGGTAAGGTAACACCAAAAGGTGAAACCCAACTGACACCAGAAGAAAAACTGCTGCGCGCCATTTTTGGTGAAAAAGCTTCTGACGTAAAAGATTCTTCTCTGCGTGTGCCTAATGGTGTTTACGGTACTGTTATTGACGTGCAGGTCTTTACTCGTGATGGCGTAGAAAAAGATAAACGCGCTAAAGAAGTTGAAGACATGCAATTGCGTGATGCTAAGAAAGACTTGACCGAAGAGTTCAAAATCTTCGAAGACGGTATTTTTGGCCGCGCACGCTCATTACTGGTTGCTGCTGGTTTCAGCGAAGAAAAACTGTCTAAACTTGATCGTAAGAAGCTGCTGGAACAGTCGCTGGATGACGAAGCAAAACAAGTTGAACTGGAACAGATCGCTGAACAATATGCTGCACTGAAAGAAGAATTCGATCGTAAGTTCGAAGCTAAACGTCAGAAAATCATCCAAGGTGATGATTTGGCACCAGGCGTACTGAAGATCGTTAAAGTTTATCTGGCTGTTAAACGTCGCATTCAGCCTGGTGACAAGATGGCGGGTCGTCACGGTAACAAAGGGGTTATCTCCAAAATTTGTCCGGTTGAAGACATGCCATACGATGACGAAGGGAATCCTGTCGACATCGTACTGAACCCGTTGGGCGTACCATCGCGTATGAACATCGGCCAGATCTTGGAAGTTCACCTTGGTTTGGCTGCGAAAGGTATCGGCGAAAAAATTAATCGCATGGTCAAAGAACAGCGTGAACTGGCTGAATTGCGTGAGTTCTTGCAACGTGTCTATGATTTAGGTGGCAGCGATCAACAACAGATTGATATCGCGACACTGAGTGATGCGGAAGTGCAGACTTTGGTTCAGAACCTACGCAAAGGTTTACCGGTGGCAACACCTGTGTTTGATGGCGCGAAAGAAAGCGAAATCAAGCAGCTGCTGAAACTGGCAGATAAACCTGAATCAGGTCAGATCACCTTGTTTGATGGTCGTACCGGTATGCCGTTTGAGCGTGCAGTAACTGTTGGTTACATGTACATGCTGAAACTGAACCACTTGGTCGATGACAAAATGCATGCTCGTTCTACCGGTTCTTATAGCCTAGTTACTCAGCAGCCGCTGGGTGGTAAAGCTCAGTTCGGTGGTCAGCGTTTCGGGGAAATGGAAGTATGGGCACTGGAAGCATACGGTGCAGCTTATACTCTGCAGGAAATGCTGACGGTTAAATCGGACGATGTGAACGGTCGTACTAAGATGTATAAAAACATCGTCGATGGCGATCATCGCATGGAACCAGGTATACCAGAATCCTTCAACGTATTGCTGAAGGAAATCCGCTCGCTGGGTATCAACATCGAGTTGGAAGAAGAGTAAGGACTAACGTCCTTGTTTCTGGACTCAGAATAGTAACGGTATGCCGCGTCGCGGCATACCGAAGTTAACCTCCTGACGGGAGATACAGGTGAAAGACTTACTCAAGTTTTTAAAAGCGCAGAGCAAGACTGAAGAGTTTGACGGTATCAAGATCGGTCTGGCATCGCCTGACATGATCCGTTCCTGGTCATTCGGTGAAGTTAAAAAGCCTGAAACCATTAACTATCGCACGTTCAAACCAGAACGTGACGGCCTGTTTTGTGCTCGCATCTTCGGACCAGTTAAAGATTATGAATGCTTGTGCGGTAAGTATAAGCGTCTTAAACACCGTGGTGTGATTTGTGAAAAATGTGGCGTAGAAGTTACTCAGACTAAAGTGCGTCGTGAGCGCATGGGTCATATTGAGCTAGCTTCCCCAGTTGCTCATATCTGGTTCCTTAAATCTTTGCCATCCCGTATCGGTCTGTTGCTTGACATGACCCTGCGTGACATCGAACGTGTATTGTATTTCGAATCATTTGTTGTGGTTGATGCTGGTATGACCAGCCTCGAACGCAGTCAGATGTTGACCGAAGAACAATATCTGGATGCACTGGAAGAATACGGCGATGAATTCGACGCTAAAATGGGTGCTGAAGCCATCCTGGCGTTGCTGCGTGCGCAAGATCTGGAACATGAAATCGCGACTATGCGCGAAGAACTCAGCCAGACGAATTCTGAAACCAAACGCAAAAAGACCACCAAACGCCTGAAGCTGATGGAGTCTTTCCTGCAATCTGGTAATAAACCAGAATGGATGATCATGACCGTGCTGCCTGTGTTGCCGCCGGATCTGCGTCCATTGGTTCCGTTGGATGGTGGCCGCTTCGCGACTTCAGATCTGAACGATCTGTATCGCCGCGTGATCAACCGTAACAACCGTCTGAAACGTCTGCTGGATCTGGCTGCGCCGGACATCATCGTACGCAACGAAAAACGTATGCTGCAGGAAGCGGTTGACGCCCTGCTGGATAACGGTCGTCGCGGTCGTGCGATCACCGGTTCTAACAAACGTCCTCTGAAATCTTTGGCCGATATGATCAAAGGTAAACAGGGTCGTTTCCGTCAGAACTTGCTGGGTAAACGTGTTGACTACTCTGGTCGTTCTGTAATTACAGTAGGCCCGACTCTGCGTTTGCACCAATGCGGTTTGCCAAAGAAAATGGCACTGGAACTGTTCAAACCGTTCATCTACGGCAAGCTGGAAACTCGTGGTTTAGCGACCACTATCAAAGCTGCTAAAAAGATGGTTGAGCGTGAAGAAGCAGTCGTATGGGATATTCTGGATGACGTGATCCGTGAACATCCTGTCATGCTGAACCGTGCGCCAACACTGCACCGTCTGGGTATCCAGGCGTTTGAACCAATTCTGATCGAAGGTAAAGCAATCCAACTGCATCCGCTGGTTTGTTCTGCATTCAACGCCGACTTCGACGGCGACCAGATGGCGGTTCACGTTCCACTGACGCTGGAAGCACAGTTGGAAGCGCGTGCGTTGATGATGTCAACCAACAACATTCTGTCGCCTGCATCTGGTGAGCCTATCATCGTTCCTTCTCAGGACGTGGTATTGGGTCTGTATTACATGACTCGTTCCTGCGTTGGTGCGAAAGGTGAAGGTATGGTTTTATCCGGCGCGAAAGAAGCGGAAAAAATCTATCGTGCTGGTTTGGCCTCACTGCACGCTCGCGTGAAATGCCGTATCTCTGAATACGTGAAAAACGAAGCAGGTGAGCTGGTTGAGAAGATCGAGCTGAAAAATACCACTGTAGGTCGTGCGATCTTGTCGTTGATCCTGCCAAAAGGTATGGAGTATGCCCTGATTGATCCGCCATTACCGATGACCGACGCTGGTCATGCGGAATTGGCTGCTCATCCAGAACGCTGGATCAAATATGTTTCTAACCAAGCAATGGGTAAGAAGCAGATCTCTAAAGTATTGAATACCTGCTACCGTAAGCAAGGTCTGAAAGATACCGTTATCTTTGCTGACCAGCTGATGTACACCGGTTTCCATTACGCTGCGCTGTCAGGTTCATCTGTTGGTATTGACGACATGGTGATCCCGGAAGCGAAGAAAGAAATTATTGAAGCTGCAGAAGCTGAAGTTGCTGAAATTCAGGAACAATTCCAATCTGGTCTGGTAACAGCCGGCGAACGTTACAACAAAGTTATCGATATCTGGGCAAGTGCGAATGAACGCGTGTCTAAAGCGATGATGGAAAACTTGTCTAAAGAGACAAGAACTAACGTATTGGGTGAATCTGAAGTTCAGGCATCGTTTAACAGCGTCTTTATGATGGCTGACTCTGGTGCGCGTGGTTCTGCTGCTCAGATCCGTCAGTTGGCGGGTATGCGTGGTCTGATGGCTAAGCCAGACGGCTCAATCATCGAAACGCCAATCGTTGCGAACTTCCGTGAAGGTCTGAACGTACTGCAGTACTTCATCTCTACTCACGGTGCGCGTAAAGGTCTGGCGGATACCGCACTGAAAACAGCGAACTCCGGTTATCTGACTCGTCGTTTGGTTGACGTGGCACAGGACGTTGTGATCACTGAACCTGATTGTGGTACTCGTGAAGGTCTGTGGATGACTCCGCTGATCGAAGGTGGTGATGTTGTTGAACCACTGCGTGAACGTGTACTGGGTCGTGTGATCGCTGAAGACGTGCTGAAACCAGGTACAGAAGAAGTATTAGTTGCTCACAATACTTTGTTGGATGAACAGTGGTGTAACATTCTGGAACGTAACTCTGTTGACCGAGTTAAAGTCCGCTCAGCCATCTCTTGTGAATCTGATTTTGGTATTTGTGCTCATTGTTATGGTCGTGATCTGGCGCGTGGTCATCTGGTTAACAACGGTGAGGCTGTGGGTGTTATCGCTGCTCAGTCCATCGGTGAACCAGGTACTCAGCTGACGATGCGTACGTTCCATATCGGTGGTGCGGCATCACGAGCGGCTGCTGAAAGCAGTGCAACTGTGAAGAATACCGGTGTGATCAAATTGCAAAATGCTAAATCTGTTGAAAACAGTGCAGGCAAGCTGGTTATCACATCACGTTCTTCAGAACTGACCATCATGGACGAACTGGGCCGGACCAAAGAAAGCCACAAGCTGCCTTATGGTTCTGTGCTGGAAGTGAAAGATGGCCAGGCTGTACGTGCTGGTGAAATCGTTGCGAACTGGGATCCACATACTCACCCAATCATCACTGAAGTGGCGGGTCGTATCCAGTTTGAAAACATGATCGAAGGCATCACTGTTACCCGTCAAACCGACGAGCTGACTGGTCTGTCAAGTATCGTGGTTCTGGACGTTAACGAACGTACCTCAACAGGTAAAGAGTTGCGCCCAACCGTTCGATTGGTTGACAGTCATGGTAAAGACGTATTGATCCCAGGTACTGACGTATCTGCACAATACTTCCTGCCAGGCCAAGCGATTGTTCAGCTGGAAGACGGCGCGCAAGTAAGCGTCGGTGACGCAGTAGCGCGTATTCCGCAGGCATCTAGTGGTACTAAAGATATCACCGGTGGTCTGCCACGTGTTGCTGACTTGTTCGAAGCGCGTCAACCAAAAGAACCAGCTATTCTGGCGGAAATTTCAGGTACGATCTCCTTCGGTAAAGAAACCAAAGGTAAACGTCGTCTGGTGATCACGCCGACTGACGGTGGTGAAGCCTATGAGGAAATGATTCCGAAATGGCGTAACCTGAACGTGTTCGAAGGTGAGAAAGTTCAGCAGGGTGAAGTGTTAGCCGATGGTCCTGAATCTGCTCATGACATTCTGCGTCTGCGTGGCGTAAGCCCGGTTGCGAACTATATCGTTAACGAAGTGCAGGACGTTTACCGTCTGCAAGGCGTAAAAATCAACGATAAACACATCGAAGTGATCGTTCGTCAGATGCTGCGTAAAGGCGAAATTGCTACTCCAGGTGATTCTGATCTGCTGGAAGGCGAACAGGCTGATGTGGTTCGCGTGAAAATCGCTAACCGTAAACTGGTCGCGCAAGGCAAAGAACCAGCTACTTTCCGTCGTGTATTGATGGGTATTACCAAAGCGTCGCTGAACACAGAGTCCTTTATCTCTGCTGCGTCGTTCCAGGAAACTACCCGCGTACTGACCGAAGCCGCTGTATCAGGCAAGGTTGATGATTTACGTGGTCTGAAAGAAAACGTTATCGTTGGTCGCTTGATCCCTGCAGGTACTGGTTTTGCCTATCACCACGGTCGCTTACAAAAACGTCGTGTTGCAGCACAAGCTGTAGCTACGCCGGTAGTGGCTGCTGATGATGCGGAACAGAATCTGGCTGATTTGCTGAATGCGGCAGGTAATCTGAGCGCTGAGTAACTCAATTAAGACAGATGTAATAGTTCAGAGGCCCTACGGGGCCTCTTGTTTTTTGTGCCGTATTTTTCTGCAGCTGAGAGTTGCGCCATTATCGGGGCAAGTATTACTATCAGCATGTATTGATAACTAGCTACGAGGGAACGATGTCTAAATCTATTATCGCGACAGAAAAAGCGCCTGCTGCTATTGGGCCATATGTTCAAGCGACCAAGCTGGGTGATCTGGTCTTCACTTCCGGTCAGATCCCGTTGATTCCAGAAACCATGCAGCTGGTCACCGGTGATATTAAAGTGCAGGCTGAGCAAGTATTGCGTAATCTGAGTGCGATTTTGGAAGCTGCAGGCGCTTCAACTGCCACGGTAATGAAAACAACTTGTTTTCTGAAAGACATGAATGATTTTGTCGCTTTCAATGAAGTGTATGCTCAATTTTTCAACGAAAGTGCGCCAGCGCGTTCTTGTGTTGAAGTTGCTCGTTTACCTAAAGATGTACTCGTTGAAGTTGAAGCGATAGCTTACGTAGCTAAATAGAATGAGCTTAAATTTTGCAATTGTAGTTAGCGGCCCAGCATATGGGACGCAGGCTGCCAGTTCTGCATACCGTTTTGTGCAAGCAGTTTTAGCTTCCGGACACGTCATTCTTGGCGTGTTTTTTTATCAAGACGGTGTTATGAATGCCAGTTATTTGCATTCGCCAGCCACGGATGAAGATAACTTGCATCAATTGTGGTGTGATCTAGCCACACAGCAACGGTTCCCTTTACATACCTGTATTGCTGCAGCGCAACGGCGCGGTATTTTAGATAGCGTTCTTGCAACAGAAACTGGAAAAGGTACCAGCAATGTTCAAGCGCCATTCATGCTGTCGGGTTTAGGGCAGTTAGCCGAAATGTTATTAACTGCCGATCGTGTAGTTCGTTTTTAAGTTGGCCTATGAATCAGATTGCATTTATTTTTCGGCAAGCACCCTATGGCAGTGCGAGTGGCAGGGAGGGGTTAGATGCTCTGCTGGCTACCTCGGCTTATACCGAGAATCTTGCTGCCTTCTTTAGTGATGATGGGGTTTATCAGTTAGTACAACAGCAGCAAGCTGCGGCAATCCTGGCTAAAGATCATTCAGCGATGTTTAAGTTATGCGAGCTGTATGATATTGAAAATATTTATGTATCAGCGACGTCGTTAGCTGAACGTGATATTTCTCGTGACCAGTTATTGATGCCGGTGACTGTGTTGACACAAGATGCGTTTTATAACCAGTTATTGGCTTATCAAATCAAACTCATGTTTTGAGAATTTTATGCTGCATGTCGTTTCACAATCACCTTTTTCGCATACCATGCTGCAAAGCTGCCTTGATTTCATGCAAGCAGATGATCAATTGTTGTTGATGCAAGATGCAGTTATTGCCGTAACAGCTCATCATTGGGTTCAACAATTGCGAGATAAAGAAATTTATGTTTTGCAGGAAGATTTAACGGCAAGAGGGTTAACGCCGAAAATCGGTATTCCGATCAATATGACTGGGTATGTAGCCCTCGTTGTTAAATATAACAGCCCCCTTTGTTGGTAAACATATTCCCGCAACCACGCTTTTTGTCACCTATACTTCACTTCATCTCAGCTATATCCATCTATAGCTGTATAAATCTTGACTCGCAGGCCAGACAGACATAGAATTTTGCGTCCCCGTATCTGCGGGGAGGATTTTTCACATGTTTATAAAGCGATTGCTATTACCAGGAGCTTTTAATGGCAACTATTAACCAGCTTGTTCGCAAGCCGCGCGTTAAGCAAGTTGTAAAAAGCAGCGTTCCTGCCTTGAATGCTTGCCCACAAAAACGTGGTGTGTGTACACGTGTGTATACCACTACCCCTAAAAAACCTAACTCAGCACTGCGTAAGGTATGTCGTGTTCGTTTAACTAACGGATTCGAAGTTACCTCTTACATCGGTGGTGAAGGCCACAACCTGCAGGAACACTCCGTGGTCCTGATCCGTGGTGGTCGTGTTAAAGACTTACCAGGTGTGCGTTACCACACCGTTCGTGGTGCGTTGGATTGCTCCGGTGTTAAAGACCGTAAACAATCTCGCTCCAAATACGGCGTGAAGAAGCCTAAGGCTTAATGGTTTTCCGTTAAGTAAGGCCAAACATTTTTCATAAAACATTTTTTTGTTTTGGGTAAAACCTGAAGTTTCGGAGAATTAAAATGCCAAGACGTCGCGTTGTTGGTCAGCGTAAGATTCTGCCAGATCCTAAGTTCGGTTCTGAGCTGCTGGCTAAATTCATCAACGTTGTAATGGTTGACGGTAAGAAATCCGTTTCTGAAAGCATTGTTTACGGTGCTTTAGAGATCATTGCTAACAAGAGTGGTAAAGACCACTTAGCTACTTTTGAAGGTGCTTTGGACAACATCCGTCCGAACGTGGAAGTTAAGTCCCGCCGTGTTGGTGGTTCTACTTACCAGGTTCCGGTAGAAGTTCGTCCAGTGCGTCGTAATGCCCTGGCTATGCGCTGGTTGGTAGATGCGGCTCGCAAACGTGGTGAAAAATCCATGGCTCAACGTTTGGCAGGTGAACTGCTGGACGCAGCCGACAATAAAGGTTCTGCGGTTAAGAAACGTGAAGACGTGCACCGCATGGCTGAAGCGAATAAAGCATTCGCTCACTATCGCTGGTAATCCGGTTGTACAGGCCATCTTCGGATGGCCTGTACGCGGTTTCGTTGTCTAAGGTTCAACCTTAGTAAGAGGATATCTATCGTGGCTCGTGCAACACCCATTGAGCGTTACCGTAATATCGGTATCAGCGCACACATCGACGCCGGTAAAACAACGACTACTGAACGTATCCTGTTTTACACCGGTGTAAACCACAAAATTGGTGAAGTTCATGATGGCGCAGCTACCATGGACTGGATGGAACAGGAACAAGAGCGTGGTATTACTATTACCTCTGCTGCTACTACCTGTTTCTGGAGTGGTATGGGTAAACAGTTCCAACCACACCGCGTTAACATCATCGATACCCCTGGCCACGTTGACTTTACTATCGAAGTAGAGCGTTCAATGCGTGTTCTGGACGGCGCAGTAATGGTTTACTGTGCGGTAGGTGGTGTTCAGCCGCAGTCTGAAACCGTATGGCGTCAGGCTAACAAGTATAAAGTACCTCGTATCGCGTTCATTAACAAAATGGACCGTACCGGTGCTAACTTCCTGCGTGCTGTTGAACAGATCAAAACTCGTCTGAAAGGTCATGCAGTTCCTCTGCAATTGCCAATCGGCGCAGAAGAGAACTTCAAAGGCGTCATCGACTTAGTCAAGATGAAAGCTATCAACTGGAATGAAGCTGACCAAGGCGTTACCTTCGAATACGAAGACATTCCTGCTGAACTGCTGCCAGAAGCTCAAAAATGGCATCAACATCTGGTTGAATCTGCTGCTGAAGCAACAGAAGAACTGATGGAAAAATACTTGGGTGGCGAAGAGTTCTCAGAAGTTGAACTGAAAGCTGCTCTGCGTGATCTGGCATTACGTAATGAAATCGTTCTGGTTACCTGTGGTTCTGCATTCAAGAACAAAGGTGTTCAGGCGATGCTGGACGCGGTTGTTGAATACCTGCCTTCTCCTATTGACGTACCAGCAATCGCTGGTCAGTTAGAAGATGGCACTCCAGCTGAACGTCATCCAGTAGATGATGAGCCGTTCTCTGCATTGGCATTCAAAATTGCGACTGACCCATTCGTGGGTAACTTAACGTTTTTCCGTTGCTACTCTGGTGTTGTGAACTCTGGTGACTTTGTTCTGAACTCAGTAAAAGACAAACGTGAACGTATCGGTCGTATCGTTCAGATGCACGCTAACAAGCGTGAAGAGATTAAAGAAGTCCGTGCTGGTGACATCGCAGCTGCGATCGGTCTGAAAGACGTGACTACTGGTGATACTCTGTGTGTTGAAACTGCGCCAATTATTCTTGAGCGTATGGAATTCCCAGAGCCAGTAATCTCTGTAGCTGTTGAGCCAAAAACCAAAGCTGACCAAGAAAAAATGGGTCTGGCTCTGGGTCGTCTGGCTCAGGAAGATCCATCATTCCGCGTATGGACTGATGAAGAATCAAGCCAAACCATCATCGCTGGTATGGGTGAGTTGCACTTAGAAATCATCGTTGACCGTATGCGTCGTGAGTTCAAGGTTGAAGCGAACGTGGGTAAACCACAGGTAGCTTACCGTGAAACCATCCGCGTAGAAGCGAAAGATGTTCAAGGTAAACACGCTAAACAGTCTGGTGGTCGTGGTCAGTACGGTCATGTTGTAATCGATATCTTCCCATTGGAAGAAGGTGCTGGTTATACATTTACCAACGATATCAAGGGTGGTGTAATTCCTGGTGAATTCATCCCTGGCGTTGATAAAGGTATCCGTGAACAGCTGAAATCTGGTCCTCTGGCTGGTTATCCAGTAGTTGACGTAGGTGTTCGTCTGCACTTCGGTTCTTACCATGATGTCGACTCTTCAGAACTGGCGTTTAAAATCGCAGCTTCTATGGCATTCAAATCAGGCTTTATGCAGGCTAAACCAGTTCTGCTGGAACCTGTGATGAAGGTTGAAGTTGAAACTCCAGAAGACTACATGGGTGATGTAATCGGTGACTTGAACCGTCGTCGTGGCATCATCGAAGGTATGGAAGATGGTCCATCTGGTAAGTTGGTTCGCGCGCTGGTTCCATTGGCTGAAATGTTCGGCTATGCAACTGACCTGCGTTCTGCAACCCAAGGCCGTGCGTCTTACTCCATGGAATTCGGCAAATATGCTGAATCACCAAACAACATCGCTACGGCGGTGATTGAAGCGCGTAAGTCTAAATAATTAACACGTAATCTTTCCGTCAGTTTTTGACTGGCGGAAATAATCAAATAGGAAGGACAACGTCGTGTCTAAAGAAAAATTTGAACGTACAAAACCCCACGTTAACGTTGGTACTATCGGCCACGTTGACCACGGTAAAACTACTCTGACTGCTGCCATCACTAACGTGCTGGCTAAAAAATTCGGTGGTCAAGCACGTGCATTCGATCAGATCGACAACGCACCAGAAGAAAAAGCACGTGGTATCACTATCAACACTTCACACGTTGAATACGATACTGAATCACGTCACTACGCACACGTAGACTGCCCAGGCCATGCTGACTATGTTAAAAACATGATCACTGGTGCTGCACAGATGGACGGCGCGATCCTGGTAGTAGCGGCGACTGACGGCCCAATGCCACAGACTCGTGAACACATCCTGCTGGGTCGCCAGGTAGGCGTTCCATACATCATCGTGTTCCTGAACAAATGTGACATGGTAGACGACGAAGAGTTGTTGGACCTGGTTGAGATGGAAGTTCGTGAACTGCTGTCAGAATACAACTTCCCAGGCGATGACACTCCAGTTATCCGTGGTTCTGCACTGAAAGCGCTGGAAGGCGAAGCAGTGTGGGAAGAGAAGATCCTGGAACTGGCTGCAGCGCTGGATTCTTACATTCCACAACCAGAACGTGCGATCGACAAGCCATTCCTGCTGCCAATCGAAGACGTATTCTCAATCGCTGGCCGTGGTACAGTAGTAACAGGTCGTGTTGAACGCGGTATCATCAAAGTTGGTGAAGAAGTGTCAATCGTTGGTTTGAAAGAAACCACCAAGACCACTTGTACTGGCGTTGAAATGTTCCGTAAACTGCTGGACGAAGGTCGTGCAGGCGAGAACGTAGGTGTGTTGCTGCGTGGTACTAAACGTGATGACGTAGAACGTGGTCAAGTACTGGCTAAACCAGGTACAATCACTCCGCACACCAAATTCGAATCAGAAGTATACGTACTGTCAAAAGAAGAAGGTGGTCGTCATACTCCATTCTTCAAAGGCTACCGTCCACAGTTCTACTTCCGTACTACTGACGTGACCGGCACCATCGAACTGCCAGAAGGCGTAGAAATGGTAATGCCAGGCGACAACATCAAAATGGTAGTAACCCTGATCCACCCAATCGCGATGGATGATGGTCTGCGTTTTGCAATCCGTGAAGGCGGTCGTACCGTAGGCGCGGGCGTTGTTGCTAAAGTAATCGAATAATCGATTAATTTGCGCATCACGCAATATAATAAAGGGCGACTTAGGTCGCCCTTTATTTTTATCAAAAATATATACTGTGCAGCGCAAATTTAAGCACGACTAGATTATTTATCCGAGGGATTGGTATGGCGTTAATGACTCAACGAGAAATGGCTGGGCACAAACGTGTTGCTTTAGTGGCACACGACAATATGAAACAGGCGCTGGTTGATTGGGTAAAAGTTCGTGCAGAAGAGTTAAAATTACATCATCTGTATGCGACGGGGACAACAGGTACTCGTTTAAGTAAAGAGGCGGGTTTGCCGATCACTTGCTTGCTGTCTGGGCCAATGGGTGGCGATCAGCAATTAGGGGCTTTGATTGCAGAAGGAAAAATTGATGTATTAATTTTCTTCTGGGATCCTCTCAATGCCGTACCGCATGATCCGGATGTTAAAGCATTATTGCGATTGGCTGCAGTATGGAATATTCCGATGGCAACCAATCAGGCAACGGCCGACTTCCTGATGGATTCGCCGAATATGAAAAAAGCATTCAGTATTGAAATTCCAGATTATGCTGGTTATTTGAAGTCGCGAACTGAATAAAATTTAACTCGTTGATCTGGTTAAATAAAAAAGCACCTTTCAAAGGTAATGCCAGTCAGTTAAGAAACTGACTGGCATTTTTCAGGGTAACGTTTCGGTCTTCTCTTCACGACTCTCGGGCAACTTCTTTCCCGCCTTCCCGGTAAAATTAAGGCTTCTGCCATCTCATAGATATTCTTCAACTGACGCGGAACTGAACCCGGTGAGTGGGTATACGGGAGCCCTATCAACAACCGGAATATCTGTGCCAACATACCGTTAAAACTCAGCTCTGACGGATAATATTCGCCCTGTAAATACTGGCTCATTTTAACCATCTGGTAGCGCACTAAATTGTACGTGAGCAAAATGCCCCATAACTCCTGTCTGACCATGTGCGGTAATTTGCTTCGTAGCGTCAGACGGTTTCCTAACATATATTGTTTCTGTTCCCGGAAACCTAATTCGATTTCCCAGCGATGCGTATACAACTCAGCTACGTCATCCACCGGATATTTCAGCACATCTGTCATTGATGTCAGAACCTGTGTTTCCTTCCCTTTCACATTCCGGGTGATTAATCGAACCTCAAGTTGTTCCGGTAGCTCTGGCCATAATTTCCGGGCTCGCGGATTCGAATATAAACGAATGATGGCCTGTTTTTTCCCAACTTTCCGTACCACGTCATACTGAGTGCCTTTTTTCAGCGGAATTAACCAGTGTCTTTCGGTCCCCGTGGTTTGCCAGCGATGCAATAATCCCAATGAATAGAAGCCCTTATCAAATAACGTCAGGCTATGGTCGGGTGTTTTCTCAATCAGTTGCTCTGCTAACTTCATTTCATTGACGTTGTAATCATCAAAGGCACTGGCTGTGATGAGGTGGCTACTGAGCTCCATCTGACAAACCATTCTGACTTGTGGATATTCACTGGGTTTACCCGCGGTGACTTGTCTTGAATAGACCAGGTTGTTTTCCGGTGTGTCTGGTGCTCGCCAAACCACGCCGTCGACGCCGAGCAGCGTCAAACCACAGAATAGAGGATGGTTAGCTTGTTGATGCCAATAGGCTTGCGTCTTTTCAAATAACAGACGGACAGCATCTTCACCAAGTGATTGACGACGCTGGATAACGGCACTGGGGGCCACAAATGGCTTGCCATCACTGTTTACAATATCCATGGTGTTGACGATATCCGCCATCGATTTATCGTTGTAGATAGCCATCCCAATCAACAGCCAAACCATGCTGTCGAGGGGGAGCTTTCGTTTTCTGAACGTAACGGTATTGGTCTGAGCCAAAGCTTGAGAAATTAAGTTTGCAGGTAAAAGATCATGCAGGGAGTCAATCTGCGAAGGCGCATGAAGGTTGATAATATCCAGCGCGTGGGAGAGTTGCATAAAAAAATCCAGTGACCTGAGATCACTGGATTTTGATCCGAATTTTCAGTCAGTCAATGCTTAACTGATCGGCATTACCACTACGTGTGGCATTTTTTTTGGCCGCAAGGCTATTTTGTTTCTATCATCCCGAAAAATCTCTTTTTTGAGAATTATTTGCTAACGAGTGATCGAAAGGCTGGACATAACCATATAAATGATAATAATTATCATTATCTATAATTAGCATCTCTTCAAAGGGGTGTAAGGATCAGGAAATGAGAAAATTAGATAGCCCGACAAAATACAAATATGTCCTGTTCACGGTGTGGGGGATTGTGATTCTATTAATTATGGCACGCGAACCCATTCTACAACTATGGACGATGATGTTGCATTAAGCTGCCCGCATGTGAACGTCGGTGGTTATGAATAGCGGCGAAAGGGCTGAGTAAAAAGTTCATTCCAAAAAAAGCCCCCGACGTAGCGGAGGCTTTAAGTAGCATCAGTATTGATTATTCGATTTCAATCAATACGTCGCCTGGGTTAACGCGATCACCTTTAGCGACGTGAACGGCTTTCACGTTACCGGCGATTGGCGCCAGAATTTCACTTTCCATCTTCATTGCTTCAGTGACCAGTAATGGTTGACCTGCTTTCACTTTGTCACCCACATTCACTAATACATCCACAATGTTGCCTGGCATTGCAGTGCTGACATCACCTGGTGCTGCTGCTTGTTTACGTTTGTTGCTGGCACCTGAACCGACGTAAGCATTCAGTGGTTCAAAAACTACTTCTTCCGGCAAACCATCGATCGACATGTAGAAATGGCGTTTGTTGTCGCTCTTAATACCGATACCGGTAATGTCGATATGATAGCTTTCACCATGCACATCAATCACAAATTCGGTTGGCATGCCTTCTTTCGCCACAGGTTGTTCCGCCGCGGTACCCGGAATTGGTAATAAAGCTTCTGGTGTCAGTGTGCCCGCTTCGCGTTCGGTGAGGAATTTACGGCCAATATCCGGGAACATGGCGTAAGTCAGCACATCTTCTTCTGATTTAGCCAGTGCACCGACTTCGGCACGCAGTTTTTCTAATTCAGGTTTTAACAAGTCCGCAGGGCGAACATCGATCACCTCTTCCTTACCAATCGCCTGATGTTGTAATGCCGCATCTACCGGTGCCGGTGATTTACCATAGCGACCTTGCAGATAGAGTTTTACTTCATTGGTGATCGTTTTATAACGCTCGCCAGCTAATACGTTGAATACTGCCTGCGTACCAACGATCTGAGAAGTTGGTGTAACCAGTGGTGGATAGCCCAGATCTTTACGTACTTTCGGGATCTCATTAAATACTTCGTTAATGCGATGCAGAGCGCCTTGTTCTTTCAACTGGTTTGCCAGATTGGAAACCATGCCGCCTGGCACCTGATTGACCTGAACACGAGTATCGACGCCAGTGAAATCGCTTTCGTACTGGTGATATTTTTTACGCACGGCATGGAAATACATACCGATTTCTTGCAGTAATTCCAGATCTAAACCGGTGTCGTATTCAGTACCGCGCAGTGCTGCTACCATCGATTCTGTCGCCGGGTGGCTGGTTCCCCAAGCCATGCTGGAGATAGCGGTGTCGATATTGTCCGCACCCGCTTCGATCGCTTTCAGCTGACACATAGTGGCAACGCCGGCGGTGTCGTGTGAATGAACGAAAATTGGCAGTGATACTGCGGCTTTCAGCGCTTTAACTAATTCGCCGGTGGCAAACGGTGTTAACAAACCGGCCATGTCTTTAATGGCGATAGAATCAACACCTAACGCAACTAATTCATGTGCCTGTGCTACAAACGCTTCAGTGGTATGCACTGGGCTAGTGGTGTAACAGATAGTGCCTTGTGCGTGTTTACCGACTTTTTTAACCGCTTTGATCGCAGTTGCCAGATTGCGCACATCATTCATGGCATCAAAAATACGGAATACATCAATGCCATTTTCGGCGGCTTTAGCTACAAACGCTTCAACTACATCATCGCTGTAATGGCGATAGCCAAGCAGATTCTGACCACGCAACAGCATTTGCAGGCGCGTGTTTGGCAGAGCTTTACGCAGCTGGCGCAGACGTTCCCACGGATCTTCTTTCAGGAAACGCACGCAGGCATCAAATGTTGCGCCACCCCAGACTTCCAGTGACCAGTAGCCAACTTGATCGAGCTTGCTACAGATTGGCAGCATGTCTTCGGTGCGCATGCGGGTAGCCAGCAATGACTGGTGGGCATCACGCAGGATGGTATCTGTAACCGTAATTTTTTTACTCATTTTCTACTCTTCCTCTTCCGGTTAACGGCCTGTCGACCGGTGTGAAATTGTTATAATCCAGCGTATGCCGCGATCGCTGTTGCGATAGCCAGAGCCAACTGTTCCGGTCTGCGTTTTTCTGAATACTCCAGCAATTCTGGATGCTCTTCCACAAAGCTGGTATTAAAACGTCCGGTTCTGAATTCAGGGTTACGCAAAATTTCCTGATAATAAGGCGTTGTGGTTTTGACACCGTGTAAACGCATATCGTCCAGTGCGCGTAATCCGCGGGCTAAAGCTTCTTCCCAGGTCAGTGCCCAAACCACCAGTTTCAGACACATCGAATCATAATGCGGTGGGATCACATAACCGGTATAGATGGCGGTATCAGTACGAACACCGGGGCCACCGGGGGCGTAATAGCGCGTGATCTTGCCGAAAGAAGGGAAGAAATTGTTTTTCGGATCTTCGGCATTAATACGGAATTGCAACGCAAAACCATGATACTGAATATCTTCTTGCTTGATGGATAACGGCAGGCCAGAAGCAATGCGGATCTGTTCCCGAACGATGTCGATACCGGTGATTTCTTCGGTGATGGTATGTTCTACCTGCACACGCGTGTTCATTTCCATGAAATAAACTTCGTCGTCAGCCAGCAGGAATTCGACTGTCCCGGCATTTTCATAACCCACCGCTTTCGCGGCACGCACAGACAGTTCACCAATATAAGCACGCTGTTCTGGGGTCAGCTGCGGGCTTGGCGCGATTTCAATCAGTTTCTGGTTACGACGCTGGATCGAACAGTCACGTTCAAACAGGTGCACGGTGTTACCAAAGCTGTCGGCCAGAATTTGTGCTTCGATATGTTTAGGATTAACGATGCATTTTTCCAAAAACACTTCCGCAGAACCGAAGGCTTTCGTAGCTTCAGAAATAACCCGTGGGTAAGCTTGCTCGAGCTCTTCCTGAGAGTTACAACGACGAATACCACGACCACCGCCACCCGATGTCGCTTTCAGCATCACTGGGTAACCGATACGCGCCGCTTCACGAATAGCTTCCGCCAGATCAGCCAGATTACCTTCGGTGCCCGGCGTGCAGGGAACGCCTGCTGCAATCATACTACGACGCGCTTCGGTCTTATCACCCATACGGCGGATCACTTCGGCGCTTGGGCCGATGAATTTGATGCCGTGTTGCTCGCAAAGCTCAGAAAAATGAGCATTTTCTGAAAGAAAACCGTAACCCGGATGCAGCGCATCACAACCAGTCTCTACTGCCAGACTGACCAGACGCTGAGGGTTGAGATAACCGGATAGTGGATCTTGTCCGAGGCTATAAGATTCGTCAGCACGTTTCACATGCAGTGCGTGACGGTCAGCATCGGAATAAACAGCAACCGAGCGGATCCCCATTTCGGCACAAGCACGCACGATTCGAACGGCGATTTCACCCCGATTGGCAATCAGAATTTTTTTTATCACGAAGAACTACCTCCTTGCTGTTCACAGGTGAATGATCCTTAAACGTTTATAACCCTACTTTGTATCTAGAATTAATTAAAATTAATCTTTATTGTATTTACTATAAGTAAATACTTATTAGCGGAAGCAGGAACATGCGTAATTCTTTAATGCGGATCACATTACGGCAGTTACAAGTATTTCGTGCTGTTTGCGAAACGCTTTCATACAGTCGGGCAGCAGAATCTATGGCGCTAACGCAGCCAGCGGTTAGTTTACAAATGCGTCAGTTAGAGGAACTAATTGATCAGCCGCTCTTTGAGTATGTTGGTAAGAAGCTTTATATCACCGATGCGGCAAGTAGCCTTTTAAATGCATCTAATGACATCTTTCAGCGATTAGATGAGTTAGACATGCAATTATCCGATTTGCGTGGGTCGTTAAAAGGGCAACTCCGTTTATCAGCTGAGTCGAGTGCAAAATATCTTTCGCCACATTTACTGGCGGCGTTTCAACGTCGATACCCAGATGTCAGCCCGTTGTTAAGGGTAGTAAACCGGGCGCAAATTCTGCATCGGCTGAGTGAGAATAAAGATGACCTCGTGATCATGTCATTAGTGCCAGAAGATATGGCCGTAGAATTCATGCCGTTTCTGAATAACCCGATCATTGCCGTTGCCCCAGTTGAACATCCGGTATGTCAGATAGACAATCTCACGTTGAAAGAATTACAGGAATGGACGCTGCTGATCCGCGAACCGGGTTCGGGTACGCGCAAAGCGTGCGAAGAGTTCTTTCAGCAAAAACGGGTACATTTTTCCAAAACACTGGAACTCAACTCGCAAGAAGCACAGCGCGAAGGCGTGGTCGCAGGGTTGGGGTTGGCTTTTTTACCGAGGCATGCTGTGCATCTTGAATTAAAGGCGGGTGTATTGCGAGAGTTACCGGTTAAGGAATTACCGCTTTATCGTAGCTGGTGTTTAGTGCATGCCCGTGGCAAGCGGTTATCACCGGTGGCACAGGCATTTGTCGATTTTATTCGTGAAGAACGCTCGGTGATTAGCGCTATTGCGAAACGGTTTGAGGTGACAGGATAAATTGAAAATAGAATGAGATGTAATCGTAGCCATTGTGATTACTCCTCAGTATTTAGATAGCCAGTTTGTCTTTCAAGCAAATAGTTTTAAGCATGGCAAACTGATGCTCATGTTCTTTTTTGACGTCATTGAAACGGCTAAGGATCTCTATTGTTGCCGGAGAAAGATAGGCTTGCTGCTCGGCAGACAATGTCTTTGAGTAATGCAACGCAATTGCATCATCTTGCGGTTTTGGCGTACCAGTCGCTATCAGATAAAACACTTTATGTCGGTTGGAATAAGATTCGTGATCGAAGAGATAAATAGCGGCGTGCGCTTGTAAGGTTGTTTCTTCTCTTAATTCTCTGATCGCCGCTTCCAATCGGGATTCACCGCGGTTTGCTTGTCCGCCTGGTAATAATAGAAGGCCGCCGCTGGTTTCAGCCAACAGAATACCGTCATCACATTCAACAATACAGGTCGCGCGGCGTGGTTTGAAACGTATATTCATAATCATTCCCTGAAAGTAGCTAATGCGTTCGATTAGATTCTGTTTCCTGCGTTAATGATAGTTTTTAACACAGAAAATGGTATTAATTCTTCCTGCGGTTGCGCATTAAAATCGTTGTTTTTCCTTCTGAATCTAATCTGGTCTACGCTTAGATCAATGCCAAATCGGGTGAGTTATGTCGTTTCCCCCTAAAGCCAATCAATCGCATTGGGATAGCTTATGTTTATTGCCCATCTCTCTGTTGCTGAAACACTGGATAGTCTGAAAACAACGGAACAAGGGTTAACCAATGTTGAGGCGCAACGGCGGCTTATCGAGTTTGGTTATAACCGTCTGGAGGTGGTTAAGCAAAAATCGATCTTGCTGCGTTTTCTCGGTGAATTTACGCATTTCTTTGCGCTCATTTTATGGATTGCAGCCGGGTTAGCGTTTTTTGCAGAAACCAAAGCGCCCAACGAAGGAATGCTAACTCTGGGGATCGCCATTCTCGGCGTTATCCTGATCAATGGGATATTTTCGTTCTGACAAGAGTATCGCGCAGAGCGTGCTATTTCGGCATTAACCAAATTATTACCTCAACAAGCGCTCGTGCTCCGTGATGGTCAATTACAACCGATATTAGCTGAAATGCTGGTGCCGGGTGACTGCATCGTTTTAGAGGAAGGCGATAATGTGCCGGCCGATTGTCGGTTGATTTATGCGGCTGGTGTGCGGGTTAATATCTCGACGGTAACGGGTGAATCATTACCGATGGCGCGAACCGCTGAGGCAGTGACAGATAATATCGCGTTGAATGCTAAAAATTTGTTGTTGGCTGGCACATCGGTGGTGTCGGGGCAGTGTCGGGCGGTCATTTTTGCAACCGGCAGGCACACTGAATTTGGCCAGATAGCCCATCTGACGCAAACGGAGAAAGGTAGCATCTCTCATTTACAGTTGGAGATTGCCCGCCTGTCGAAACTGGTTGCCGGGTTTGCCGCGACATTAGGCATCATTTTCTTTGGTATTGGCACTCTGTTGGGGTTACCTTTCTGGGATAACCTGATGTTTGCTATCGGTATTATTGTGGCGAATGTACCGGAAGGGTTATTGCCAACCGTAACACTCAGTCTGGCGATGGCCACGCAACGCATGGCCAAACGACATGCGCTGGTGCGTCATTTAACGGCGGTGGAAACGCTGGGTTCTACCACGGTGATCTGTTCTGATAAAACCGGCACATTAACGCAAAACAAAATGACCGCCACCAGAATTTACCGGCATGACCAGTTGAATGAAATTGCCGATCACGCGGCATATGCGAGTGACATTCGGCTGATTCAAAATGCGCAATATTGCCATAATCTGAAAAAGAGTTTTCACGAAAACCAACCTATTTGGTTGGGTGATCCGATGGAGATAGCACTCGCCGATTTTGGGAAGCAGAGCCATGATTATGGCGATACTCCAATAAATTCCGAAATTGTGTTTGATAGTGATCGTAAGCGGATGTCGGTGGTAATCGAACATGCCGGAGAACGTTGGTTATATTGTAAAGGGGCGCCAGAGACAGTATTACCGCTGTGTAAGCATGTGGCCAGTCAGGCGGTCAGTGGTGAGCAACTCATTTCAATTGATCATGCTGTGCAACGGCAGATCACGACAGCACAAAACACCATGGCGAACGATGGCTTGCGTGTGTTGGCTTTTGCTTACCGCCGCTTAGACGCAGAGCAGCTTCCTGAAGAACATGATTTGATCTTTTCTGCACTTATTGGCTTGCACGATCCACCTCGGCCAGAGGTTAAAGAGGCAATGGCACGTTGTCATTCGGCGGGGATCAAAGTCATCATGGTCACCGGTGATCATCCACATACAGCGGCGGCCATCGCGCGTGAAATAGGTTTAGTGAAATCAGCTAATCCGGTGGTTTTAGAAGGCGAAGTGTTACGTAAAATGAGTGCTGCGCATTTGCATCTGGTTCTCGATAGCCCGGAAATCATTTTTGCACGGGTGACGGCAGAGCAGAAAATGCATGTCGTGAAAGCTCTGAAACGTAAGAATGAAATTGTCGCAGTCACCGGTGATGGCGTGAACGATGCACCGGCACTTAAAATTGCCGATATTGGTATCGCGATGGGGGTGTCAGGTACAGATGTCGCGAAAGAGGCGTCGGACATTATTTTGCTCGACGATAATTTTGCCAGCATAGTGAATGCGATTGAAGAGGGGCGTACCGTCTTTGAAAATATCCGCAAATTTCTGACGTATATCCTGACATCCAACATTCCCGAATTACTGCCTTATATTGCTTTTGTTATCTTTAAGATCCCGTTACCGTTGACCATCATTCAAATTCTGGCTGTCGATCTGGGCACCGATATGTTGCCTGCATTAGCGCTCGGTGCGGAATCTTCCGATAAAAAACTGATGCAGCAGCCACCTCGTCCGGCGAAAGAGCGATTGTTGTCCTGGCCGTTATTAATTCGGGCATATTTATGGTTGGGGATGTTAGAAGCGTTGGCCTCATTGACTGTCTTCTTTTTTGTGTTGCATCAATCAGGCTGGGAATATGGCAATCTATTGAGTAAAACAGATCTGTTTTATCAGCAGGCGACCACCGCTTGTCTTGCTGCCATCGTCATGGCGCAGATCATGAATGTGTTTGTTTGCCGGCACCCGAAGATGTCGGTGTTCCAACTTAAAATCAGCGGAAACCCATTGCTGTGGCTTGGGATCGCCGTTGAAATTATTCTGATCTTGCTGGTGGTTTATACCCCGTGGGGGAATGCCCTATTTGGTACGCAACCGCTGGAATTATCAGTCTGGGGCTTGATGATTGTTTTAGCGCTGTGTTTTGGTAGTTTGGAAGAGTTGAGAAAATGGATTGTGCGTCGTAATTAACATCAAATGGATTCGTAAATGGCCTTAGCTTTATTTGATCTGGACGATACGTTACTCGATGGCGACAGTGCCACATTATGGTTTGATTATCTGATAAAAACCGGCATCGCACCGCCATCGATGCAGGCAGCAGAACATCAGATGATGCAGCTTTACTACCGTGGTGAGCTGGCAATGGAAGAATATATGAACTTTACCTTGCAACCTCTCATCGGGCGTGAAGTTGATGAAGTGAATAGCTGGATGGAGGTTGTGCTGCGACAAGATATTGTTCCGCGTTTATTTCCACAGGGGCAGGCACGACTCGCGTGGCATAGGGATCGTGGTGACCGTATCGTGCTGATCTCTGCTAGCGGAGAACATATTGTTAAACCCATTGCCAAATATATGGGCATTGATGATGTGATTGCGATAAATCTGGCGCAAGTGGAGGGTTGTTATACCGGTAAAACGGAAGGGGTATTGAGCTATCAGGCCGGGAAAGTGATTCGACTGCAAGAGTGGCTGAGTAATAAACCTCATTCATTAGAGGACAGCTACGGCTATAGTGATTCTATTAATGACGTGCCGTTACTCAATACCGTTGCGAATTCATGGTCGATAAATCCTGGTGACAAGTTATCCGCGATAGCGGTGCAGCAAGGGTGGAAAATCGTCAAATGGGTACGCTGACAGTTAATAAATGCAGTATATTTATTGAATGGTAGTCGAAATAAGCTGAAATCATTGCACATAACAGGGTGATATCGGTTACATTTCTATAACAATTAATGTGCTGCGCCTTCATATGAATATTCTTCATCTCGATATAAAGAGCATGTTGCTGATGTGCGTATTCATCGGCGTGCTCATTTCCGGCGGATTAGCGGCATTACTCCGGGATCGTTATGTGTGTCCGGGCATGCCTTTTTGGGTCAGCGGTTTTTTCATTTTCACGGTGGGCGTTTTTTTCGCCGTAGGTCGTGCATTCGCGCCGTTATGGGTTAGTGTATTTTTCGGTAATTTGTTCAGTCTTCTGGGCGTCAATTTATTGTGGCTGGGGTTACTGAAATACAATAATAGAATTAAACGCTACCACTTTGCGATTATGGGTTTATCGCTTCTCACCGCTATCTTGTTACTGTTTATGCTGAATTCTGGCGTGCCTGAAAAAAATCGGGCTGAACTCATTTCCATTGTATTTAATGTGCAAAGTTTGCTGTGTATCCGCGAAGCGTTACGCGATAGGCAAAAATATGAGTCAGGCCGGTTGATGTTTGCCTTTACCTGCGCGTTAGTCACTATCGGATCATGCCTGCGTTTTCTGACTTATCAAATGGATCCGGCGTATGCTTTGCTGAACACTAATATCAGCAATTTACTGCTGATTTTTAACACGATTATTGTTTTTTTAGGCTTAAGTTTCAGCATCATGTTAATTACCTCTCAGTGGTTGCAACAAAAGCTGGCTGCCTTTGCCGCTTATGATGCGTTAACCGGCGTTTATAACCGTTACGGTCTCAATGAACAGACTGATGTGTTGTTTGGATCGAAAAATAAAGCCGCGTTTAATAACTGCAGTGTTGCGATGATTGATATCGATTTTTTCAAAAAAACGAATGATAACTACGGGCATGTGGTTGGTGATTTAGTATTAAAAGAGATTGCGGCCAAGTTACGGCAGAACATCCGGCATCGCGATATTTTGGCGCGCTATGGTGGTGAAGAATTTATTGTTGTTTTACCGGATACCAATAAAACAGATGCACTGGTTTGGGCTGAACGAGTCAGAGAGCTGGTATCTATGGAACCGGTATTAGTTCATCAGCACACAATCACGATCACACTCAGTATTGGTCTGGTTGATCTGTCGGCAGAAAAGCATGTTTCCTTAGATGATGCTATTCGTGAGGCGGATATTGCGTTGTATCAAGCTAAAGAAACCGGCAGAAATCGAGTCTGTTATTTCAACAGAGCCACCTCTATTTTAGCCGTCTGAACCACTATGTTGTGATGGGGATGGCCCGGTTCATCCAAGCCTTCACCACCGAGAGCGTGAGCGAGAGATAAAAGAAGTAACTAACTGCCGCTCAGTACCAATGCTATCTGATTACGTCTCATATCAACCTCTGCGCTTATTTTGCAGAGGCCAGTGTAGCGAGTTGAATTGCAAGCTTGTGTAAGCTTTCAGTGTCAAAAAGCAAAGAATGAGTGGCAACTGCTAGTGCTGACACATAGACTGGACCTTAAGAATTAAGTGTTTCAAAAATCCCATCTAAGGTCCTATT
>ERZ650300.155-NODE-155-length-37534-cov-6.106593_pt1 | contig 37534 bp, 57 predicted proteins | sample MGYA00376236_ERZ650300 | MGnify/ENA primary metagenome ERZ650300 (study PRJEB26733, sample SAMN07839303) | wastewater metagenome | biome: urban; feature: wastewater treatment plant; material: waste water | place: USA: North Carolina | collected 2016-04-28 ...
ACATGCTCATTGTGGCCCATCCGCCCTGCACTCGCCTTTGCAATAGCGGCGTCCGCTGGCTCGCTGAGCGCGATCTATGGGCCGAGCTTGACGACGCGGCGGCGCTGTTCTCGGCGTTCTGGTGCGCCCCGATCCAGCGCGTCTGTGTCGAGAACCCGGTGATGCACCGCCACGCCAAGGCGAGGATCAGGGACTACCAGCCGCCCGCGCAGAGCATCCAGCCATGGCAATTCGGGCACGGCGAGACCAAGCGCACCTGCCTCTGGCTGCGCGGCCTTCCGCCGCTGACCCCGACCGACATTGTGGCGGGTCGCGAGGCGCGCGTTCACCGGATGCCGCCGGGCCCGGACAGGTGGCGGGAGCGGAGCCGGTTCTTCCCCGGTATCGCCGCCGCCATGGCTTCCCAATGGGGTGACGCCCCCGCGATCAACAAAGGAGACCCGCGATGACCTCCCGCCTTGGCTGGGAATGCCCCGCCTGCTCGATGATCCATGCGCCTGATGTGCGCCGCTGCGAGTGCCGCTCGACCGGCGGGGAGAGTGAGGCGCCATACGACGAGCGGGGCGACATAATCGCTCGCCTGCAAGAACGGATCGCTGAGCGCAACGGCAGTATCGACGAACTGCGCGAGGAGATCAAACGCCTGAGGGACGCAACCTCGGTGGAGCATCATCCTTTCCCAACGTCCGTCATCGCCTACACCCGTGCCAGCCCGGAGACCCCCGAATGACCGCCTCCTGGCTCATCCCCGCCGCCGCAACCGCCGCCGTTTTCCTCGCCGCGCGCCATGCCTCGCCCGACACGCGCCACGCTCTCGGGATGCCCGACGCTGCGGACATGCTGCTCTATGGCGCGGCGGCTATCGGCTCCATCGCCGCGTGGCTGGCTTGGGCTGTTTGGAGGATGCTGACGTGAAATCCGACCTGATCGACATCGAAGTCATCTACCAGACCCGCACCGAGAGGGCTGTCTGTGTCCGCGAGATAGAGGACGGCGAGGACGTATGGTTGCCGCTGTCCCAAGTGGAGGTGGATGGGCCATTCCGCCGAGGTGGCACCGTCACGCTGACCGGCCCGGAGCGTCTGCTAACCGAGAAGGGGTTGCTATGACCAAGAAGCGCCCCCGCGAGTACCGGCGCCCGTTCACTCGCGACGACGACACCGACGCGGAGATCATCTACACGCTGACCCCGTATTATCCCGCCAAAGGTCCGAGTTGGAATGATCCGGGGTATCCGGCCGAAGGTGGGAATATCGAGGATTTGGCCGCCTACGCGGACGGCGTGGAGATCGAGCTGACCCCCGCCGAAGCCGCGCGCGCCGAGGCCGAAATCTACGCCCTTCCATCGGAGCCTGATGATTGTGACGACTGCCGGGACTGAACAGCGCGCCCTGGTAGTCACGCCGGCGGATGACGGGGGGTTCATCGTGGAAATCATTCCGCGCCACGCCCGGCGGAGATGCGAGGTCGCCTTGGCCGACCTTGACGCCGCCTGCCGCCGCGCTCGGGCGACCGGCCGGGCCGAGATAACCCTGACATGGAGAAGCCCCGATGAGTGATTTCGTAGACCCACCATTGCCATGCCCCTTCTGCACGGCCGATGGGCAAGCCGGATGGGTGATAGACGACAAGGAAGGGCTGTCATTCGAGGTATCGTGTTCTCGCGATGGCGAGTGCCCGTCGCCAAAGTGGCGCGAGGCTGCTTCGGGCTATGAGACCAATGCGGAGTGCGCGGCCTCTGTCATCGGCTTCTGGAATGCGCGCGGGGTGAACCCAGACGGATGGCACGGCAGATGTGGGAAGAAACCCAAGGTTCCCGTTCTCGTATTCGTGGATCCTCCGAAGGAAACCGTCTCAGGCGTGCCCCATTTCCCGTGGGCCATCGCCCGCTGGTACCAGGCCCAATGGCGCGACGTTAGAGACGGCCGAATTTACCACGGAGTGGCCCGGTGGAGGTACCTGTGACGCCCGCACCCGAGAACCATCGCGACCATGGAGAAGCCCCAATGAATGACGCCCCCGCCGCCGCGCGGGATGCGCTGATGGACGTGCTCGAGCGCGCCTTGCCGCCGCTCTACACGGACCTATCCGGCCTCCGCAGCATCGCCGACGCCATCCTTGTCTCCGGCCTTGTCGTACCGGCGTCCGTTGTCGCCGCTGCTCGCCGGGATGCGCTGGAAGAAGCGGCGGCGCTGATAGATCGCGGCTATCTCGACGCCAGTGTGCGGATGGACCCCAAGCGCGACCATTCGGTGTCGGACTGGTTTCGGCGGCAGCAGGCAGCCGCCATCCGCGCCCTCATCCCTGGAGAACCGAAATGAAGGTCAACATCCTCACCGCGACAGCTTCGCCGTTTGACGACCCTCGTCCGGGGAATGTCTACCCGGTCGGCGGAGGCTACGGACGCAAGCAGGGACACATGATGATCCTGCTGCACGTCACTGACAGCGGGCGAGCGCTGTTCCTGATCGTGGATAAGCAGGGAGTGCCGCAGGGCGTCACCCATTATGGCGAGCATGTGATTATCGACCGCCAGCCGATCGCATTCGTGGATGGGCTCGAAGACCTCGAATTCGAGATGAGGAGCATATGATGAGTGACGCCCACGAAATCATCCGCCTGGCCATCGTCGGTTCGGGCGCGAACTTTGGGTCGCACGCCGCCGCAACGCGCGTCCTCGCCGCGCTGCCGAAGCTGATCGACGACGCAATGGTGGAGCGGGCAGTGGATGCGTGGTGGGATCGTTTCGACGGGCCGGGCTTCAACTTTAATCGCCTCACAGCATCCATTCCCGTTCGGCGAGGGATGCGCGCCGCCCTTATCGCAGCCCTGACGGAGACGCCCGATGCCCCGTGACACCTATGTTTCCGGCCTCCGCGCTGCGCTCGCCATCGCCAACAAGCGCGCCAAAAATTGCCGCAAAGAGGCGAATCGCCACCGATCCGGTAATACCAATTTCACGCCGGAAGCCAACGCCGCATGGGAGAAAATAGAACGCCAGTGCGCCATGGAAGCGGAGTGCATCGCCGGGAAAATCGGGCGCCTGATCGACACGGCAACCCGCGATCTGAAACAGGAGACACACGATGGAGCCTGACCTTCTCACCCGTCTGGAAGCGCGGAGGCTGCATCTGCCCGATTCCCTCTGCGCCGAAGCCGCCGCCCGCATCCGCACTCTCGAGGCCGCGCTACAGGAGGCACAGGAGCCCCTGCTTGATGCGAGCGCGCCGACAACAAGCGCCGTTGATGCTAGCGAAAGCCCAGACCGGGCACAGCAAGAGGAATGAGCGCGCCTGAATGACTGACCCGCACTTCGCCCCCCGGCTACTCGCGGCGCCCGACGCCGCGCATTACCTGTCCGTGAGCGAAACCACGCTGCGGACCCTTGGCATTCCGCGCCGGATGCTAGGCGCGAAACGCCTATATGACCGTCTCGCGCTTGATGCCTATGCTTCGTCCCTGCCGGTGGAGGGTGAGGCGGGGGATTCGTGCGCAGGGAAGTTCGGGCGGCGTTGAAGCATATCCAGATCGTTCGCAAGGGCGGGAAGGTCTACCGCTATGCTCGCCCGCCGAAGGGCCAGCGGGTGAAGTTGCCCGATCTGCCGGCAGACCATCCCGATTTCATCGCGGCCTATCAGAAGGCCCTCGCGCCCGCGCCCGTGGCCAGCAGGGCGCCCGCCGGCACTATCGCGGCCATGGTAGACGGCTACCAGCGCAGCGCCGCCTACGGGGCGCTGGGGGCGGCCTACAGGGCCACCATGGCGCGGCACCTGGGCGCGATCCGTGAGCAGGCCGAGGACGCGCTGGCGAGCCACCTGAAGGCAGCGGACATTCGCGCGGACCTGTCCCCGCTCTCGCCCAACATCGCCGCCGCGCGCCTCAAGGCATGGCGGCTGCTTTGCGCATGGGGGGAGGTGAATGGCCAGATCGCGGACGATCCAACCGCCGGCGTCAAGCGCAAGCCCGTCCCGAAGACGCAAGGCTACCTTCCGTGGGAGGCCGAGCACGTCGCGGCATACCGGGCGCGCTGGCCGATCGAGACGCCGCAGCGGTTGTGCATGGAAGTGATATTCTGGACCGGCGCGCGGATCAGCGACGCCGTTCTGATCGGTGACGCTCTGGTCGGCCGCGATGGAGTGCTCGCCTTCCGCCAGACGAAGACCGGGGAAATGGCCTATGTGCCATGGACCTGCCCCCTGCCGCCGTTCGCTGCCGGCCGGGACGATCTTCACGCGGCGCTGGCGGCGCGGCCGGCGCGGCACATGACATTTCTGGCGACCGCGCAGGGGAAGACGCGCTCGCACAAGGCTGTGGGGAATTTCATCAGCGAAGCGGCGGCGGCGGCTGGGTTTGACCGGAGCGCCCACGGGCTTCGCAAGGCACGGGCGACCGCGCTCGCCGAGGGTGGAGCGACGCCGCACCAGATCGCATCATGGACCGGCCACCTGTCGCTTTCGGAGGTGCAGCACTACACCGAGGCGGCCAATCGCCGGGCCGCCGTCACGGGCCGGGTTGTAAACCTCCCGGAAGCCACGCCGGGAAGGTCGCTAAAATAGCGTGAACTCAATACGTTGCAAAGTGGGTGGCGACCCCTGCAGTCGTGCCACGACACCGATTTCGCAGCGAAAAAGCTGGAAACCGCCGGGAACCGCCGCGAGCAAGATCAATGGCTTGCGGCGGGGGTTGTAAACCGCTCACGCGTCGTATGCGCGCTCCAGCGGCTCGTCCTTCGCCTGCCACTCGGCGGACCGGCGGCAATGGCCCCATCCCTCGCGGCGAAGCTGGCGAAAGCGCAGATCCACGAACCAGACGAGCGGCCATGCGCCGCGCCAGCGGTTGCGCCAGAGGCGCGAGCACAGCAATTCAGCCGGGTCGCCGTAGAAGAACGCGTTGGCCCGGCGGCTGAATGCTTCGTCGTCCATGTCAGCCCCCCCTATTCTGGCACAAACGTTACGTCGATGCCGTACCATGCCGCATTGGAACTGCCGGTCGGGTACTGCGGAGACGCATAGGCGCCGTTGCCACTGAACCTGCCGTTCCCCGGGGCGGCGGCATCGGATAGGGCGGTGATCGGCCCGTTCGTGACGGCGGTGTTGAATTTCGACGAGGTTGCGCCGTACCTCTGCACCGCGACGGCTGCGACATACTTGGTGCTCGCGGCGATAGTCAGCGGTGCGCTCAGGGGTATCTCGTTCCAGCCGACAACAGCCCCGGACAGGCTCCCCGTGGCCAGCGCGGTTCCGGCGTCGGAATAAATCGCGGCGTTGAAGGTGGTCTGATCCGGGGCGTTGGTGCTCGGCTTGTACCACCAGACCGACGTGATCTGCCCGGCCACGGACGCCTGAACGACGAGCCCGAGCGTGTAGTATCCGCTATCGTAATTGTCGCCTGTCGGGCTTCGGTTCCATGATCGAAGATTGTAACTTCGCCGACCCCCGCCGCCCACAGGCTTTCATAGGCGCCGATATTGACCACGCCGTCCCGCACCCGCGCCGCGCCGTCGAGGTCAGCCGAGGATAGACCATAGGCGTCGGTTCCGGCATTGCCGGCCGGCGAATGCAGCGTCAGACGGTAGTCCCCGACGCCATCCGGCGCCGCCGAAACGAACAGCGGGTTGGCGAACACATGGCCGGTCGCGCCGTCCAGATCGTGAGGCGTGTTCATGGTCGAGGCGGTGTTGCGGCTGGCGCACTCGCCCCGCCACGGCATAGACCAATCCCAATGCCGATCATCATCGCGCGCACTCCCTGATTTCGGCCCGGACGGCTGCGTAGTCCGCCATCATTCCGGGGAGCACGCTTTCGGGCGGGAGCGCCTCGATCTCGGCCGCCGCCGCGTTCTGCGCTTCGGGCGAATATGCCACGATGCGCGGGCAGGTCGGATCAGAATTTCCCACCGCGCAGCCGGTCAACAATCCCGCCGCGAGAGCGGTCAACAGCATCACCCGCATTCGTCATCTCCTGCGATTTTTTCGCCGCTGCTTCTCGCGCGGCCTTGCGCACGGCCTGTGCGCCCTCTGCGCGGCCCTTGCGCCTTGCGCCCCATAGGGCGGCCAGAAACGCGCTCACGGCCGCCAGCACGGCGCCTATCGTCGCTGCGAGGCTCATGGTCGCCTCACCCGAAAACCGATGGCTTCGGGGTTGCGGAAAATCATCCTGCCCTTGGCATCAAGGACGCCGGTTGGGCGCGGCTGGAAAGCGTCATCGAATTCGTGGACAGTATGACCGGCGCATTCGCCGTCACTGTAGACGCTTTCGTAGACGATCCATGCGCGCGGCGGGTTGCTCTTGTCGCGGGTCATTTCGCCCAGCCGAGCTTGCGCGCGAGAACGTAGGCCGCCTCTGTCGCCGCGCCGATGGCGAGGCCAACGGCCATAACCACGTCCGGGTCGGCTGACAGGTCGTACTCGGACCCGAGCCAGCCCTTGGCGATTAGAAAGCCGCTGAGATAGCGCAGCAAAATTCGGGTCACGGGACCGATCATTGTGGTTCCTTTCTGGGGGATGTGATAAGTTCTCGATCGAGGCTAGGGTCGCTCCCTAGCACTGACCGGGGTAAGCTGGTGACAGGCGGGGAGAGACCCGCACAATCAGCCGAACAGCGCCGCGATCAGCCTGCCCAGCAGGCTCGGCGCGGGCGGGACTTCGGTGGCGACAACCGCCTCAGAGCCACGGAGCGCGACGTGAAGCGCGTTCATCGTCAGGGGGCCGGCGATCCCGTCAGCGGGCAACCCCGCCTTAGCCTGGAAGCCGGCCACATCGTCAGGCGCATATCCCAGCATCACCAGCGCCGACCGGACATAGTACCGCTGTCGGTCGGGCAGGCCGTTATACCCGCCATTGATCTTGCGCGTGATGCCCCGCAGATCGCCCACGTCAGCCAAGGCGTTGACCCCGCGCGTGGTCCAGTACCAGACCGGGCCAAGCCCTTCCCATGGGTCAGTCAGCACCAACTCGGGGTATGCCTCGAAGTTCGGCGGGTCGAGGTTCGCGGCCTTGCACCATTCCCGGAATTGCCGATAGTTCGATCTGCCGGTGATCTGGATCGGGGTCCGACCCTTGAAGCGCGGCCCGTCCCCCGGCTCGGTATTGCCAAGGTCGGCGCGGCCTTCATACGCGGTGCCGGATGCAATCTCGCGATCATACCGTAGCGCCCCGCTTTCGTGCATGATCTGCGCCACGTAGTGCGCTAGACGGTGCGGCGCCTCGATGCCGGCGGGGTATGTGTCCAGGCCGTCGAGAAGCGATCCGGCGTTGGCCCGGTCAACCTGCCTTCCAGCGATGGCGTTCAACATCGCCAAGGTGAGCTTCATCTTACGACACCCGGAAGATGTTGCTACTGGCGCGCGTCTCGAACTTCATCCCGAGCGCCCACCATGGCGCATAGGTCCAACGGAAGTCGGCGACGTATTCGGCCGGGGCGAGGTCGCAGCCGGCATTCGGCGGCGCATCCATGAACCAGTTGAGGTCAATGTCATGCGCCGGCCAAGGCATGCCCTTGAAATTCTTGATGCCGGTCCGCCCGCCGCCGCAGGTGCTGAGAGCCGCGCCGATCTTCCCGCTCACCTGCCGCACAAGAACAGCCACGTCGCCCGTGTAGTCTCGCGCGATCGTCTGGTCTATCGTGACCAGGGTCGTTTGGCTATCCACGCGCACGGCCCGTACATCCAGCCACCACCACGAAGGCATGTGTCGGACAGCGGCGGGAACCGCGATCATGAAGAAGGCCAGCCAGAACGCCGTGCACAGGGGCACGAACCAGCGCCACGCGCCGGGTTTCAGGTCCACCATTGGAGGTATATCCCTAGCTGATAAATCGCATTCGCCATCGTCACCAAGAAGCCGACGCCGACGAAGGTCTGTACGATGCGCTTCGAGAATAGCGAGCGCGCGGCTTTCCGGGCTTCCCGCCGTTCCCGCTCCTCCCGCCATTCCGCCCGGTGCGCCCGGCTCTCCGCGAGTTCCCTGATGATGTCCTCCGGCGAGCGCAGTTCCCTCGCCAGCCGATCCGCCCGGTCCGCGTCCCCAAACAACCACAGCGCTACTCCCCAGAAACTCTCCGGCGATTTTTTATCCGTCATGCGATTGCCTCCGTTCGCGGGGCAGCCGCGCGGACGCGGCTAGGGCCGCGCCCAAGGTTCATCTGGGCTTGAATTGCCCGGCTTCGGTGGAAATGATCCGGGATGCCTCCCTAGATCATGTCGTAAACGCCCTCGATCACGAGGCCGAGGTCGTGCTGGAACTTCAGGCCGAATTGCGTGCTCCGGGACGCGGTATCCCAGCCGCCCGTGTCGCCGCCCGCTTGCCATTGGCCGGATGCCTCCGGGGATGCCGGCAAGCCGCCCTGAACGATGTGCGCGACCGAGAGCCAGCCGTACTGACCGATCAGCCGCATGTGGGTACAGCCCGCCTTGATCCGGGTGCGCAAGGCCAGCGCGCGGGCGCTCTTGCGATCGACGGTGCCCGAGGTCAGAACGCCCAGCGTGTAGAAGCACATCATCCGATGCGTCCATTCCGAGTAGCTGGCGGACATGCGGATGCCGCCGGCGTCGGTGCTGTCCATTTCGCGGACCGCGCCGGCCAAGCCCTTGATTGCGATGAACTCGGGGTTCGCCCGGATCGCTGCGAGGTTCGCCGGCACGACGCGCCCGCGCCCGGTCGCCCAGGAGCCGGACGGGTACGCGGCATAGAGCGACGACGGGATGCCGGCGCCGTTGCCGTAGCCCTCGCTGACGGTCTTCGAGAAGGCGTGTATCACCTCGGCTTCCCACATGCCGAGCTGATCGGTCAGGGGGACGCCGAAGCGGGTGCCGCGGCGGCAGGCGGCCTGTATCTGCGCATGGGTCGGGGCGTTCGAAACGCGCGGCAGCGAGAAGCTCTTGGCGATGTTCGTCCATGGTGAGGATCGCATCGCGACTTCCTCGGTCGCGACGACGACGCTTTGCAGATATGCCGCCGCCGTCGAAACGCCGATATAGGCCATGCATGCCGCGATATTGGCGCTCGGCGCCGAGGAGATATTCGGGTTGCCGCCGCGCGTCGAGGCATTGGTCGTGTTCCCGAGCATGTCGCCCTTGAACGCGCTGTCGGCCTCGCGCGCGGTGCCGACCGCCGCGACCAGCGCCCAGCGCATGAACCGATCGAGCGAGGCGCGCCATGAGCTATCGAACTCCGCCCACACGCGCGGGGTCAGTTTCGCCCAGACGACAGCCCAGAGATAGCCGGTGTCGTGCTGCGCGGAGTAGCCGCCCCGAAGCGCCGGCCCGCCGTAGGCGTCCCGCCCGCCCTTGATCCCGGCGATCGTATAGGCGTCCGTCGCGGTATTGCCGGCGAAGCTCGCATAGGCGCAACAGGCGAGCGGCGATCCCCAATAGCTCGCATTGCCCTGCCCGTTGACGTTGTTCGCGTCCCAGTTGGTCTGTGCGTAGCTGCGCGCCTCGCCGGTGCCAGTGCCGACGAAGTTGAGCGCGGGCGGCGAGGATAGGGCTTCCGCGACGACGATGCTGTTCGAGAATCCGGAGGTCGCATTCGGGGAAACGCCATTCGCCGCGAAATTGCGATAGGTGTAGGTTCCCGCCGTGCTGGCGGTATAGTTGACGCCAGTCAGGCCAGCGATGGCGGAGCCGTTGTGATACCATTGCCCGGTCACCGTAGGCGCCGGGGTTCCGCTGGCCGATGCCGGCGTCGCGGTCAGGATCGAGCCGGGCGTGGTGCCGCCGGTGACGACAGGCAGGCCCGCGAAGATCGGCGCCGCTGTCGCCGCCGTGACGCTGTATCCGATGCTGGTCGCGCTATGCGTCCGCCCGCCAAAGACGATAGGCTGCGTCAGGGTCAGGATGCTATCCGGCGCGCCTGCCGGGATTGTGAAGTTCGCGCCCGAGCCGGTGGTGTAGACCGCGCCCGCCAAGTCTTTCAGCGTCCACACCCATGATACCGTCTGCCAGCCCGCCGGGGTATAGGTGCCGGAAACGGCGGTGACGGTCTGGCCCGGCGCCTTTGTGCCGGAAACCGTTGGCGGCGTGGCCGTGACGATTTCCGGGGTCAGTAGCCGGACCCATGGGAACGGCCCTTGCAACCTGCCCGATACCGTGCGGCCATAGCTCTCGATGCCCATGCTACTGGATCACTGCCGAGAACATGACAGGTGCTGTGGTAGTGCTGCCGCCGTCGCTGATGAACTCGATCCGGTCCCCGGCGGCGACGGTATTGGCGGCGGTGGGAATGGTACTGTCCATGTCCCCGGCGGCCGAGCCGGAATAGGCGATCGTCCATGTCGGGTGCGTGACCGCGACCCCGTTGATTTTCATGGTGATCAGGCTGTTCGCGACCGTGATCGCGCCATAGATCACTGAATAGGCCGCGACGATCTTGCCGGCCCGCGTTGCCACCGCGAAAGCGCTGCTCGGGGCGCTGACGTCCGCCATATAGGCGGAGGCGATGCGATCATGAATGCTCATGCTGTGCTCCTATGCGACCCAGAACTGGCTGTTTCCCCAGCGGCCGAGCGACGAGGTTTTCGTCGTGCTGGCATAGGCGATGGTATCGGTCGGGTAGTTCCGAAGCGCCGATACACCGATATAGCTGCGTGAGGATCCAGAGGCGCGCGAGGCGACAACGGTGCATTCCGCCCGCAGCGGCGGGGATGCATCATCCGTTGATGCAAAGCCGACGAAAGCGCCCAAGATATAGCTCTGCGCCGGGGTGCCGTCCGCTGCCCAATCGATCGTATTGTCGGCGCTCGACGTTCCCTTGTCGTGGATGACGGTGCCGATCGTGATGCCGCCGCCCGACTTGCGGAACAGGAGGATATAGACGGCACCCGTGAAGCTGGCGCCCGAAACCGATCCCGCCGCGATGTCGCCCGAGGTCAAGGACATACGATAGCTGGTCCGGATCGACGGGGCTTGTGCGACATGCGTTGCCCCGGAATCGGTCAGGTTGACCCCGCCCAGCGTCGGCAGACCGGCAAGGCTCGATGATCCCGGCGCATCCTGAATGACAACGATCGCATCGCCTTCCGCCGCCCCGGCCGGCAGGCCGAGGGACCACGCCGCGTTGATGTTGGTATTCGACGCGACCCCGACATAGGAGACCGTGGGAGCCGCAACCGACGCGGAGGGATATTCCGCGATCCATGTCCAACTCGGCACGCCGTTGATGCGGGACATTTCGTATTTCACCAGCGTATTCGGCTGATGGCTCGGCGCTGAGCTTGGCCGAAGCCCGTCATCACCCGGCGTCGGGGTGAGGCTGTAGGGCGTCGCCCCGATCGCCACAATGAGGGTGACAGGCTCTTCGTGGTCCAGGATGTGATCCCAGCATGAGGCAGCGCTGGTGGCGTTGGCCGCGAGGGTGGGGACGAGAATATTCCGCCCGTCTCGGGCGTCGAAACTCAGGATGTTCGAGACCGGCGCCACCGATCGCGGCGTGAACGGCCTGCCGCTTTGCATCTTGATCCAGGATTGCGCGAACGTCTGATTTTCGACAAGTCCGTCGCCGTTCGAGATCATGAAGCAATGCGGGATGGTGTCGAGCGTCTCCGTCGAGACCATCGAAACGCCATAGATATGGCTACCGAGAGACGCGCCGACCGTGAGAACGTCGCCCGCCGCGATGCTCGGAAATACGCCGTCTTCATAGGGAAGCCGGAAGCCGACCAGTTCCTGCTTTTCGAGAAGCGCGTTTTCCTGGGTGAAGATCGTGGCCTTTGCCTGCGCGGCGTTGGCCTGCGCAGCGGCGGCGCCGAGCGTCGGGCCGTGGGTTCCATCGGCGGCCGTCGTCGTGGCGAGGCCAGCCAGACCGGCGGCCGAGTTCGCCATCTTCCCGGCAAGCGCGGCGTCGAGACCATCGACGGTGCTGGTCGGCTGCGTCCCGGTATGGCTCGTCCGATCCAGCAGCACCGAGTCGGCCGAGTTCGCCGTCGCACCGGTGGCAACCCCGTCCAACTTGGTCTTGTCGGCCGCGCTCATGAAGCCGGCCGCGGCTGTCGTCGCGTCGCCGTGGCTGTGGATAGCCGCCGCCGCGCCCACGTCACCGGGGGCAAGGGTGACCGCGCCAGTCTTGCCCGCGACGGAAATTACCGCGCCGCCACCGCCCCCCCCGCCGAGCACGTCCGACGACAGGAAAACGCCGCCGTCCGATCCGGCCGACAGTGCATTGCCGGATTGCTCCGAAATCAGCGGCCCCGGCGCGACCGCCGGCACCACAACGTCAGAGACAACTTCCCCGAGCGTCGCACGACGGGTCTGTCCCTCCGATACGATGACGATCGTATCGGTCAGGAGGAGCGTCGTGTCTTCCGGCAGTCTGGTGATTCTTGGCATGGGTCAACCGCAATGAAGGGTGCAGGGGAACAGGAGCGAGCCGTCCGGGTAGGACCGGATGAGCCGTCCCGATGTGATTTTCGCAACCGTGCTCGCCCGCACGATGTCGTCGGGCTGCACCCGCCCGAGCCCGCCGCCAGCGCTCATGATCAGGTCGCCCCGCCGAGGCTCCGCCCCCGGCTGGAGACGCACGAACAGCGCGCCGAGGCTGGCAATGTGCAGGTCGCCGTCTTCGTCCATGTGGGAGAAGACACCATAGACCGCTGGCGATGCCTCCTCCGCCGGCCGGGCGCGGGGCAGCTTGTCGTTCTCCTCGCCATCCCATTCGGCCATGTCGTCGATGGTCTCGTAGATCGTGCCGGGCAGTTCGTTTGGCCCCTGCGACCAGTGGGTGCCGCAGAAAGACCCATAGGTGACCGTCCCGGACGCCACCGAAATGACGGCCTCCTGCGTGACCCCGGAATAGAATTGAACCAGCGTCCCGTCATTGGACCGCTTGACCCGCAGCGCGACGTTGTTGCTGGCGGAGAAGGTGCCAAGCCCGGCGGTCGATAGGCTGCAACCGTATTCGACCAGCGTCGGGTTGATCAGCTCAGCGGCGCCGACCATGACGCCGCTGTTGTTGACGAGAAGTTGCGTGCCAGCGCCGCCGGCCCGGACCCGCCATTTGTCGTCGGCGTGATTGTAGGAGATCACGCCCGCGCTGGCGCCGTCGTAGGCGGTGACATAGGCGGTTCCGGTCGCCGTGGTGTCGATCCTGACGCCTGCGTCCTGCACGGTCCCCACGGCGCGCACCTGGGAAATGCTGTCCCCTATCCCGGTGACAACGGTTCCCCTGACCGTGGACGTGGCGGTCGCTCCGATGGACGTGCCGTTGATCGCCCCGCCGGTGATCGCGACGGCCGCCGGGCTCTGCGCCGCCATCCCATGGCCGACGCGCGCGATAAAGCGCGTCCCGTCATAGACGACGAGCACGGTCGCCCCGGTCGGGATATCACCCGACACAAGGTCGATGGCCGTGCCAGCCGGGCCGATCTTGCGCAACTGCCTGGTCCCGAGCCCGCTGATGTTCAGCGTAGAGGCTCCGGTCGGCGCCCGGTTGAACTGGACCAGAAACGCGGACCACGATCCGTAATCGACCAGCGCCGGATCCGGCGTCAGGCTGAACGCGTCCAATGTGCCGCCCGTGACCCACGCCGTCAGGCTGCGAGCCACAAGCTCCGTCTGGCCGCTCGAGGACGCGGCGGCGGCTTCGATGGCCGCCTGAACGTTCTCCTGCGGCAGGGCTTCGGTCGGGCTGAACGGGATGTTGGCGGCGCCGGTGACTTCCGATGCCAGCGGCACGATGTTGTCCATCGGGTATCCGGGCAGGGTCACGCCGATGAGGTTGGAATCGACCGGATCGGGCGCCGAGATCAGCACGCGGAGCGGCGCGGCGCTGTTCACGTAGATGTCGGGGAACACGCCGTTCGCGTCGGCCTGGACCGGCTGCGCCAACGGCACATCCGGATCGAGGCTCGCAAATATCTGCGCCAGAGTGCTGGAGTTGTTCTCGAAGACGCGCATGAAGGCGCCGGGAACGGTCGCGCCGTTCATGTCGAAGGCGCGGTTAACCTGCGCGAAAAACAAGCGGTTGCTGCTCACGGTCAGTCCTTGCAGAAATGGCAGGAGACGCGCATCATTGCGGGATGCGCACGATCATTGTATTTGGCCTGTTGGCGTTGGCGGGCTGCGAAGACCCTGCGGTCCGCGCGGTCAAGGATGCCTGTCTGGGCGGCGATCAATCCGCTTGCGCCACATGGCAAGCAGGATACGAGCAATCACAGGCGACAGCGGCGGCGCTTGCCGAGCGCCCGCTCATTGTCTCGACACCGGTCCCGATACCCGTCGCGCCGCGACCGGCATTCACCCACTGCGCACCCGCTCCCGGAGGGCAGATGAACTGCTATGGCTACTGATGGCCTTCTTTCTGGGGTTCCTGTTCATCATCGCGTGCGTCGCTTTCGGCGCATGGCATGACCGGCGCGTTGACAAGCACCTGCATGACTTCTTCCGCCGCCACGACGACTAGCGCGATCCGATATAGCCCATCATCGCGTTGACCGGCCCGGATACGGCAACCGGTCGCGCAGCAGGCGGCGCCGCACCGGCCACCGTTGCCAGCGCATTCTCCGACAGTCTCGTCGCGCTGCGATCAGCGAGATCCTTTGCCCCGATCGCCGCGGCTGTGACTGCCAGCGATCCCGCGCCGAACGTCGCGCCGCCCATCAGGTTCAGGGCGAGCATCAGGCCATTTCCGCCGGGGGCCAACTTCCCGACGCGGCGGAGAATGTCCTCTCCCGTGCTGCCGTCGATCAGCCGCTGCATCGCGGACATATCCTCGGGGCTGAACCATTTCGCCCGCTTCGGATCGTTGACGATGCTGGTGACCGCCTGCCGGTACTTGTTTAGGATATTTCCGCCGGAGCCGGTGCTGGAGGTCTGGTCGCGCGCCTTCTTGAAGGCGCTCTCCAGCAACTCCGCCTTCTTGTATTGCGAATTCGCCATGCGAGCGGCGCTGAGCAAGTCGCTCGTGGCTTCGCGGCTGTTCACGAGATCATCAATAGAATCAATGATGTCGAGAATGCCGGTTTCGTTCGGCGCGGCGTTGTACCGCTTCCAGAGGTTCTGCCTGATCTTGTCCACCTGACCGAGCGTCAAGGGCTTGCCCTGACGCTCAAGGATGGTGAGGCCCGCCGCCGTCTGCCGATCCACATCCGGGACATAGTGCCCGCTCTCCACGGCCTCGCGCGCCTTCGCTGCGAGCCCCTGTATCTCTCCCGGCTGGAACACTTCGCCCGCGTCGTCAACCGCCCTGTACGCCGCGCCCTTGGCAGCCCGGAGGGATTCAATCGTAGGCTTCTCCATGGCCTTGCCGAACACCCGGCGAAAGCCGCGCGTGCCGACATTAATCGCGCCCTGCGCCGTGGCGCCGAACAGGGCGCCTACCGCCGCGCCCTTGGCCGTGCCTTCGACCCGCTCAGCAACCCCGCCCTCGGCATCACCGAACCCAAAGGCCGCGCCAGACGCGCCGCCGCCGAGCGCGCCCTTTCCGATGGCGCCGGGAAGGGTGGTCGCCGATGCCCCACCGGTCAGAAGCGCAGGCGCGACGGCGCCTCCGATCTCGCCAACCGTCGTCGCAACCGGGTTCTCCCGGCGGGTCTGATCCAGCAAGCCTCGCTCATGCTCAAGCCGCTTGTCATAGGCCGCCCCGAAGCTGGTCCCGTCGCCGCCGGGCAACTGGCCGGCGATCCAATCCCCCGCCGCGCGGACCCCGGCATTGATCTCGTCGCCAGCGCCGAAGGTCACACCTTGGCGCGCGCCGATCAGCGCGGCCTCGATCCCCGAGCCGCGCCCGCCGCCCTCGCCCCGGAAGTCCGATTGCACCGGAGCGGCAACCTGCGCCCGCTGGGCGCGGATGGCGTCGGCGATGGCCTTTGCGTCACTCGCGGCGCGCTGGTCGCCCTGACGGGCCAGCGCGTCGGCCTTGCGCAGCGCGTTTTCGAGGGTGGCGAGGTCGGCCATCAGCGATACCTATCCAGAATGCTGTCGATGCCGCCAGCGTCGGGCGATGCCACGAATATCGGGTTTGCATCGGCCCACGCCTGCAACTCGTCATAGAAGCCGCCGTCGATCTGGCCGTGCTCCTTCTCGTAGGCCCGCGCCCGCGCCGCTTTCTCAATCCTGCGCTTGGCGATGCCGCGCTGAATGTCGATCAGGGACTTGTTCCCTTCGGCGGTATTCTCCAGCCCCGGAACCTGACCCGTCACGAAGTCACGGTCGGCGTTCGAAAAGCCTGTGCCGAGGGAGCCGCCCATCGACGCGAGCGCCGCCTGTTTCGCCAGTGCGTTGAAGGTCTCCATGGACGAGACCCCCTCGGGGTCCATCCCCATGGCGGCGGCGGCGCGCTTCATGGCGAGAACGGATTGCCCGCCCGCGCCCGAATAGAAGCCATCCTGACCCATCGCGCTTTCCATCGCGTCGAGCGATGACACCGCATCGCGCGCCGAGCCGGCCTGCGTCTCGATATCCGCCATCTGCGTGGCGAGGTTCTTGTTGCGCTCGTTGCCGTAGGCGTTCGTCCCCATGTTGTTGTTGACGATGGTCTTCGGCGCGTCACCCTCTGCCATGAACGCCTGATATGCCGGCGTGCCGGGGGCGAGGCCAGCGGCCTGCGCCCGAAGCTGCAGGTTCTGGAACCCGGCGGGAACAGCGCCCATGCCGCCGAGCGCGCCCTCGATATGCGCCAGCGCCTCCTCGGCCCCCTCGAAGGGGACGTTTTCGAGGTCGGGATACCCGTCGTTGAACGCGTCCCATGCCTCGGGTGACCGCAGCGCGAGCCGGCCTTGCATCAGCGAGGTTTCGAGCTTGGCCTTGGTCGAACTCAGCGCGCGCGCGTCGGCCCCGGAGGCGAACTCCTCGGCCTGCCGCCGCCCCTGCTCGCGGGCCATCTCAAGCCGGGCGTTGGTGTCCTGCCGCGCCAGATCAAGCCGCGCGCGGTCGTTGGCCATGCCGGCCCGCGTCGCGTCCATGCCAAGCCTCGCGACATCCATGTCGAGCCGCTTGCCCTGAACGCCGAGCGCCATCTGTGGATCGTATCCCGCCAGTTGCCCCAGGACAGCATGATCGCCGCGCATGATCGCCGCGCCGTTGGCCCGCATGAACTCCTGCGCCTGCTGCGCCCGATCCGCGTCCAGCATTGCGTTGCGGCCCTCGATCCCCCGGCGCATCGCCTCGCCGATGTTGATCCCGCCGTCCATCATCGGATTCATCCGTAGAGCCTCCGCTGGGCCTGCAAGCCTCGCAACTGGGCCAGCCCGATGTTAATGCCCTGATAATCCGGCAGCATGGGTTCTTCCTGCGCCGCGATCATCGCGTTCGGATTGAAGTCGGCGCCCTTCAGCATCGCGTTCGGCGCGCGCCGGTAGCCGATCAGATTGTCCGTGCCGAAGTTCGCCACGCTGACCTTGTCGCCCTGGTTCCCGCCGAGAACCCGGATCGTCCCGTCCTCGTTGAACCCGTCGAAAAACCCGACATGCCCCTTGCCGCCGCCTCGGTCGAACACCGCGAGGTCGCCGCGCTCCGGCTGATCCACTGCCTCGCCCCAGTCCTTGAACGACTGCGCCGCGTTCGACCCGGTGCCCTGCTGGCCTGTCTGTGCCAGCGTGGCGTTGACGAAGGCGGCGCACCACGCGGTGGTCATGGGGTCGAGGTTGACCCCGCCGGTCCGCATGTAGTCCTGCAGGGCGGCCTGGTCCGGGGCCTCGCCCTTCCCGAGCATCCTTGCCGCGAAGTCGATCGGGGTCGTCACGCGGGCCTCGCCATCGGCGCGGCGGTCTGCGGCTGCTGCTGTGTCGCGCGCCCGATCTGGCCGCCCATCTGATAGTAGGTCTGGAACGCGTTGTTGACCCCGTTGTTGATGCTCTGCCCGAGCAACTGCGCGCCGGTCATCCGGGCCGCGCCCGCTGTTCCGGCCGCTGACGCGGCCGCGTTGATGTTCGACCCCGCGCCAATCATGGCGTTGAGCTGCATCGCGTCGGCGCCCGCGATATTGCCATAGACCTGCTGATCGAGCTGCAAGCCCCGGTCGGCGTGGGTGTCGTTGATCCCGGTCATCTGGTTCGTATAGTTCGACCCCACGTTATAGGCGTTCGTCGCGTACTGGTCGCGGGCGCCGGTGATCATCGGCCGATAGGCGAGGTCGAGCGCGTTCTTGCCCGTGGTCGCGAAACGCCGCTCATCGCCCGCGCCCGTGGCATAGCGGTCGCGCTGGCCGGCGATGTCACCGGCGAAGCCGCGCTCCAGATCGGCGATAGACCCGGCCGCGCCCTGACCCATGCCGGCGAGGCCGAACAACTGCGCCATCTGGTTGTCGCGGTCTGTCGCCACGGTCCCGGAGCGGAGCCGCTCAAGCTCGGCCAGCGTTTCCCCGCTGTAGAGGCCGCCCGCGCCCGCCGCGCCGCCCTCCACCTGCTTGGTGCCCTCGCCAAGGAGGAACTTCGCGCCGGGGGACAGTTCCAGCCCGGAATATCCCGCCGGTCCCTTTCCGAGGCCGAGGTTGCTGGCATAGGCCAGCATGGCGTTCTTGCCCTGATCCGCATACGGCTGAAACCCGCCGATCGCCCGATCCCGCGCGTGCTTCAGGTCGCCGATATTGGCGTTCCGCGCGTGCTTCAGGTCGCCGAGGTTCCGACCAAGCGTGTCGTCCAGACGGTCCTGACCCTGGGAAAGGCCGTCGCGCAAGGTGTTGAGGTTGGCGTCGCGGGCCGTCTTGAAGCCATCGAGGCCCCGGTCCCGCAACTTGCGGGCGAGCATGGCGTTGTCGTCCCGTGCCTCGTCCGCGCGGTCGAGCGAGCGATTGTAGAGCTTGCCGGCGCGGGTCTTCTGCTCCGCGCGGTACTCCTTCGACAGCTTCCGAACCTGCCGATAGCGCTTGCTTTCGCGAACCGCCACCTGCTCCGCGACGCGGGTCGCATACTTGCTGCCCTGAGCGCCAAGAATGCCGGTAAGAAAGGAGCCTCCGCCGGAAATCGCCGCGCCAGTGATCGGGTCCATGCTCAGACCTCCAGCGCGGCGATGCGGGTTTCGTGATCCTCGGCCTTCGCCGCCGAGACTTCGATGGCGTCGGCCAGCGCGGCCAGCCACTGCCGAAACGCAAGCGTCATCTTCCCGTCTTCACCGACGATCTCGCCAAGAAAGGGTTCCATCAGGACACCTCCATATTGCCCTCGGAGAGGAGGGGAAAATCGACCGGATCGGTCATGTTGATCTCCACCACCATCCGCCGGAACATCCCGAGCGCGCGCCAGCGGCAGGTCGCATCGTAGCGGTTGGGAATGTCCTTGATCCTCGCGCGGCCAAACGTTGCGCCGCCGTCGCCGGAAAGCCGGACCCAGATGCGCGCCGGCCGGGCGATCATCTCGGTCTCCTGCGTGTCGGGCAGGAGGATCGGGCTTCCGTCCTCGGACAGGATCGGGTCGCCATATTCGTCCGTCAGCCAGTTCGGCGCGACCTCGGTCAGCCCCGAGGCGCCGAAATTGCCCAGCAACTCCAGCAGGTCAATGCGCCGCCGGGGGCCGCCGAAGTAAACCTCGCGCGACACCGCTGTGCGCCGCATCGGGCCAGACGCATCAATCGGCTTTTCCCCGAGGCGGAATATCCGTCCGGTCCGCCCGATCAGGTGCCAGCGCCCATAGGCGAACTCGGCCCCTATGACGTCCCAGGCATCGTGATCGACGCCAAGGCTGCGCTCGTGCCACATGCCGAGAGACAGGTCGCAGACCCATGCGGGGCGGTCCGAAAACCGGATAACCGCGAACCGCTGGCCGCGATCCTCGTAGTAGAAGCAATGCGTCGGATCGCCGTCCCTCAGCGCCTGGTCAATCGGCGGCGTTGACAGGGGTTGCGCGACCTGACCGGAGATCAGTTTCGCGGTGCGATCATGCCCCACGATGAACAGCCCCACCGGGGTCCGCGTCACGAGATTGAACCCGAGCAAGCCGGTTTCGATCACTGGCCCCTGAACGCGGCTGAACGCCCCGGCGCCGCCGCGCGCGGTTGACCCCCACACCTCGGTGTTGGTCTCTTTCAGGGCGTAGAGATACCCGCCGTTGTCGATGATCCGCATCACGCGGTCGTCTCGGGCCTCGGCGGTTCGGAAATACAGGGCGTTCCGATTGCCGGGGACACCGACCTCGGTCCATTCGATTTCGCGGCCGCCGCGCTGGGCCATCAGCGTGAACTGGTCGAGGAAAGCCGCCGACGAGATCGAGGCAATGCGCCCGCTGCCCGGCTGCGTCAGCGCCGCGCCATCCCAGACGTTATAGCTGCCCGCCGCCGATACGATCACATTGTCGCGGTTGCCGCTGATCGTGGTTTCGACGTCATCCGAAACGGCGGCGACGTTCGTCGTTATGCCGGTTTCGCTCACCTTCCACAGGGCGCCGCCCTGCACGATGTACAACACACCCTCGACAACGCCCCATGCGCGCGAAAAACCGAACGGCAGGCTGGTGAAGTCCTCCGCGCCCGGCACCGCGCGAAGCTTGAACTGCGCGCGGCCGCCCTCCGCGTTCGGCACGGGATAGAGGTTGATCAGCCGCTCCGACGTTGACCCGAGATCGGTGCTGTCCCGCGCGGACTTCGCGGCGAGGACGAGCCTCACGAGAAGAACACGCTATCTTCGCGGTCGGCCCCGAGCGCGAGGCTCAGCGCCTCGCCGGCCTGCCGCATCAGAAGCGACACGTCGCTCGGATAGGCTGGCGCCAACTCAATGGCGAGGTTCTTGACCACCGCGCGGCGCCACTCCTTCGGGCAGTCCAGATCGGCGTTCGCGCTCTCCTGATCCAGAATTTCGCGGGTGTAGACCACCGAGGCCGAGGCGATGGCCGATGGGGTCGGCCATATCTTCAGGGTCGATCCCGCGGGGCCTCGGACCTCGTGCCAGCATGTCGGACGGCCGAGCGTCGCCTTGTTCGGCAGGCGGTCATACTCCTCGCGGGACAGCCGCTCCATAGGCGTCTCGGCCGCATCGACATAGAGCACATCGAGGATTTGCACCGGGCGAGAGGGAAGCGCATAGCTGCCGACGCCGACCACCAACGGCACGCTCTGAACCGACTTGGTCCAGAGGCAATATCCGTAGCCCTGCCAGTCCCGCAGCATCCGGTCCAGCACCCGCGCGCCATGGGCGAGGGAGTCCATGGTGAGGGGCTCGTCCAAGGCCACCACGCCCAGATCGCGCAGCGCGTCGGATACCGCGTCCCTGACTTTCACAGCGCGCTCCAGTCGTTGCCTTGATCCGGGGTCCGCTCGATGTCCGGCGGCTCAGGGCGCACCCACGGCGGGTTCTGCCGGTCGGACTTGCCCTGAACGAAATCCTGGGGGTGGCGGGTCTCGAAGCATCCGCGACAGACGCGCAGGCCCTGCCAGTCCTGCGCAAGCTGGTGGTTCAGATAGATGAACCCGCAGCGGTCACATACCGCCTTCCACGCCCCGAAAACGTAGGCCATCAGGCGTCGATGACAGCGACTTTCCAGCCGCTCTGCACGAAGAGGTCGAGCGTGCCGCCGCTCGGAATGTACATCCCGCCGCCAACGGTCGCGACCGGCGAGGCCCCGCCGCTGACCACGTACATTCCGCCGCCGATCGCCGTGAGCCGCGCGACGCACTTGCGCGCCGCCGCCGCCGACTGGGCGCTGGCGCCGCTCGTGGTGACGTTCGCCGCCGCGATGAAGTCGCCATGGTAGACCGGCTGCACGCCATTGCGGCCCTGCGCGCCGACCTCGGCGAATACCACGTTGAGCGTCGCCATTACCGGGTCGCCACGGCGGAGATATAGTCGGCGATCAAGGTGCGGGTGCCCGTCACGCTGCCCGAGAGCGAGAACAGCACCGGGGCAAGCTCGGTCGCCGGAATGTTGGTGCTGTGCGTCGCGACAAGCTGGCGGTTCACGAAGAACCGGACCGCCCCCGTCCCGAGCACCTGGAAGCCGAGCCGGACATAGGTCGCATCCACGGCCAGAACGCCGCTCGCGGTCGAGGTCTCGGTATCGGACGCCTCGGTCTTGCAGAGGATCGAGGCGGAGCCGTCGTTGATCTGGAAGCCGATGCGGTTCGAGGCGAGCAAGCTGGCCTCGGGGTTCGTCGTGAACTTCTCGCAAAGGCCGATGAACGCGTCCTGATCGGCCGCGCTCGACAGCTTGACGCGCGCCTCGAACCAGATGCTGCGCCCGGCGGCGGGCAAGAAGATTTCCATGCCGCGGATCGAGGCGCCATCATCGTCGGTCGTCGCGGTGGATGTCAGGGACACCTCGCCCCCGGCGGCGTCCGCCACAAGCGCGACCGCCGCGCCGGAATCCTTGACGACAACCCAGTCGTTCGTCGCGTTGATCGCGGCGCCGGTGAAGTCGTCCCAGAACCATACGTAGTCCGGGCTGAAACCGACCGGATAGTCGGAAAACCATTTCTGATTGGCGCCGGAACCGGAACGCAGAATCTGCCCGGTGAATCGGGTATTTCCCATGGAAGTCTCCTGTCTTGGGAATGTCAGTCGCGAGAACTGTCAGGATGACGGGGCGGCCGTGACCGCCCCGCCGCGATCACGCGCCGGGCGTGCCGTAGATGGACCGCCACTCCGTCCAGCCGACCGAATAGCGCTCGTAGCCCTTGGCCTTCGCGTTGTCGGTGTCGAAGTCGTTATCCTGGCTGAACTCGTAAGCCTGACGCTGGAACGACATGAGGCCGTTCGGAACGTCGGTGGTCAGGAACCACGCATCGGAGTCGGTCAGGTACGGGTTGACCATCGCGCCCTGCGGAATCAGCCCCATCGACTGCACAGCGTTCACCGCGTTGTTGCTGGTGTCGTTCTGCAGGGTCGATTTCAGGATACGCTCGGCGTTGAAGGCTTCGCCGGGCGCGATGAGGAGCTGCTTGGCACGCAGCATGATCGGGAAGCCGCGCGAATTGCGCGCCACCATGATCTGCGTCAGCATATCCTCGAGGGAGGCTTCGGACAGGTCCGCCGCCGTCGCGAGGACGTTCGACTGGTTGCCCGAGAGCGTCGGGTGCGACGCCGAGCACAGGATAACGCCATCGGTGCCGCCCGTGGCACCGGCAGTGAAGGCGCGGTTCAGGACGTTCGCGTGAACGATCTCCTTCGCCGTCCGGAAGGACCGGGCCAGCATCTCGGCGCGGCGGAACGAGCGGGACTTGTACAGGTTATCCGCCAGTTCCTCCTTCGTGACGATGTAGCCCGAGGTGAAGGCAGCATGCACGTAGGTCGCGACGCCACCCTGGGAATGGGTGTCGTAGGTCGTCGCCGCGCCCTCGGCCTTGACCTGGGGAAGGCCGAAGCCGGTGGTCTCCACGTCTTCTTCCCGGTGCTTGTCCGAGCTTTCGACGGTGAAGACCTTGGAATAGAGCGCGGGCCACTCTTTGTACGAATTCATGGCGAAGGCATGGACGCCCGGCCACAGCGCTTTCGGGTGCGCACCACTCATGATCGGCATGGCTTACACTCCTACCGCGCTGTCTTTGTACTGGTGGACGTTCAGCCGCACCAACCACCGGCCATAGAGGCCGAACTCGTTGTCGGACCGCTGGACGAACTGGACCAGCCGCACGTCGTCGTCGGTGTCCGAGGTCTCGGAAATGTTCGCCGTCGAAATGACGACGGACGACTTGCCGGTGACCGTGCTGCCCGAGGTGAACCCGGAAAGCTGCGCGGTGGCGCCGTTGACGGTCGTCACCGACACGCCATCCTCCTGCGCCTCGAACAGCAGATCGGGGTCATCCGCGACATAGACGTAACGGTCCGTCGAAGCCGGGCGGTACAGGGGGCTTTCCTGCGTCACCGCCTTGAACCCGGTGACGACGCCAACCACGGGGTTGCCGCTCGAAACGTTGCCGGTGACCGTGGGGATGCCCTCGGCACTGCCGCCGCCGGCGAGTTTCACGAGTCCGCCGATGTAGATCGCGGTGTTGTCCGACGACGGCACGAAATAGACGTTCGACGCGCCATTGTACGGAGAACCGCTTACATACCGCACAGGCTCCAGCCCGCGCGGAGTGTTCGCATTTGCCATTTTATGGCGCTCCTGGGAAAAAGGGGAAGGGGGTTAGCCGCCCCGCCCTATGCGCGTGCTCGGCGTCCTGCCGTCCGCGCTCGGGGTGTAGCCGGCCTCGACGCCAGCGCCCGGAACCCGTCCGGTTCTCATGCTGGCCTCAACGTCATCGATGGCATCACTCTTTTTCCGTGCATCATCGTCGTGGTATGCTTTGGGCTTCCGCACGAGCACCATCCGCTCCGCACCCTTCGGCCCGATGCCGCCAAGCGTGGACACCTCGGCACCCTGCGCGGTCCCGTCCTGAGGCCGCACGAGACCATCCCGGTCGGTCACCAGTTCCCAATCGTCCTGCTTGGTCAGATCGTAGACCCGGTTTCCGGTGTCGTTGATCCAGCGGTACTCGTACTTCTCCCGGTCGAGCTGGTTCTCGTCCACGAACAGACGGACCCGGCGCCCGGACAGGTGATCCCCGTTCCGCCGACGCCGCTCGGTCTTGATCTGCGCGTTGCGGTTCTCGGTCATCGGGCATCTCCATGCAGCTTGCGGCTATAGGCCGCGTATTCCTCGACGCTCTTGAACGTCCCATCTTTTACGAACATCAGCGCGGCCGCCCGCTCATCGGCCGACAGGGCCACGTCGCGGGAGCCGCCGGCCAGCCCGCCGCCATCGACCATCGACCGGCGCGGCGCGGCCTTGGCACGGGCATCGGCCTCGATCCGCGCGACATATGCCTGCGGGTCGCGCGCGATCTCCTGCGCCTTGTGCCACGCGACCAGCGCCTCATAAGGCTCCGGACGCGTCGAGAAGCTGCGCAGAAAGTCCGGGCTGATCGTGCCGGCTTCCATCAGCGCCTGTTCGACGCGCTCCTTGCCGTGCGCCGCCTCCGCGCGCGCCTGGCTTTCGTGCAGGCGGCGGTTCAGGTCGTCGTTGGTGGAAGGCCGCTGGTTCTCGATTTCACGCTGCCGCTCGGCCGCCGCGTCATAGGCTGCGAGGTCCATGCCCTCGACCGCCGCCTGCTTGGCCTCCCGCACGCGGTCAAGTTCGACCTGCCAGCGCGCGGCTTCCTGTTCCCGCGCCGCCCGCTGCGCGACCGCGCTGGCGCGCTCGAGAGCCTCGAACCGCTGATCGCGCGCCCTCACCTCGTCCCGCAGAATTTTCACCTGTGTGCGCGGGCTTTCGAGATACCGCTCGGCATCCATCCAGCCGGCCGGCGCCTTGGTATACTCCGCCTCGGGCTTCCAGCCGTACTTGCGCGCCTCGGTCTCCGCCGCGCCGATCCGCGCCAACTCCTCCGCCGAAGGCTCGGAAGGCGCCTCGATCTCCGGCTCGATCTCCGGGATGTCGTCTTCGATGTCGCTCATGCAAGCACCGCCACGATGTCGCGATCCTTGATGATCCGGTATTCCTCGCCCGCGTCGTCCTTCGCGAACACGCCAGCGTGCTGCGCGAAAATCACGCGGTCCCCGACCCCGGGCTTGGGCTCCCCGGACGGCCAGTCATCGAAGGCGAAGGCCATCGGCGAGACGTGCGTGATGATCCCGCGCGTCGCCATGTGCTTGCCACGGTCGCGGGCATCGTCCGTCAGGATCAGACCGCCCTTGGTCTTCTCCTCGACCGGCTCTTGCCGCACCGCGATATTGTACTCCATCATTCGCAACGCCATCATTCATCGTCCTTCTTGAGGTAGGTCAAAACGCCCGCTTCGAGGTCGTTCTCGAAAAGGTCGCGGTAGAGCGCCATCTCGCGATGAAGCGCGATCCTCTCGGCGTCAGAAACCGGGTGGCCCTCCCACCACGCCTGCAGCGCCGCCGCCTTGCATTGCTCCAGGTACAGGCCCAAGGCCGCCCGGAATGCCTTGCTGACCGGGTGCTCCCGCCATTCCGAAAGCGCCTCGCCCGAGATTTGCGAGTAGTCCATCGCGTACCACCATCAGATTTGCCTGCAGGGACTGAAGTTGTGCCATCTGGTCCTGAAGGCCGAGCATCGCTGTTTCGGCCTCGGTCGCCTCGGCCTCGGCTACGGCCTTGATCGTGTCCGCTCGGGTCTTTTCGACCTGGGCAATCTTGACCTGAATGTCCGCGACCTTGACCACCATGTCGGCCTTGGCCATCTCGATCTGCATCGCCTGCATCTGCTGCTGCATCGGGTCGGGCTGCGGGAGAAGTTCCTCAACGTCCGGGATCGACGCGGCCTCGAGGATGCGCTTGCTCGCCGCCTGCGGGTTGACCTGGCCAGCCTCGGCCATCTCGCGCAGGAGGCTGGCCTTGCCCATCTGCTGCATCTTCGTGACCGCTGTCGGATCGGCCACCGGCAGGATGTCCATATCATCCATGTTGTAGTCGGCGCGCGGGTCAACGCCCTGCAGGTCGTGATAGGTGGCGTATTCCTCGGGCGTGACGATCTGCTGGCTCAGCCGCGCGACCAGCCGGTACTCATGCCGCAGCGCGCGGAAGATGCGCTTGAACGCCGCCGTGAACTGCGCCATCCCCTGCTCGACGAGCATCTGCATCGTGCCGACCGGCATGTTCTTCGCGCCAAGCTCGCCGGTGATCACGTCCTTGATGGACGACACCTCCTTGCCGGCGTCGATCAGCAGGCCGAGAAGCTGGAACATGTTCGCGTCGGCGGCCGGGAACGTCATCGGAACGATGCTGTCCTTGATGGCCGCGCCGCTCATGTTGAGCATCTTCCATTCGCCGGGCTTGAATTGCTGCGACCCGCCTTTGATCCTGAACTCGGACCCGAGGAACCCGCCGCCGCGCGCCGCCATGTGCGAACTGTCGATCATCAGGTTCAGGATCGTGTTGATCGCCTCGCTGATGTCCCCCAGCAGCAGCCCGAGGCCGGTTCCGTGCCATCCGCCATCAAGCGACGGCATGAACTTGTACGCCACGAAATAGGTGCCGCGCTTGATGCTGAGAATCTTGCCGGTCGGCGCCTGCATCATCTGGATGCCCTGCGGGCCGATGATGGGAACGTCCTGCATCTCCTGCGTGATGTCGTCCTCGCCGAAGTCCGCGACGATGCGCGCGACCTTGTGCGATGTCTTGTGGATGGTGACGATATACGGCTCCTCGTAGCCGTCCCCGTCCAGATCAAGCAGCCGGTGCTGCTCGAGGAAATCCTGAACCTCGGCCTTGTCCTCGCTCGTCGCCTCGACATAGTCGATGTCGCGCCAGTCGCCCGACTTGCGGCGTTCCATGATCTCGCGCGGGTAGAGCGGCAATTCCTCGGTCAGACGCGGGGCGTCGAACAGCGAGCGCACTTTCTCGTTGACGATCAGCGCGCCCGGCGAGACCAGCCGGCAGCGCAGACGCTTGCGCGCATGGTCGATCCACCATTTGCGGTACATCGTTCCGACGAGCGGCAGTTGCACGAGAAGATCGTCGGTGGTCTCCTCCCACTCCTCAACCCGGCTGGTGAGCATGTAGCTCATGTGCGAGCCGACGCGCTCGGCCCGCGCCGCCTTGATGCCTTGAGGATCCTTGCCCTTAACCTCGCACTTGACGACGTCCGCGCCGGGGATGATCGCCGGGTATGCCTTCGCGTTGAATTGCAGGCAGGCCGTCGTTACCAGCGGATACCGGGCGTTGCTGCTGCCCTTCCACGGGTAGCTCTTTTCCGCCTTGACCAAGTTCGCGAGGTCCATCCCGCACTTCATGCGCTCCAGCCATGAGGCCATCGAGCGGCGGTCAATGTCGTAGTCCGTCGCCACGTCCTCGCCGATCTCCGCGAGGCGCGCCTCGTCCAGATGGTCCGCGATGTTCGGCATCTGCGTAAGGCTGGTGAGGACCGCCATCGGCGCCTCGGGCGCATCCGTCATCACCTGATCGTCCATCAGTACCCCGTCACAGATGATCGCCCGCGCGGGCTGTCGTCGCGCCACTCGTCGTAGTCGTCGGCGCGCTTGCCCACCGGGTAGGCGAATGTCAGCGCCAGCGCGTCGGCCTTGTCGGGCGAGGGAAGGCCACGCTTGCGCATGTCCTCCTTCTTCTCGAGGAGGATCGCGTTGTTCGCGTCGAACTTGTACTGAACGGCGGTCATCTGCGCCTCGAGCTGGATGTCGATCGGGATCGACACCGAGCCTTGCGCCAGCCAGTCGCGCATCCTGGCCCACATCTCGGCGCGCTTGTTGGCCGTCTTGACGCTGGCCGTCCCGTCGCTGCGCCGCGCGCTGTCGACCGCGATGATGTTGCGCCCAAGCTGGCGCAGACGATCAACCACGCCCGCGCCGATGCCGCCGGCGTCAACGAACACCGCGTCGGGACCGAGCCTGTCCATCTCCATCGCGACCCGCGCGGCAACCTCCATCGTGTCGAGGTTGCGATATGTCATCCACGGCTCAGCCCGCGCATTGCGCCCGCGCCTGATCGCTATGACGGTCTCGTCCATGCCGAACCGCGCCACGTCGACGCCCATGATCATCTCGTCATTCACGTAGAACGGCACGTCCTCGCCCATGGCCCGCTCAACAAGACCGGCTGGGATGAACTGCGCGTCGCCGACCTGCTCGTAGTCGCCGAGCCACGTGTGTCGGTAGCGGTCCGGGTCGCCCGCCTCGTCGTGCCGGCGCTCCGCGTCGAGCGTCGCCGGGAACCATGGATTGTCGTAATAGTTCGCGCGGACGACAATCGACCCCTCCGGCGGAGAAGCGCGGAGGAACCTGTCAATCGGGTCGGTTCGGAAGCGCGGGTTCCACGATGCCCATATCTCCGACCCTTCCTTGCGGATGGTCGGGCGCAGCAAGTCAAGGCTGCGCTGGGAGACTGATTGCGCCTCCTCGATCCATGCCACGTCGATGCCTTCGAGCGACTTGATGCTCTCGGCCGTGTGGTCCACCATGCCTTGAAAGATGATCAGGCCGCCGCCGGGCGTCTTGATCTGGTCGGTCTGTACCTCGAACATCCGGCCGACGCCAAGCGCGTCGATCTTGTCCTCGATCAACCGCTTCGCGCTCTCCTTGAGCGACTTCTGAACTTCGCGGACACACACCGCGCGCGTGCCTGGGTGCAGGACCGAATGCTCGATCAGCAGTTCGGCGCAGAAATGCGATTTGCCCGATCCGCGTCCGCCGAAGATGCCCTTGTAGCGGCTTGGCTTGAGGAGCGGCTCGAAGCAACGGGCCGTCCTGATCTCAAGCGTTTGGGTCAACGATCACGCGGCGGATAACGTCGATCGGGATAGCGCCGCCATTGGGGCCGGCATGCTCAATCGACGACAGATCGGGCAGCACCTTTTTCAGCAGCGCAATGCCGGCTGTCACCTGTGATGCGCCCATTTCCCTTTTGCCTTCAACGTGCTCAATCAGCGCATTGAGGATGTTGCTGTTCTGGATTTTAACCCGGTGCTGGTCCGACATGCGGAAACCAGCCGTGCGACCACGCCCTGCCATCGATAATCACCATCGCCTTATTCGTGAGAACGCCACGTCCAGCACCACGCTATCCAGCCATTCGAGAGCGGCGGAGGCGGCGGCGTCCATGCCGGCTATGTCGGTGGAGCGGCCATCCCGTTGGGCGCCTCGCGCCTCATCCAGTACCGCGCGGTATGTGCGCATCGGTGCGCCATGGTGGCGCATGGTGACGCTGCGGACTGGCGGGATGGATCCCATAGCGGCCTCCGAACGCAAAAAGCCCGCGCGCGGCGGGCTTCGGGCGGTCTTTTCGACCGTATCAACAAGCTAGCATCCTCGATGGGGGAAAGTCAAGCGGCGCGCGATCGCCTCGCGATTGGCCTAAATTACACGCTTGCCCCATCCGATATGGACCAGTTTTTCGCCGACAACGATGGTGAACTTGATGACGACGAAGCCGCCATCCGCGCCGCATTGTCTCGCGGCGATGATTGGATCGTCGGCGGAGGCGCGGCCGAGGCCTTCATCATTCGGCGCGCGTGACCAATGACCATCCATCCCAAGACCATCCGGCGCCGGCTCGAAAGGGCCGGCTATGTCTCTGTGATCGTCGCTGGCAAGCCGGGATGGGTTCCCGCCGCCTATGCCGCGCGCATCAAGGCGCAGATCGAAATGCACCGCGAGGACGTGGCCGCGCTTGAGGCGGAACCGGCGCGGCCGGTCGGGCGTCCGCCGAAGCCGGCCGACGGTTAGGATGCCACACGGCGAGAGAAGGCCGAAACAGCAATAATCATGTATCGACCAAAACGCCAATTTCGGCGCGCTGTTCGCAAAAACAGCAGGATTTTCATATACATAACTAGGTCGACAACTTTGGCAGCCAAGCGACCGACAGCTAGGCGCCCGCTTCAGCCATAGACAGGCACGCCATAGACCGCTGCGGCGGCGTTGAGGCCCGCCGCTAGGTTCAGGTATTCTTGCGCGTTGTCCCGGACCGCGCCGAGCTTCTCGTCATAGACAGCCACGCGCCTGACCGCCGCATAGGCAGCGGGACCAGCCTTGTTCAGGATGGCGTGCATCCGCTCCTTGGCGCGAATGATGCGTTCGGCCTGTTCGCCGGTCTCGTGCGACTTGCCGCCGGCGCGCGGCACGCAACTGTCTGTCCCCGCCGATGGGTGTCCCCAGACGGCCTCGTGATCGGCCTCGAAACGAACACCGGCTTCGGCTTGCTGGCGAGAGATAATCCCCCGGCTTTGAAGCAAGTCGAGCCTGGTGTTATGAACCCGAACGTATGGCCGCCGGTCGCCTTTGTGCTGTTCCCGCCGCTCGTATTCCGCGTGCTGGCGGGCGTATGTGCTCGGGCCAGTGATGGGGTCGCTTGGCTGTGCCGATGATTCTGGCGCGGGCCTGTGCGCCTTGTCGCGGCGTTTCTCGCCCTTGGTCCTTGCCTTGGTCATTGGGCGCGCCTTCATCTCCACCCCCGCGCCGAGACCCGAACAAGTGATGTGTCTTCGCTGGGGTCATTGAGCCGCCGCGCCAATCGACCCGCGATGGTGCGCAGTCGGTCGGATTGGGCGTACAGCTTTTCCTCGCGGAGCCAGTTCATAACGTCTGCGATGTCGTCTATCGCGGCGCCGACGTCGCCTTCGAACCCCTTTATCCGCTGCGGGAGGCCGTGGTATTCGGCATATGCCGCGCCGTTCCACCACGGCATATCGGTGTAGTTCTGTACCGCATTAATCAGCTCCTGCGGTAAGTCGCGCGCGCTCATTCGCCAGCCGCCCGGCCGATCGTGACCGTCGAGCCGGCCGGCGCCGCGTCAATCTGGGATTGGATGCTCATTCTATGCCTCCATCAATGCTGGGCCAGTCGGTGAAAGGGCCGCGCCGGAACGGCTCGCTGCGGCCAAGGGCGTCGGTGCCGCGCACATCGAGCGCAAGGATCGCCTCGGCCAGATGCTCGGCCATGCCGGCGTAGCTCCATCCCATGCGTGCGCACTCGGCGCGGATCGTATCAGCGGCGCGTTGCAGATCGGTTGTCATTGGGCGATCCTTTCACGGGACATGACGGTTTCAGCGAGGGCGATGTACCGCTCGGCGCCCGGCTCGGCCTTGGCGGCGAGGGTGGCCTCGCGGCATAGCTCGGGCGCATTCGACAGGCATTGCAGGAGGAGCAGGATCGTGGCGGCGGTCATGGTCAGCACCAGATCAGCCGTTTGCCGTTCTCGGCGTTCCTGGTCAGCACAGCGATGCTGTTCGCCCGCCATGTCGCCAGCCATTCAGGGCTCTGCCCCTGTGGTGCGCCGATCACACGGGCGCGCAGCCGTTCCCAATGTGCGGCGGGGTCCATCAGAAACTCCGCTTCAAGAAGTTGCCGGCGGGCGCTCCATACGAGCGGGCGGGCGGCGGTCATTGGGCGACCCTCAGGACGCCTTCCTTGTTCATGGCGAGAATGAGCCGGGATTGCGGGTCGTCCGGCGCTTCATCGGCATCGGCGATGGACTGCGCCGAGTAGCCGCGCGGGCGAGACGGGACTGGCGATGGCAGCGAGCCGTCCGGGCGCCGAGCCTGACCCAAGACGCATGTCGATAGGCCAAGCCGCTGGCGGCGCGTGCGGATGGCCGTGGGCGAGCGGCCCGGCAGCAAGACTTGAAGCTCTTCGTCATCATCGCGGACTGGGCCTTCAATCCACTCGACGATGGCATCCTCGTACCGCGTCCATGAAGCGGCGCCGCTCATACGAGAACGTCCCCCCAGAGGCTGTCATGCTGGAAATGATGCTCGACATCGGCCGTCGTGATCTTCTTGCTGTCGTGGTCGATGAACATGGGCTTCCACATGTTCTTGCCGTTCCGATCCACGTAGGCGCCCTGATCCTGGAACATCATCGTGAACTTCTGCCCATCGGTGATCGGATTGTCCGAATGCGCGGAAATCGAGACCTGCCGAACCTCGGTCGTGTAGCCCTTGCCGTCGCTGTCCTTCACCGTCTTGCCCACCGTCTTGAAGCCGGTGATCTCGAAGCCCTCGTCATGGGCGAAGACGATCGTGTCATTGTGCTGCAACCAGATTTGCGCCGGGTTCGTGTAATGCCCGCCGTGGAGGAATATCGTGTCCGCCCCCAAGCCCATCTTGGCATCCATGTTGCCGCCGATGTGCACGAAGTCCTTGCCAGATAGCCACGGCGTCCATTCCCGGCCGCCGGCGAGCATTCCCCATTCGGTCTTGGCCAGGAACGAATAATACCGAATATCCCATTCGTGCATCGTCGCAGCGGCGTTGAACGTGTCCCCGCCGCCCATGCCAACGATGATCTTGTCGTTCTTGTTGTCGCCGAAAAAGAACGTGTCGGCGTCAGGGGTGCCGAAATAGATGCGCGCGCCCTTGTCGAGGCCGTGGCGCTCGGGATGCGGGATAAGCGTGCCCTTGGGGTTGATGAAAACAGCCATTATCGTGGCTCCTGATCGTGGGTGATTCTGGTTGAAAAGCGGGTCGTCTCTCGGTCAGGGGCGGCGGCGTTGGCGCGCCGCTCGCCCCGGTGGGGTCAGTGGCCGCTCTTGGACGTGCGGGACACGCCGAGAACCGTGGCGCGATCCATCCGGTCGCGCGCCGCCTTGGACATGCCGGCCCGAGCCTTGGCGCGGGCGTCGGACGTGTTCAGGTTCGACGGGCGGGCCATCGGGCGATCAACGGCGGACGGGCGAGCCATCGGGCGCGAGGAGCTGGAAACCCCGCCGCGCACAGCGTCGTGCCCGGCGGCGGCATAGCTCGCGGTGCCGGCGAGCAGAACGGCGAGGGTGATGAAGGCGGCTTTGAGGGTGTGGGAAAAGGCCATATCTTGGCTCCTGATCGTGGGTGATTCCGGGTGAAAAGCGGGTCGTCGCGGTCTGGGGCGAGCGGCGTTGGCGCGCCGCTCGCCCCTCTGTCTCGGTGTCAGGGGATCGTCATTCGGTCTTCCTTTCTGGTCAGGCGGCGGGGCGGATGTCGCCGCGCGGCGCGTTCTGCGCGCGCAGGGGCTCGGTGCTGGCGGTCAGCGCCGCCATGTGCTCCTCGTGGCGCTGGCGGTTCTCGCAATCCGCGGTCTCGAAGGCCCAGCGGGGGATGTCGCAACCCTGCCAGCGGAGATCGCCCCAGGTGGCGAGGCCCTCCTTCACGGCGCGGATCAGGAACTCCGGCGGGGTGCCGCGTCGGACTGAATTGGTCAGGCCCCAGAACTCCACGAAACGCTGGTAGGCAAGCTCGTCGGCGACCGGCGTCGCGCCGTAGGTCTGCCCGCTCGCGGCCCTGGAGCGCGCCACCATGGCCGCCGCAGCGCTCTCGATCTCCTCGACGGTCGGCCAGGCGCGGGTCTTCATCGCGCTGCGGAGCGCGTCCTCGAACTGGGGCCACCACCCATCGAGGCCGTCGCGGGGCGCCACGCGGTCGATGGCGCGCATCAGCGCGCGGGTTTCGTAGTCCTGCGCCTCCTGCGAGGTGAGGATCCTGGGCGGCGTCATGACGCTCAGCAGGAGGGCGAGGCGAGCGCCGAGGTCTTCGTGTCGGGTCATCGGTGGGGTTCCTTCTCGGGATCTTGGACCGCTGCGAGCATCACCTTGAGGCGCCGCTCGCGCTCCGCCGCCGCTCGGGCGGACGCATCCGGGTCGGGGCTTGCACGGGCCGGGCCTCCGCCGGCGATCGGCGTCAGCGGCGCGGTCTGCTTGCGGCCGGCGGCGCGGGCCATGGCGCCGTCGAAATAGGCGAGGGTCGAGGGCGGCGAGGAGCGACCGCGCATCACGCTCTCGACCTCCTCGACGATCTCGGCGTCGGTCAGCCCGAGATGGTCGCGCCACCGCTCGGCGGTCCACCTCTGCCCCGACGAGAACCACTTGCCGGTGGGGTCCTTGGTGACGTCGACCCTTGCGGCGACGAGCACCTGCTCAAGGAGATCGGGTTCGTCGGCCTCGCGCGCGCTACCACCACTACCTTCTTCTGTAGGTTGTAGGTTGTAGGAAGGATGGTCCCGCGGTTCATCCGCGGGACCATCCGCGGAAGGCACTGGTTCTTTATTTATCAGTGGCTTGTCTGGATTTTCGCGCGGTTTACGGTCGGACTGTTGCTGAACCTGCCGTTCAACATAAGTGGCTTCTTCCCGTAAGCGCTTCGAGAAGACGACCCCGTCGCCCGTGCTGAGCATGGGACGGATGGCCGGTCCGACGCGGGATTTCCAGAGGCGCGTGGACACTCTGGAGACCCTCGTCAAGCGCGCATCATCGTCGGGCAGATCGCAGCTTTCGCGTATCCACATCGCCATCAGGAGCAGCAGGTAAGCGCCGATCTCGTCCGCCTCGAGGTGCGTCGTGTCGCGCAGGAAAGCGTCCACCCATAGCGGGCAAGGACGCTTTGCGCGGGCGGCGCGGGCATTGAATGCGCCCTTCATCTGACCACCCACCCACCGCGCCGGATGCGGAAATAGATCGCCTGCCGAGTGCATCCGACCTCCGCCGCTACCCCTGAGAGGGACGCTCCGGCCGCGAACCGCTCGCGGACGAACCCCTCGGTGAGGTTCCGCAGCCGGCCGCCATGGACGCGCAGTTCCGCCGCCCGAGCATCGGCCAATACGGTGCACGTGCTGACGCCCAAAGCGTAGGCGACCTGCTTTGCGCGCAGACCCTCGCCCATCATCCGCACGACGGCGGCGCGCCGCTCGGCTATCTGCTCGGGCGTGGCTCTCACCGCGTCTTCTCCCGCGCCAGCATCCGGCGAATGCGCTCGGTGACGACGCTCTGCCGCTCCTCGCGGGTCGCCTGCGGGTCCGCGTTGTCGGCGATGATGAACCCGTCCAGCATTTCGATTGCCGTCTGATGATCCGCCGGGAGCTGCGCGAGGAATTGCTTGACGTTCATTCGGCGGCAACCGCACTCGCCTCAACGTCGAGCAATTCGAACAGCGTCGGCGCCGTCCGTCCCTCCGACGCCGCGCCTACGTGGTGGCACGCATCGAGAAAATACATCGGGTCCAACTCGATCCCGATGCCCTTGCGACCGAGTTTGACCGCGCAATACGGGACGGTTCCGATGCCGCCGAACGGGTCCAGAACCGTCTCGCCGGGCTCGCTGAACTGGATGATCGCCCGATCGACGGTATCGAACTGGAAGGGGCAGACGTGGAAAGCGGCGCCTCTGCGCTGCTGGATCATGTTCAGCGTGCGCATCCTGGCAACATCCGACCAGATATCCGGGTGCGCCGAGTGCGGGGGCAGGAGCATGAACGTCGGCGGGAGTTTCCCTTGCGTTTCCAGATGCTCGGCGATTGCGACATGGTGCTCGAAGTCGTAGACTGCTTCGAGGTTGTGTTGCTTCCAGACCTTGTAAATCGCGCTGGCGTCGAGCCCATCGAGGCTTGTAGCGAGCAGGCGGTCACCGCTCGACCGGCTCACACCATGGGCGTCAAGCTGCCAGCGGCCCCGGCTGTATCCATTCTCGTTCACCCATGCCTTGGCGCGGCTGTCCCATTCCTTCTTCGCCTTCTTGACGGGCTGGTCCGCATAGCCGTTGGACAGGTCGGTAGGGGGCTTGCGGAATATCAGGAGATATTCCGGCACGCCGACGCCCATCCGGCTCCCGTCCTTGCATTGCTCCGTCCAACCGAGGCGATACGTCTGGTTGTTTTCCCTAACCACGTCGGTCGCGATCGTCTTCATTCCAAGGTAGGCAAATCCGTGCTTTCGGAATGCTGCGATGCAGTCGCAATGGAATGTCGAGAGCGTCTGAAATCCGAACCCGTTAATCCCGCCGGGGACGATCCTGTCCTTGACGTGGATCGCGGCCACGCGCCCAGGTGCGAGCACGCGCAGCAGGTTCGGAACCAGAAAGTCCATTTGGCGCCAGAAATGCGCGTCGTCGTCGGTATGGCCGAAGTCGTGGAAACTGTTGGTATATTCGTATTGGGTTCCGAAGGGGATAGACGTAACGATCAGGTCAACGCTACCCTCTTCCATGCGCTCGGTTTCGAGGATGCAATCATTGTTGATGAGGCGGTATCCCTCGCCTTTTACCTCGACCCGCTCGACGCCCATGGACCGCGCCAAGGCGGTTTGCATTGCAATATCGGTAAGGCCATATTCGCGAATGATCTGAACCATCTTGGCAACCATCTCCTCATGCTGACGCCATTTGCGCTCGAGGGTCCGCCGGACCTCGCGCTCGGCCTCCGTGTAAATCAGGTCGATCCGAACCGTGTTCGCCTGCCCGAAGCGGCGCAGCCGGTGGATAGCCTGAATGAAATCGTTGAACTTGAAGCCGATGCCGAGAAACACCGCCCACGAGCAATGCCATTGCAGGTTTGTGCCCGATCCGAGCATCACCGGCTTTGCACCAAGCTCTTGCGTTCGGCCCTCTGCAAACCCGCCAATGATGACTTCGCGCTCGTCAAGACCTTGCGCCCCGTAGACAGTCGCAATGCCGGGGATTGCCCGCTCCAACGCCTGTCTCTCGGATTCAAGGTCGTGCCAGATCAGCCGATGCGCGGAAGGATCTTCCTCGCGCAAGGCCATCAGCTTGGCGATACGATCCGGCAGGCTGTCCCGCTTCTCGGCCGCCGCTTCGGACAAGCCAAGGGCTGCGTCGCGGAACATCCGCATCTGGCCGCTCTTCTCCGCGCCAGCCCCGCCGAGGTGATCAACAGGCAGCTCGTGCCAGCGAACATCGAGAGGTGGAAGGTCGTACCCTTCGTCCGAGAACGAGCGGTCTATATCGCTAGGTCTGGTGACGAAGAGCGCCCAAGACGCGACCCAAAGCCAAAACTCTTCTGCCTTGTGCGCCATAAGCGTGAGATTGTCGGCCTTCTCGCTGTTGCGCTTGAAGAACCTCGTTTTCCCGGCGCCAATGTCGAGCACGCCGAGGAACCCGGCGTAGCTTAGAAGCTCCAGGTATTCGTTTGGCGAAGGGGTAGCCGTGGCGACGAAGCGATATTTTATCCCATCGCTGACGATCTTCTGTGCCTTGTCCCGGCGGTCGTCGCCGGCAATGATCGCCATGAACTCGCGGAACGTTTTCGTGCCGCCGAAGCCGCGCAGGATAGCGGCCTCGTCCAGCGACACGCCGACGAACTGCGAACAGTCAATCTTGCCCTCTCGGACGCTCTCGTAGTTGGTCAGATAGACCGCCGGCCCGTCGATTTCGGCCGTGGTGCGGATGAACCGCAGATCGACCGCGAACGCCCCGGTGAAGAACTTGACCGCATCGGCCATGAACTCACGGCGGACACCGAGCGGCGCGA
>ERZ650300.159-NODE-159-length-37153-cov-7.927489_pt1 | contig 37153 bp, 52 predicted proteins | sample MGYA00376236_ERZ650300 | MGnify/ENA primary metagenome ERZ650300 (study PRJEB26733, sample SAMN07839303) | wastewater metagenome | biome: urban; feature: wastewater treatment plant; material: waste water | place: USA: North Carolina | collected 2016-04-28 ...
CGGCAGCAGCGGCCCCAGGTCGATCTCCAGAATCGTGGTCACTGGACGCACCCGATCACTGAATAGCGAAGGCGAGGGCGATGCCGATGATGGCGAGCGCCTCGACCACGGCGAAGCCGATCCAGGCGGTGCTCAGCAGGGCACCACGAGCCTCGGGCTGGCGAGCCGTGCCGTTGATGACGGCCGCGAACACCATGGCCACGCCGATGCCTGGGCCGATGGTGGCCAGGCCGTAGCCGACCAGGAGGGCTTGGCCCGCAGCGAGCATTGCGTAGAAGGCTGGCCGGAATGTCGACACCGACCTCGCGGTCACGAAGGCGATACCGGGGCCCAGTAGAGCGGTGACCAGACCACCCCACAGGCTCGCCTGATTCTCATTGAGCACGCCTTGGGTGACCAGCAGCGCCGAGAGGACCGGGAGCAGCGTGTACAGCAGCGCCCTGACGTCCGCGAGGGAACGTACACCGAATAGGGACATGGGTTCTCCTATCACTTGTCGAGCAGGCGGTCGAGCTTGGCGTTCAGTTCCACCTGCCCATTGAGGACTGCCGCGATCCCGTCAACCAGGGTGCGGTCACCGAGTTGCTTCCAGCCAGGGTACTTGTCGAGGTCCGGGGAGCCGGTGAGCTGGGTCTTGATGTCGCGCAGGTACTTCTCGTCGGACACGGGTGCTCCTGTCGTCGGGGTCTTGAGGGCTGCAGCCCAGGTTCTCGGGCCGACGAAGCCGTCCGGGAGCAGACCCGAGGTAGCGGCCTGGAGCTTCTTGGTGGCCGCGTGGGTGGGGTCGTCGTAGACACCGGACTGGGCAATACCGAGCGCCTTCTGGAAGCGCCGGAGCCCGGCCTGCCATTCGGAGGCTTCGTTGTAGCGGCACGAGATCATCCACTCGGGGCCGGTCGCCCAGCCGTAGACGTAGCCGTCCGGGAGCGGGAAGGCGTTGGGGTCGACCGGGCCGACCGTGAGCGGCAGGTACCAGAAGTCGTGGAACAGGCTGTCGTTCCACGCTCGGGCCGTCCCGGCGGCGACGTGGCCGGACACTCCCCTGTACATACCCCGGCTCTCGAAATTGAGGCCGTCGACCGTCGAGGACACGTGCGAGTTCTCCCCGCCGCCGCCGTGCAGGAAGCCCATCTTGAGCACCGCATTGGCCGGGACTGCCGACTTGGACGAGGCGTGGACCATGCCCAGGACGTTCGCGGGAGGCCCGGCGACCGCGCCGTAGCGGCCGGGGCAGTTGAAAGCCTCTGTGCTGCCGTACCTTTGAGTTGTCGGCTTGCCTTGAAGGGAGGCCGCACCGGCGCAGGCGAACCATGAGCAGTCCCCGCCGGGGTTCCCGGACCCGCCGTAGTCGTACGGCAGGCCGTTCTTGGTGCGAATCCATGCCTTGGTCTTGTCGATGGCCGTTCGCGAGATTGTCTGCATAGGTGCTCCATATGAGTGGTGGCTCCACTAGGCCGGATCGGCGTCGAGCCAGGTGTTGGTGCCCTGCACGGTCGTGTTGGTCCCGGAGCCGGTAACGGCCAGGTGCAGAAGATGCTTGGTCAGGTGGGTGCGAGTTCGACCACGACTGTGCCCCATCCGTCCGTCGATCGATTGCCCGATGATGTGAACGTCTGGGAGCTGGTGGCGACTGTGCCGCCGACGGGACCATCGGAATCCCACACAGCGACCACCGCCCGATTCGGCGATGTCGTGATGGTGGTCGACCCTCGCAGGGCGTCAGGGGCGGTGGTCGGATCATCGACGCCCGGGGTGCCGGTGCCGCTGGTGCACACAGCGAGCTGCAACGCCAGTCCCCCCTCGCGCACTATTCGAACGTGCTGGTCAACCCCGTTTTTGGTGGTTGACCAGCATAGATGGCCCGAATCGGTGGGTGTGCGAAGGTGTGCATTTGTGCCGGTATGTGTTGCAGAATTGGGCAAGAATTGGGCAAGGACTCCGGCCGACTCTTACGCGGGGCACCGTCAGACGGTCAACTCGATCAGGTACGCCATCCACGACCGGGTGCCGTAGTCGGTGTTGGGGCTCCAGGTGATGGCCTGGGAGCTGGTGGCGACCGTCGTGGAGCCGACCGCGCTACCGGAGTCCCACATCTCGGTCCGGGTGAGCGCGCTGGTGTTGGTGTAGGCGGCGCGGGCTGTGGCTGGTGTTGCGGCGGGGTCGGCGATGTCGGTGGGCTGGATGTACCAATCGCCGGCGTGCGCGACTGCGATCGCCCACGATGTGGCGGCGATGGTGAGGGTTGGGCGCGCCAGTGGAGCCGACGCCGCGTTGGCTGATTGGGCGTAGCTGGTGGCACCGACGCCGGAGAATCCGCGGTAGACCATGGCGGTGAGGGTTTCCGCGCCCGTCCAGGTGCCGGAGGTGGTGCCGGAGCCGGTGGCGACCAGGGATGCGATACGGACCCGGCCGAAACTGTTGGCTCCGCCGCTGTCGGCGCGGATGCTGGCCCATCCGGCGGGCAGTGTCGGCATTGCGGCAGAGTACGCGTATCGGGTGGTGGCGATGATGATGATGAGGTCCCCTGCCTGGTGGGTGGGGAGGGTGAGTGTGGTGGCGGCGGCTGAGGCGGCGCTGATGAACTCTGCGTCGCCCGGCTCGGCGGTTGCCGAGTAAGTAGCCGTCACAGTGACCGTCGCGCTCACTGGCCGGGCTTGCTTGATACCGCTGATCGACATGGTCGCCGACGTCGTGACCGGCGCGGTGACGGCGCGGACCGGGATGACCGACGCGCTGTAGGTGGCCGAGGTGGCTATGGGGGCGCTCACCGGCCGGACAGTAACCACGTCCGTCATGTAGGTGACGGCGGCGGTCGCCGTAGCGGTCGCCGGGAGCGCCTTGACGATCGTACTGCTATAGGTGGCCCCGGCTGTCGTTGCGGCCGAGACCGGGAGCGCCTGGGCGACGTCGGCGCCGTAGGAGGCATCGGCCGTGACGGGGGCGTCGACCGAGATACCCCCGCCGACCGTGTCGACGAGTGCGGAGTACCCAGCGGTCGCCGCGAGGTTGGCGGTCACCGACCGGGCCGCAACGAGGGTGATACTCACACTTGCTTCGAGGGTCACCGGCGCGGTGACGACCCGTGCCAACACGACCGTGCACGAGTAGCTGGCCTCTGGCGTTACCGGGGCGGTGGCCGGGAGCGCCTGGGCGACTGTGCATGAGTAGGTTGCCGTGAGGGTGAGGCCAGTGCCGATCGGCAATGCCTGCTGTACGGCGGCGGCTGTGGTGATGCCAGCGGTGACCGGGGCACTCACCGGCCGGGCCTGCTGGATACTGGCGGACATCGTGGCCGACGCGGTGAGACCGGCGGCGACCGAGCGGACCGCGACAACGCTTGCGCTGTAGGTAGCCGTGGTGGTGACTGCGGCGGTGGACAGCACGCCCTGCGTGGCCACCGCGGCGTAGAGCACGCCGACGGAGACGGGGGCCGGCACCGCGTGCGCCTGCACCGCCGTGGCCGAGTACGCGACACCGACGGCGACAGGGGCAGCCACCAGCGGTGCGGGGAGTACGCTCACGGCGTAGGTGGCCGTAAGCGTGACCGCTGGCAAGACCGGACGAGCGGCAAGGACCGTGAGCCCATAGGTGACCAAGGCCGTGACCGCCGGAGTGACCGTGTTACCAGATGACAACACCACTGAGTAGGTGGCCGAGGCGGAGATGACCGCCCCCACCCATCCCGGCATCTGCGGGACAAAGCCTTTGGGGACCGGAGTCAGCGTCTCGGTCGGCCAGGGGCCTACCGTTGTCACCAGTGGCACTAGGCGACCTTAGGTAGCAGTTCGACCAGGAACGAGCCCCAGTTGACGCTCGCCGACAGTGAGGCTGACGCGGAGACCAGGTTCCTGGTCAGGCGTCCGCTCTGCCCGCCGTCGGCGTGGGTCCAGACGCGGGCGGGGTCCCAGTTCGCGAACAGGAATGCGACCTCGTCCAGGTTTGACGTCGAGGACAGGCCCGCGTTGGTGGCGGAGAGGTAGAACCGGCCCACCGTGGCGTTCATAGTGGTCAGGTTCAGGGCCGGGAAGGTCACCGTGGCACTGGTCGGCGAGGCGGTGTTGGCCGCTGTGAGCACCTGCCCGACCCCGGAGGTGTTGCGCCACAGTGAGAAGACGCGCGTGGAGTAGCCCGAGACGCCGCCGGTGGTGAAGCTGCTGCCGCTGGTGGCCAGCGTGAGCGCCCCCAGGGTGATCCCGAAGCCCGAGTAGCACGGCAGCCACAGGAGTTTGGTCCAGTCCCCCGGCACGCCGGTGTCTGCGGCCCCGGCCCACATGCCGAGCCAGATGTCCCCCGCTGAGAAGTTGACCGAGATCGTCTTGGAGTTCGCCGAGGAGTCGATATACCCCCAGACGCCCCCGCATGTGACATCGGGGCGCTTGTCGGCTCGTGCGCGCACATATGGACGGACGTGCATCAGAGCATGTCCCCGGCTACGAGCCAGGTGTCCGAGGCGCGTTTGCGTAGCGTGAGCACCGAGTACTGCACCCGGCAAATCAGGGACGAGGCCGTGTTGAGCGTGACCCCCGACCCGGCCAGCAGGGTCACCGACCCGGTGCCCAGGCGGACGACTTCGATGATCGTGCCGACCGGGAAGGCGACTGAGGAGTTCGGCGGCACTGTCACCGTGGTCGATGAGGCGCTGGTGACTTCGACCGCCTTGGAGGCGTCGGCCAGGACCAGGGTGTAGTTGGCGGTCTGGGCGTTGACCGCCACCCCGGACAGACCGGCAATCGCCGAGGAGAGGTCGGCGGGCTGGACCGCCGAGTCCGCCTTGCCCAGTGAGGTGCGGATCGCGGCGGAGACCTTCGCTGAAGTGACCGCGTCATCGGCGAGCATGTCGGTGTCGACCCCGCCGGCATCGGAGGCGTCCAGTTTGCTCTGCACTTCGACGGTCAGGTCGTTGAGGTCGCCGGAGGTGAAGACGTCACCGGGCAACCAGTCGGTTTTGATCGTCACGGGGCGCCTCCCAGCGGGAACGGTAGGACGTACGGGAATGCGGCCTGTTCTTCCATAGCGGTGTTCGCCGTGACGTATACCGTGGAGGTGACCGCTGCTGTGACGATCCGATGCGCAACGACGGTGGCCGAGAATGTCGCGGACAGGGCGATCTGAGGCTCCAGGGCGACCGCGCCACCTTCGGAGATGACCGTCGCCGAGTAGGTCACCGCGCCGCCGTAGCCGATGTTCAGGTACCGCTCGGTCGATTGGTCGATCGGGAGCACGACCATGCCGGCTGGTACCGCGATGAAGCGGTCAGTAGGCCAATTACCTACCGTGGCAGCCGATTCGGGGACGGCGAGGAGCACTAACCGGCATCCAGGAGTGGGTGGTCGGGGGAAAGCTGCGACAAAGCGGCCTCCAGTTCCTTGATACGGGCGACGGCTACGTCACACTTATACTCGGAGTGACCAAAAGTTTACCTGCCGAAGCAAACACCTGGTCCGCGATGTCGATCACCTCGATCGCGCTACCACCGGTGGAGGCCGCATAGATGCCGATATGCGTGTATGTGCCTGCGGGGACGTCGATTTCGACCTGCGAGCCGGTGTAGATACCGTCGCCGCCGGTGCCCGCCGACCAGGTGGTCTGTTTGCGGGCGTAGCCACCACCGGTGGCCTCGGTGGAAGCGTTGGTCATTGCGGCAACCCAGGCCCCAAGTCCGGCAAGGTATCCCGCCGTGCTTTCCTTGGTCGCGCCTACTGACAGTGCCATGTGAACCTCATTGCATTCTCAGGACCATGCCGTAGAACCAGCACAGGTCGAGGGTGGGGGAATCGGGAATCGACACCAGGAGCCGGTAGCGGTACTGGGCCGGAATCGCGTCTGCCGCAGCGGATTCGATGCGGAAGGTGATGGTGTTCGTCGTGACGTCGGCTGCCCCCCAGGTAGCGATGACCGGGGCGTTGGTCTTGTCGGTGGCGGTGATCTCGATCTTCGCGGTGGTGCCTGCGGGGATGTCCGGGTCCGAGCTGGCCGTCATGAACTTGGCGACGAAGTCGGCCCCTCGGGTGAGGACGAGGTTTTCCTTGATCGGCTCATGTCCGGCCATTCAGTCCTCCTCCAATGTGTAACCAAGCTGGGCGAGGGCATCGGCGATCGGAATTGCGCTCTCGCAGCGCAGAAGTGGCGTCATGCCGTTGGCCGGATTGCCGTCGGCGTCCAGGACCACGGCGTTCTCGTCGGCCAGGAACACCTCTGTGCGAAGTCCGATGTGCGAGCGGCGGATCGGGACGTCGGCCAGGCCGATAGCCCGCAGGGTTTCGCTCATACCGGACAGCCCGGCCAGGGTGCCCAGCACGTCGAGCCGGGGGTAGGTGACCAGCAGGTGCTTGCCGTCAGAGGTCGCGTAGAAGTTCGTGACCGGGCAGAAGTGGGACAGATTCTCTTGCACGAGAGTGGCTTTCATAGCTTCTTTCGGTAGAAGACCCAGGCGCAGCCGGGAGCGCCGACACCACCGCCGCCCTTGGTGCCGCCTGCGCCACCCCCACCGCCACCGCCGCCGCCGGGGTAGCCGCCGTTGCCGCCTGCGCCGCCGGAGTAGGTGTTGCCGAACTCGCCGTTGCCCGAGGAACCGCCACCCCCGCCACCACCACCGCCGCCGCATTTGACGTAGGAGGCCGGGGAGACTGTGCCGCCGTCGGTGCCTCGTGTGCCGTGGCCGTTCACGACCGAGGTACCCCCAGGCCCGCCGGGGCCCAGGGCCGACGTCGTCCCCGTCGCCCCTTTCGACCCGGCCGACGGTGGGGTGGTGAACAGAACCGGCGGACTGCCGGTGTACTGCCAATACCCGTCGGCCAGCCCTTTGTCGCCGCCTTTGCCGCCCTGCCCCGGCGTGGAGGCGTTCGGGAGGTAGCCCAGGAATGTCGGTACGGGAGAGGAGTTTTGGTTGTCGACGACCAGCAGGTTCCCGAAGTAGCTGCCTGCGCCCATACCGGAGCCGACCGTGACCTCGACCTCGCGACTGGTCGAGCCCATGAGCACTGCCTGCGGGTCGAAAACCTTGACCAGATGCCCGCCGCCTGCCCCGCCGAGGCCACCGGCGGACCCGCTTGGTGTCTGTCCGTTTTCCCCCGAGCCGACGAGGACGACGATCAGCTCGCTCATCTCGTCGGTGACGGTGAAGGTGCCGTCGCTGGTGAAGGTTTGGACGGTGTAGCCGTTGATGATCGCGTCCTTGATGGATTCGATCGTGTATTGCACTGCGGCCGGGGAGGATTGGTCACCGCCACCGAACCAGCCGTTCCAGATGCCCGCTCCGATACCGCCGCTCGCGCCGTCAATGTGGGCGTTGGCCTGCTCGCGCTGACCGCCGATCGCGGCAGTCAGGGGGTCCCGGTAGAGCCCGTCGACGGTCTCCTGGGTGACGTCTTGCAGGTCGCCGACGTTGGCGTAGGAGTGTGCCCCCTGCGGGGATGCGCCATTGGGTGAGGTCACGGAGCACCGAGCCGGTAGAACACCCACGCGCAGCCGGGTGCGCCGGCTCCACCTTCTCCGCTGATACCTGGAACCCCGCCTTGACCCCCACCACCACCACCACCACCGGGGTAGCCGCCGTTGCCGCCTGCGCCGCCTGCGTATTGCACGAAGAGGTTGACGAAACCGCCACCACCGCCGCCACCGCCACCGCCGCCGCATTTGACCAGGGCTGCGGCGCTGACACTGCCGCCGTCTCCCCCGCGCGTGGCGTTGCCGCCGGTGTACTGACCTGCGGCCCCGCCGACCCCGTCACGAGAGCCGGTACCGATGGTGCCGTTGGACCCGACCGCACCCCCCGGCCCGCCGGAGCCGGGGGAACTGGCGGTGGCGGTGTACCCGAAGTTCGTGGCGATACCACCCGCGTAACCCGATGCGGCGGTGAGTAAGTCACCGAAGGTGGTGGGCACGCCGTTACCGGAGCCGACCGTGACCTCGATGTCGACGCTGGCCTGACCATCGAGCACGTCGACGACTGAGAATGGCTGGGCGACATAGGACCCGGAGAGCCCGCCCACCCCGAAGGTGGCACCAGCGTTAGAACCACGGTCCCCCGAGCCGACGAGGACGACGATCAGCTCGCTCATCTCGTCGGTGACGGTGAAGGTGCCGTCGCTGGTGAAGGTTTGGACGGTGTAGCCGTTGATGATCGCGTCCTTGATGGATTCGATCGTGTATTGCACTGCGGCCGGGGAGGATTGGTCACCGCCACCGAACCAGCCGTTCCAGATGCCCGCTCCGATACCGCCGCTCGCGCCGTCAATGTGGGCGTTGGCCTGCTCGCGCTGACCGCCGATCGCGGCAGTCAGGGGGTCCCGGTAGAGCCCGTCGACGGTCTCCTGGGTGACGTCTTGCAGGTCGCCGACGTTGGCGTAGCCACTGGCCCCTGACGGGGACGCGCCATCGGGTGAGGTCACCTCTTGCGCCTCTTGCGCTTCTTGGGCTCAGGACGCGGGACATCCTTGAGCCGCGAGACGTCGATGACCGGTTCAGGCCGGGCCAGCATGGGGGCTGGGGCGATCCGGTCCTCGCGTATCTGCCCGCGCGCGAGCATGTCGTCGATCTGCTCGGGGGCGAACTTGCCATCGCGCACCATCTGCTCCAGCAGGTCGGCCTGCTCGTACTGGGTGTACTGGGTGACGTCGGGCGTGCGGATCGGCGCGGGGTCGGGGGTGTCGATCGGCACCCATTGGTAGGTCGGGTTGAGCCAGTGCTCATCGCCCCGGCGTGGCGGGAGACGTTTGATCTCCTGGCACTCGGGGTGGAACCGGTACCCGGCCTTGAACAGGTGCTCGGACCAGCGTTCGAGGTCATCGGGGTGGTTGAGCATGATCCCGCCGTCGGTGGTCTTGATGCTCACCAGCGCCCACGCCAGATGCAGTCTCGGGTTCTCGGGGTCGGCCTCCATGTCGGCCTGGGTGTGAATTGTCCTGGTAGACAACGTTGCCTAGTCTCTCGTTAGTGATGGATATTCGAGTCACAGAACGCCCAATTCAGACAGTGCTGATGTGACCTCGCGAATCCGCCGCAACATCCGCGCCTGCGGCTCCTCGTTGTCCTTGCGGTCCCCGATGACGCACTTCCACCCCGGAGTGCTGGAGCGGTCGAGGGTGAAGGTGAGTTCCTGTACCTGGTCGACCCACACCCGACCGACCGGCCCGCCCTTGATGGTCGAACCGATGCGGTCCCCGAGGAAGAAGTGGCCGTAGCCGTTGTCGCCGACGATCCACGGCACCGCCGCCGCGTCGAACTCGACAGTGTGCGAGAACCGGGACCGGGTGGCCCAGAACGCGGTGCGCAGTGCGAGCAGTGATGACAGCGAGTAGGCCCGGCTGTTGTCGTCGGCCAGCATCTCGTTGTAGTGCGAGCCTCCGGCGTGCATAGCGCGCACGATGTGGCGGAAGTTCCACCACGCCAGGACGGTGTCCTCATAGATCGGCTTGAGCAGGGTGTCGACGATATTGCCCAGGGCAGAGAAGCCGAAGAGACCGCCGAGACCGCCAGCGAGCGTCTGAATCGCCGCCGACATCGTCTCGTTGACAAACGGCATCGAGTGTCCGCCCGCGACCACCTGAATGGCGGTGGCGGGCGTAATAGTGAAGGTGGACTTCGTGATCGGACTTCGATCCCCGCAGCGGAGGATCACCCACGGTCTGGCAGGCATCGTCCCCATCCAGTTCTGGACGAGGTACTGCGTGTCATCGACCGAGTCGGTGAGCAGGTCCAGGGTTTCGGTGATGAAGTCGTCGGCCATCTGCGCGATGGTGCGGGTCAGCCCGTCGAAGATCGTGCCGGAAGTGCCTGTGCCGCTGTAGTACCCGGACTTGTCAACGATGTCGATGACCAGCGCGCCGTGACGCGGGGTGAACCCCGGCCACGGCTGGGGGTCTCCGGTGAGCCAACGACGGCACACGACCATGAGCTGGGCATCTTCCAGGGTGCTCTCGGCCATGTCCGCCCAGGTGCGGAACCGGCTGTGCAGAATCGTCCACAGCGAGGAGTCGCCGAAGAAGCTGGACGGCTTGACGACAATCCACCAGGTCGCCATGTTCAGGTTCGTCTGGTTGGCCGGGTTGAGCGGGTCGGCCGGGATGTTCCACAGGTTGCCGTAGATGCGGATCAGATTCACGAACAGCGCCAGCTTGAGCATGTAGATGCTCGGACCGGCCAGCAGGAACGAGCGCGGGAACTGCAACGCCGCAGGAAGGAACGGGTTACACCAGGCGAGGATGTAGCGCAGTTCTTCGTAGTCGTGGTTGAAGGTCAGGATCAGGCGTTCCTTGCCCGAGTCATCGACGTCGGCGACCGCCGAGGTCATCCGCCCACCCCACCTGGCACCGTCGCGGTCCATCGTGATGTGGACGTTGCGCAGCCGGTGGTCGACGTCGAGTACCCACTTGGCCAGGAAGTGATGCAGGGGAATCTCAATGACCGCGACGCCGGTCTCGTTCAGCTTCCACTGGAAGCTCGCGCTGATCGCATTGGAGACCCGGCCCCGGTACTTCCAGTCGCCGTCCCACAGTCGGATCAGCGGTTGGTTGATCTTGCGGGCGCGCCTCATTCTGCGCACCGTCCGGTGGGTGAAGTGCCGAGTGTCCAAGCGGCCCTTGGTGGCGACTGACACGCTCACCCGGCAAGCCCCCACGGCCGCTGGAAGTTCCGGGGAATGCGCACCTGGCAGGCTGCGCCCGCGCTCGCGCCGGTTACCGACACCGGTAGGTTCACCGGGTCGTCGGCGATACCGGCCTGCGGGGGGATCGCGTACAGCGGCTCACTCTGGAGCAGGCCCCAGATTTGAGAACCGTCGTCGGCCACGATCGTCTCCTCGGTCGGGTCGTAGTTGACGGTGATGCCCACCGACGTCAGGGCGGGCATGGTGATATTCCGGTTGGCGTCGATCCCGAAGCGTCCCCATTCGTCCGAGCCGTAGGAGCGGTCAGGGAGCATCCAGATGCCGGGGGCATCGAGCACGAACACCGGATAGGCGGGCATGTCGGTCTCGTTGACGCCGGGGAAGGTGAACGACTGCGCGGACCCGACGGTCTCGAACTCGTAGGTGTCGTCCTCTTGGGTCCAGAACGGCCACCCGGCGGTCAGGGTCAGCACCAACTCGGACTTGGCCCAGATGCGCGGGTCGCGCTCCATCTTCTCCTCGGTCGCCTCGGTCAGGCGGCATCGGAGTTCGCGGGTGCCCCACTTCTCGGTGGTGACCCGGATGGTTGAGTCCTCGGTGTAGGACCAGTTCGACCGGAAGCTGTCGTTGTTGTCCTGCCATTCACTGGCGGTGTCGCCCAGGATGTTGAACCCGAGCACCAGGTCGCGCCGGTTGTAGCGCATCCCGCCCCACCGAGCACCCCAGCCGAACGCGGTCTCGTTCCAGATGGTCGTGATCGGCACGTCGAGCATTCCCTGCGGGCTCAGTGCGAGTTCGACCTTGCCCTGAAACCCTTTGCCGGAGGTGAGGAAGTAGTCGCCTCGGGTGCCGATGATCTCTACTGTCGCGGTATCGCCGTCGGCCAAGTCGGGCTCCTATTGAATTACGTTGCCACCCAAGGGATCAGGTAACCACCGGGGAATGATCGACCGAAGATTGGTCGATTCCTATCGCCGCCCGCCCGCGTACCCCATCGCCTCGCGGTTCTCCCGGAGCTTGGTGAGCCGGAGAGCCTGCTGGGCTTCCATGCCGTGGATGTTGTACGTGGGCGAGTACGAGCTGTTGTTCGTGCGAGTACTGGTGGCGTGGTTGGCCGCTTGGGTGATTGCCGCGACGCCCTGACTCTTGAGCGACTGGGCGAAGTTGAGACCTTGCAGCGCCGCGTTGTTCACGCCCTTCATTGCGCCGTAGAACGTGTCGACCGCCGCCGCACCGGCCGGGCCGACGCCGGGAATCGCCGAGATCGCGGTCTTGGCCGCGCCCTGGGCGACCTCGGCCATGCTGCCGTTCTGGAGCGAGGTCAGAATGCCTGAGACGTCCTGCCACTGGTCGTCGGTGAGGACTGGTTCGGGCTTCTTGGTCCTATTCGTGCCGACCTCATTGGGCATGAGGTAGCCGCCACGGTCGTAGAGATAGGTCGCGGTCATGGTCTGCGCCTCGGTCAGCTTGGACTTGATCTCGTCCATGTAGCCCTGGCGCCCCCCGGCGAACGCATTCTCGGCGGTGTCGATGCTCGGAGCCTGCTGGAGCCAGAAAATGTTCTTCCAGATGTCCGACGACGCCCCCTCGGAAGCGCGCTTGATGTCGAGCCGATTGAAGAACTCGGAGATGTTCGTGTTCACGTTGTCGCGGCCGGGGTAGCTGGTGTCCTGCTGGTAGATACCGTTCCAGCCCTGCGGGTTGTTCCGCATGATGAGGTCCGACTCTTGGAGGGCCGTGGAGAGCGTCGCCGTGGCGTCCTGATCGGAGTATCCGCGACTGGTTGCCTCGCCAAGAATTGCCTTGGCGATCTCCTCGCGGGAAGACTGATTCGTCAGGTTGCCAACACCGGCGAGCTTCTTGCGCTCGGCCTTGTTGTCTTCCTTCTTCTCGTCTTCCTTCTGCTTCTTCTCGTCCTTGGCAGCCTGGTCCTTCTGCTGCTGCTCGGCGCGCTCGGTCTGGCGCTGCTCGACCGAAGCCTGAATCGACTGGAGGTAGGCACCCTGGAGCCGGTTGACTTCCTTGTCGTACTCGTCCTGCGTGATCTTCTTGGCCTTGAGGTCCGAGTTCAGCTTCTTGATCGACTTCTGGTAGTCGAAGCCCTGATTCTCCTGGTCACGCTTGGTCTTGAGGTTCGCGTACGCAGTGTCGGCGTCGGTCTGCTCGGTGTAGAACGCCTCTTGCAGGTTGGCCAGCCGCTTGTCGTACTCGGTCTGGCTGATCTTCCCCGACTTCTTGAGGTTGTCGAGCTTGGTCATCGCGGCAAAGAACCTGTCGCGGCGGGTGGCCGATTCCTTGCGCCACTTCTGCTCCTCGGCGCTGGTCTTGTCCTTCTTCTTGTCCGAGGTGTCCAGCTCGTCGGAACGGTCCTTGCCGAGCAATCCGCCGGTGGCCTTGTAGAGCTGGGTCTGGAGCTTCTTCTGGTCCCACGGCACCTTGTCATCGTCGGCGTCGACGCCCGCCTTGAACGCTTCGAGAATCGGGATGTTGTCGCTGATCCCGAAGACACCCAGGAAGTCTTGGGTGTAGTCGCGCGCGGCACCGGCAGCGATCTTCGACACCCACCCGGAGATCGTGGTCGGGGTTCCGACGTCATCGCCGTCGTCGCCGTCATCGGTTGACTCGGGCTCGTTGGTCAGACCGTCGTTGCTCCACGGGTAGAGCGAGGGATCGTAGGTCGAATTGACTCTGGTGCCCTCGTTGACGCCGTAGAGGTCGCCGACGTCGACCTTCTTACCGTTTGAGTCGTAGAGCTTATCGAAAGTCAGGGTCCCGTTGACGATCTGCTGAATCTGTTCGTCGGAGAGCTTGGGGACGTCAGTGGGAGCGTGGTCCATTGCCCAGTGGATGTGGTCACGATGGCCAGCCATTGTGCCCGAGCCGTAGAAGCCGTAACCGTCGCCGACATCCTTGCGGTCCTTGACATTGTGGTCGAACGGGCTATGGATCAGCTCAAGCGTCTCGGAGCCGTAATTCGCGAAAATCCACGCGGCCTGCTTGGGGAAGTTGCCCCAGTCGCCCCCGAGGTCAATCGCACGCCCCGCATTGTGATTATCGGGATGACCCTCAGTCATTACGGTGCGAGTTGCGCTGGACAGCACCGCTTCGGGGAACTGTGCCCGAATGACATCCCACATCGCCTGCTGAATCTCGGTGGTGATGCCCTCGCCCGAGATATTCCCTAGTGCGACCGTGCCGCCACCGGCGAACTTAGGCAGAGCGAGCAGCTGCGCAGCGACCGCCGGGGACGCCTGCCACCCCTTGTTCATAGCGACCTGGAGCGCTTCGTTGCCGCCGGCACGAGAGCGCTCGGTCATGACGCGCTCGCGGTTGGACACCCAGGCAGTCGGGACGCCTTGGTAGTTCACGCCCAAGATAGAGTCGGAGGTGCCGGTGCCGGGGCCATAGAGCGCGCCGTCGGAGGTGCGCCCAGCCTCGCCGCCCTCGGCGAAGGATGGGATCAAGCCGCCGGTCTTGCGTCCGCCGTAGGTCTTGCCCCCAAGCGTGACCTTGCCGCCATGCGAGATTGTGTAGTCGATACCCCGGCCGTAGTCCCAGCCCTCCGGGAGCTTCTTGTTGATCTTGTCGATTTCCGCCTGGTTCTCGCGGCGGATTCGGACAGCAATCTCTAGCTCACGCGGCTTGTCGGTGAACTGCTTCAAGTCGATATCCGCGAGTTTGATGTCATTGCGAAGCTGCTTGAGGAGGAGCTGGGCTTCGGGGATATTCTCTTTGTCCTTGAAGTAGTTGGTGATTTTCTGGAGTTCGGTAAACGAAAGCGCCTTGCCCTCCTTGAGCTTCTGTAGCTCAAGTGCGACCTCGGGGTGAGGACCCTTCTTCTCGATGTCCTCCAGTTGTTCCTTTGCGTCCTTGGACCTCGCGTAGAACTGTGCGTCCTCAAGGCTGATCTCGGGGTTGATCTTCATGGCCGCGAGAACGTCAGTGTTCTCCTGGACGACCTGGAGTCTGGCTAGTGCTTCATCGTCCTTGACGGTGACCGTCACCTTCTTGGTGACCGGGTCCTGCTTGCTGCGATCCAGGCCAAACTTGGTCCAGAAGCCGTCGATCTTGTCCAGGTCGTCGATCGTGGATGGGTCGACCTCGACGGTCGACCACTTCTTTGCCCCCTCCTCGAACTGGAGGTCCTGCACCTGCTCACGGAAGGCTTCGGTCCGCTCGTTCTGGTCGGCCTTGTTCTGGCGGGCAGTAGCTAGGGCGTCGGTCTGATTACCCAGGTCGGCACCTGCGCGACGGGTGGACTTGAGGATTTCTCGCTCATCGTCACTGAGCGGCGTCTTGTACTTGTTGTCCTCGACGCCCCTGCGAACCCGATCCCAGTACTGCTTTCCCCAGGTGGGGCGAAACTCCTCCATTCGCGCCCGCATGTCGGCATTGCCTCGGTATGCCGCCACGTAGTCTTGCTGACTGAATCCGCCCTCTCTAAGTACTTCGACGGTATCGCTCTTCTTTTCGTCGAACACCCCCGCCTTCTCCAAGAGCGAGAAGGTATTCGAGTCCAGGGCCGCGTTGACCTTCGCGAGTGCGCGCTCGTCGCCGCCCATCGCCTGCATGTAAGTCTTGGTGTCAACCCCGGCCTTGGCAATATCCTGGTAGGTGCCGTCCTTCTTCATGGAGGCATCGAGCGCGGCCCAGCCATTCTTGTCCAGCTCGCCGGTTTGGGTGTTGAGCGAATCGGTCAGCTCGTCGACGCGCCGCTTGTGCTCGCGCGCCGCCTCCGCCGCCTCGCGCTGCTTGTCCTGGTACTTGCCGAGCCAGGTAACGCCGACAACTAGGGCGCCGGTAACGCCAAGTCCGAGCGGACCGCCGAGCGCGCCCAGGAGACCGGCCGAGCCGAGGGCGTACCTGAGCTTGCCTGCCATACCCACCGCGCCGCCCGTGCCGCTGGCACCTGCTGCTGCGGCGCTGAACCCGGCCAAAGCCTTACTCGCTGCCGTGACAATCCCGCCGATCTTGAAAGCGGCATAGAGACCACCGAGGGTGATGACGAGCAGTTGCGCTGCGCCGTCGGCGGTCGCAAGCCAGGTGGCGACCGGCTCCAAGACTTGCGCGATCGTCTCCAGGATTGGCAGGAAGACACCGAAGCCAGCGCCAGCGAGTGCCGCCCCGAAGTTGATGAGCGAGAGTGTGATGCGCTCAATGGAGGACCAGAACGAGGCGAGCTTAGTCGCCACGCCGCCCTCGCCAAGCTGCTCATTCCAGTCTTTGAGCATGTCAAGGACGTAGTTCCAGCCGTCGTCACCCGCACCCGATGCCGGCAAGAGGATCTTCGCGAAGATCTGTGCAGCCTGCGACCCGACTTCGATGAGCTGCTTGACCTTGCGGATGCCGTTGGAGATGAAGCGGCTGAGCCGCCCGTCCTCGGACATGACCTGGAGCGAGTTCGCTGCCTTGCTCATGTAGCGCTCAAACTCCCGAGCGATCTTCGGGAGGTGCTGAGCCGAGCCGCCGCCGACAGTCGTGAACATGCGGCCCAGCTCGCCAGCGCCGCGCAGCATGGGGGCCATCGACTTGGCCATACCGTCGAACATGTCGCCCCAGTCGGCAATGGCCCGAGGGTCGCGCATCATCATGAAGATGTCTTTGACGCCGGTGTTCGTGGAGGTACTGATCGCGCCGAGGCCCTTGGTGAGGGCGGGCAGATAGTCCTTGGCGAGGGCGGCGACCGAGTCGCCCATCCCTGCGAACAGGTTGTTCTGGACCGTCTTCTTGAGGTCGCCAAACTCGTCCTTGAGGCCGCGTACCTTCTCGACGAAGTCGCGGGCGTTGGGGGCGAGCTTGGCGAGGGCCTTCTCGTATTCATCCGTCATGCCGCTGGCGGACTTGGTTGCCTGCGCCTGGGCGTACAGCGCCTCGCGGAGGGCGATATTCGAGTCTCGCAGGGAGAGTTGGGCATCCCGCAGAGAGCGGGTGGCCTGGATGGCGCTCACGTTCGCCGACTGGACCTTCTCTTTCGCCGACTTGACGATGTCGCCGTTCTCGATGCCCTTCTCGTTGGTCTCGGCAGCCTTGACCCGAGTGTCGGCGGCGTTCTGCTTAGCCTCCTGGTAGCTCTGCATCGAGGTACGCACCCGCAGATCGGCCTCGCGGACGTCCAGCGCGCTCGCCTCGCCCTTGGCGTATTGCGCCTTGAGCTTGGTGAGATTTTCCTTGGCGCGTGCTACCGAGATCGCCGCGCTCTCGGTGTTGAGCTCTGCGTTCTTGAGTTCGTCGTTGACGTCGCGCAGCTCGCGGGCTTGGTCCCGGTAGGCATCGTTGAGGTCTTCGACGGCTTCGCGCTGGGACTTCTGGGCGTCGGCGACACCCCGGTATGCGTCCGAAATGCCTTCTTGGGCGCGAACGATCCCTTCCTTCGCGCTCTGGACCGACTCGGCGGCGAGCTGCGCCTCGTGTGCCAGGTCTCCCGTGGAGTCCTCCGCCGCCTCGGCGGCAGCGCTTGCAGCCGAGAAGGCATCCGAGATGCCGGACATGCCCATTTTGAGCACGGCCATCGCCCCGGCGAGACCGCCGATCGCTGCGGGGAGCAATGCGATCGCGCCTGCCGCCTGGGCCGCAGAAACGGCCAGTGGCACGAAGGACAGCTTCGCTAGTTGCGTCAGCGGCCCAATGAGGCCCCCGCCGAGGCCGAGGCTCATCGTGCCCTGGAGGCTGCTCAGGAGCGACTGTAGGCCACCGTCGGTATCGAACCGGATGCGGATGACCGGGCCTTGGGTGCGGTTGTACGTCTCGATAACGCGCGTGACGTTGCGAAGCTGCCGCCCCAACTCGGCGAAGTCGACGGCGACGCCGATGTTGATAGACCCCAAGCCTGCCGCCGCGACCGCCGCCTGGACCTTGGTTCTGAGTTCGTTGTCGTCGACCTCGAACCCAACCTTGACCTTCGTGCCCACCGACGCGGCCCGCGCGGCGTTGCGCACACTCCGGTTGAAGTCGGTGACATCGGCGACGATCGTGATCTGGACTGTTCCACCGTGGGTTGTGCCACCGGGCATGGCGCCCCCTTCGGGTCAGTCGAGGCCGCACATCGCGGCAAGGTTGTCGGAGGCTTGTCTGTCGGCCTCGGCGAGCAGTTCGGAGAACCGGCTCTTGGGGTACGGGAGCTGGGGCGGTTTGCCGGGGCTTCCGCCCTGGACGGCTACCGTCGTCGCGATCAACACCTGGAGCGTGTTCGCGATGTGAATCAGGGTCTCGACTTCGCGACTGAGGCCGACGAAGCTCTCGGGTGCGTCCTCGTCGTCGAGTCCGGGCAGTCCTGCCTTGATTCGGGCCTGGTGCTCGGTGATCGCTTCCTGGGCGAACTCCTCGTCCCGCAGGATGGCGTTCTGGTACCAGGTGCCCCTGGGGAGCTTGCCGAGGAAGCGCCACAGCTCCCCCCACGGGCGTACGCCGTGGAAGTAGTCGTAGATGCTGATGCCAAGCTCGCGCTGGAAGTCGTAAGCGATCTCGTCGCCGAACTTGTCGAAGAGCGCGATCAGGCTGGGGATTTTCCCGGCACTGCGTCACTCCCCTTGCCCACCTGAGCCTGGAAGTGGTCGCGGATCAGCTTGATGAGCCCGCCGATCATGTATTCATCGAACCGCTGGGAGATCATAAGCGACTTGAGCCGGGCAAACTCGGTCTCGTCCCCCACGACGGCTTCGAGCAGGTCGTGCACGTCCTGGAGCTTCACCGCCCCTTTGATGTCGACCAGGTTGGAGATGACCACCTGCTGGATCGCGGTGGTCGGTGACTGGATGACGATCGGCGGGTCGACGACGTCGATGATGAACGGCGTGAACTGGCGGGGCGTCTCATCACCGTTCGGGTCGTCGGCGCGCAGTTGCGCGGCCTCGTACTTGAGCCGGGACCATGTGTCGAGCGTGGTCGGGTCGAGCACGTCGCCGTCGATGACCGTCGGGTGCTCGACCTTCGGCTTGGCCTTCTTGATCGGCGCGCGTTTGGCGGGAGGCTTGGCGGTCACTTCGCGACCCGCTTGGTCACCGGCTTCTCGGCCTCGTCGACCTTCGCCGGCTCAGGCTTGGGTTCGGGTTTGACCTTGTACCCGTTGCCCATGACCAGGTTGTTGTACCGGGTCGGGTCGGTGACGTGCTCCTCGATACCGGACGGCGAGACGAGGGTGACGGGAATGAAGGACATTCGTTCTCCTGGGTGCGGTGGATTGTGGATAATCGCGGGATGCGTAAGTGGATTGCGGCGATTGCCGCTGTTGGGGTGGTTGCTGGGTGCGGCGGGTCGACGACCGCTGAGCCGACCAAATCGCCGATCATCAGCTCGCCAACCACCCTGGCGAGCAGCTTCGGGGGCTCGGAGCACCAGAGCGTCACAGTCGGGCGAGACGTAACGACGGGGCAGTATCGGGTTGAGCGGGTGGAGAGTGGACTCAAACTCCCTGCTGATGACGATGGCGATGATTGCCCCGTGGTAATTCGCGATAGCACTGGCGAGAACCTTGTCAGCCTTTTCGCGTGCTGGGGGCAATCGCTCCACCTCAATAGCAACGGCGTTCGGATTACGACCAGTTCCAACTGCCTATGGACCAAGGTGGACTAGCTGAAAACGGGGGACGACCCACCCCGTTTTCAGCTAGAACTCAGGACAGAACAGGCGTCATGGTCCCCGGCACGACCGACAGGTCACCACCGTTGACGAGCGCGATCGTGTACGGACCGCCCGCAGCGCCCGAGCCAGTGGAGCCGGACGCGCCGACGGTGACCAGGCCGTTGAGTGCGGTCTCGATGTTCGCGCCCGTGGACGCCTCGGTGAGGGTGGTTGAGGTGGCGACGCCGTTGACCTTGAGTCCGAAGTTGCCGGTGGCACCGGAGGGAATGGTCAGCGTGTAGGTCGACTTGAACCCGGCGGAGATGAGCTGCTTCTTCCAGCCGGGACCGCCGAAGAAGTGCTTGACCGAGAACCCGAGCGCCGAGTCGACCATCGCGGTGCCGGTGATGCCGTAGACCATCGGGTCGTTCTCGGACCAGGACGAGTCGGCAACCGAGCTGACCGAGAACTTCGGCAGGAGCTTGGCGATGTAGATTTCGTCCTCGCCGTAGCCGTCGGCGGCGACGAAGATGATGCGGTTGTAGATTTTCCGCAGCACCGTGGGCTGGGCGAATGCGACCTCGCCGGTGGAGGCGTCGGGCACCAGCGCGGACAGGTCGACCTGGTAGTACTGCTCCAGCGTCGCGCGCTTGGTCTCCTGGCACTCGTAGGTGACGTTGGTGACGTCCTTGGTGAAGTCGATGCGGGTCGGCTCGGCCTGGCCCCACGACTCGACCTCGGAGCTGTCGGTCTGTCGCTGGAAGCTCAGGCCGGACTGCTTGGAGAGGTTGCCCAGTCGGTTCCAGCCGACCGAGAGCGGCAGGAGCTGGGAGTTGGGCGAGGTGGTGATCGCCGTCGGCGGGATCACGCCCATCTTGGCGACGGCGATGAAGCCTCGCAGCGCCTTGCGGATGTTCTCGTTCTTGAGGGCAGACAGGTCCTCGAGCGTGGGCATGTGGACTCCTAGAAATGCGAAAACCCCCAGGCCCGAAGGCGAGGGGGTGGAAGGGGAATGGGGGTTACTGACGCCGGAAATGGAGCATGTACGTCGACTGCACCATCGGCTGTTTGGGCATCGGGGCGGCTGCCAGGCGGATGCCGTTCTGTTCCTCGGCGGTGTCGACCAGGACGCCGCCCACCTTGCGGCCCCGGATGTCGAGCACAAGTTCCCTGATCTGGTTCGACAATGCGAGGGCTTCGGTGCGGGTCTTGGCGATGATGTTCACCTGGAGGATCGGGCGGTCGGTGATGCCGTCGGTCGAGCCGCCGACCTTGAAGCACCAGGCGCACGGCAGAAGTGTGGAGATGTCTTCGGGTAGCTCGTTAAACGCCTTGCCTGGACCGAGAACCTGCTCGGCGAGGTCGCAGATGACGTTCTCCGAGTCCGGGAACTGGCCTACGGTCACGCCTGGCCCATCGCCTTGAGTACGTCGTGCATGATGTGCTGGCCTTCAACCCACTCCCCCGACAGGTAATGCCGGAAGCCGTACTCCTGGTACGGCGCGTAGTGGGCCTCGAACTCGAGGTGCCCTTCGGGGTTGCCGTGGCGGTCGACGGTGATGACCGTATTGACCGCGTTTGCCATGAACCCGGTGTCCTTGCGGGCCAGCGAGCGCCAGATGTCCGCGCCAGCGTTGAGCTTGCGCGCAATCTCATCTCTGGCGGCGTCGCGGACGACGGCCCCTATGCGGTTCTCGTTCAGGGTGACCTTGCTCATGCGTCGCCGCCCTCAAATCTGGTCCGGGTCAGCCCCACGTGCATTCGCGGCGTCCAGCCGGTGAATGGGTTCTTCGGGACCTCGGGAATGCCCTCGACATCGAACTCCTCCCCGTCGGGGGCGCGGAGCCTGTCGCCTTTCTGGACGTCCGAGCCGATCGGGATGCCCAGGGTGATACTTAGGCGGGGTGAACCGGCCTGAGCCTCCCCGGTGGTGTCGGACTTGGTGGAGCGGATTTCGTTGCACGGGCCGATCTGCCCCACCGGGGAGTAGTCGCCGTGGTCGCCGTCCATCGAACCGAACCTGCTGGGGGCCACGGTGCGGCGCAGGACCGTGTACATGACCCCGTGCGGGAACGTGAAGGGCGTGCGCAGAATCTCCTCGCGCGCGAACTTCTTCGGCCAGACCGGGACTACCACAGCAGTGGCACCCCGTTGCCGTCGGTGAGCCGTTCGGTGCGCAGGATCGCCAGAGCCGCGGGGCAGAGCGTGGTGAGCGCGGTCTTGAGTTCTTCGACGCTGCGCAGCGAGGTGTAGGAGACCGAACCACCGTCAGTGGACTGGGACGTGACTTCCGGGGCCTGCCCGATGAGTCCGACGTTCGGGTCCACGTCGGCGGTGATCCAGTAGGACACCTGCGCCACAACGGCGCGCTTGAACGCCTGCACGAGCCGGGGCTCCACCGGGTACCCGTCCTCGTCTACCTCGTAGACATCCCGCAGGGTTAGAAGTTCCACGAGCGCTGATGCCTGCTCGATGAACCCCGTGGGTGGCGGGTCGGTGAAGTCTCCCGGCTCGGCGTAGGCGCGCATCACTGGGCTGTTTCGCCCTCGACGATGGCCGTCTCCGGCTCGTCGGCCTCGGGGAGAGGCTTCTCGGCCTCAGCCTTCTTCGTGGCGCGCCGCTTGGGGGCGGGCTTGTCCTCGTCGGGCTCCTCGGTACGTACCCAGCGGGCGATGCCCTCCAGGTAGTCGATCGGCTCCGGCGAGCGGATGACCTGCCCTCCCGGCTCCAGGGAGGTGTAGACGTAGCTCATGCCGCGTTCGCACCCTTGAGCAGGACGGCCCGGTTCGCGTCGATCGTCTTGGTGCCATACAGCACGTCGAGCGAGATGATCGTGCGCTTCTTGGTGATGTCGTAGTCCTGCACCACCCGGATGCTCACGCCGTTGTAGGACTGCACCGAGCCGTAGGCACTGGGGGGCACCTCCATCGGAGCGGTCACCAGGGCGAAGGCGCTCTGGTGGAAGGCGATACCAACCTCGGTGGTCGGCTGGCCGCTTGCCGGCGAGACGGCGGGCTGCACGATGTTCTGGGTCTGGTAGGCGTCGATGCCGAACAGGTCCCGGCCGATGCTGCCCCGGCGCAGTGCCTCGGTGGTGCCCGACTTGTCGGCGTGCTTGAGCAGGTCGGAGTTGAGCCACTTAGCCTTGGTGGTCGGGCCGGTGACCGCGTGCCGCAGGGAGGCTGGCACCTTGCGGATGTCGAGCAGGCGTCCGGCCTCGATGAGCACTTCGGGCTTGTCCCACTCGAACCCGGCCGGGGTGATACCTGCGACCTGGACCGTGTTGGTCTTCATCTCGGTGATGATCGCCCGGTCGATGTGCTGGCCCAGGGCCTCGGTGGCCGGGGTGAGGACCTGGTCGTCGAAGGACTGGATGTCCAGCGCCAGTTCCTCGGAGGTCACCGACACCGACACGTCCGCGATCTTGTTCAGCGAGATCGGAATGCTGTCCTCGTCGACGTCCTGGAGCACGATGCCGGTGGCCCGGTTGAACTCGGACGCGGTGAGCACGGCGGGCTTGCGGATGTTGACGGTGTTGCCGACCTTCTGGGGGCCGGTGAAGTTGGCGCTGTGATCGGTGTGGATCAGCGGCACCATGACCAGGTTCTCGTACAGGGTTGCGAGCGCCTGACGGGCGATCACATCCGGTGTGAGGAAATCGTTTGCCATGACTGGCCTTTCGTTTCAGCTAGTACCGAAGACCGAAGCGCTTCTCGCGGTATTCGCGACGCGCTTTGATGAGGTCTTCGATGGAATCGGGGGTTTTCTTCTTCTTCTCGTTGTTCCCCCCGGACATGTCCCCACCCGAGCGGCGTGGTGCCTTCGGGGCGAGCCTGAGTTCGGGGTTGTCTTCGAGTGCCGATTCGACTGCTGCGGACACCTGGTCGGCAAAGTCTTCGTCGTCGGGGTCAAGGTCGTAGAGGGCGTCTGACCCGCGCAGGAACGGGAACAGCAGCTTCTCGTTGGCCGAATGCTCACGCGCGGCCTCGCGCAGCGCGTCCTTGACCTTGTAGTTGCGCAGTGATTCAGCTGCCTCGTGTGCCTGACGGTTGGCCTCGGCGATCAGTTCGTCGGGGTCTACCTCGTCGTCGTCGCCCAGCCCCAGTGCGGTGTAGATGTCGCGGGCGAACTCCTCACGAGCGCGCTCTGCGGCCTCTTCTGCGGCCTGGCGTGCGGCTTCCTTCCCCTTGACGCGGTACTGGGCGGCTTCCTTGCGAAGCTGCTCGACGTACTCGCGGGAGAAGGACTCCTCGGCGGACTCCGTGTCAACGTCGCCTGCCTGGGTATCGACCTCGTCGTCAAGCTTGTCGGGTTCGGTCTCGAACTCGTCGTCGATGAAGTCGTCGTTCTTGTCGGACATGGGTTCCTTTCGTCACGCACCCGGCGTGATTTCTGGTGAGGCAGCGCGCATCTGGCGCGTGCGACCGCCCTTCGGCGGTGGTCTTTTATTCGTCGCCCTCGTCGGACTGCTCAGGCTGCTGCTGAGGCCGTTGAGGTGGGCCCTCCAGCCCTTCCTGGTCCTCCTGCGGCGGCTGGCCACCGGACATGCCGGTATCCAGGTCCTTCTTGATCCGCTTGACCTCGTCGTTGACGTCGTCACCGGACCAGTTCGGATTGCGTTCGCGCACAGCCTGCTCGATGGAGATCAGGTTCGATGCCGCCAGGGAGGACAGTGTGCCCGCTTGCGTGGACGGGTTGACCTGGGGGCGGATCGGGAACCGCACCTCGGGCGCGTCTTTCAGCTCGAAGTTGGTGCCGAAGATGTTGTGGTCGAGTTGCACCATCGCCTCGGCGAGTGGCTGGAGCGCGGCCTTCCAGTAGTTCGCCTTCTTGTCGCGGGTGCGCTCGGAGAGCTTGTCACGCGATTCGATCTCGGTGGCGGTCTTGGTGACCGTGAGGGTGTCGTCGGCGAAATTGGACGCCGAATAGCCGGCGCCCCGCAGAATCGCGTTCAGTAGCTCGGCGGCAGTGTTGGCGTGCTCAGACCAGCGGATGCTGAACTGGGTGCTCTGGATGTTGCCGCCGTCGGCCATCTTGCCCAGCGCCCGGATGGAGGTGAACACCTCCTGCTCAAGGTCGAAACTCGCGCCCTTGCCCGGTCCTTGGTTGGCAAGTATGTTCTCGTCGATGAAAATGCGCGCCTTGGCCAGGTCGAGGTCCCGGACCCAAGAGCTGTAGGACTGATCCAGGGCGTCAAAGAGGGGTTCGAGCCCGTCGAAGTCGCTACGACCCAGGGCTGACAAACCAGGAGTGTTGCGCCACAGTCTGTTTGGGCGCACATTCGGTGCATACGCGGCCGTGAGTCCCTTGACTCCGGTGTCGATAACCCCCTCGGGCGCGACATCGGCCACCCACGCGGTGTCGGGTATCGTGCGGGGGTCGACCTTGGCCCCAAGTACGTCGTCGGTCCCGAAGTACAGTCCGTGTTCGATCTTGCCGGGCGAGTGCCGTTCCAGGTGCCGGTAGACACCCTTCTTCTCCTTGTGGACCACCGTCCAGAAGGTCACCGCAACCAGACGTCCGTATCTCCACTCGGGGACGGCCGAGTCAGCGGCGACTGCGGCCAACTCGACCTTGTCAGAGAAGTCCTCGTCCCACCACAAGCGCAGGTACGCCCCACCCAGAGCCGCTTGCAGCTCTCCGGCTTCAAGCATAATGGCCGCAGCCTCAGGGCTGCCGAGCAGCTTCTCGAGGCGGTCCTGACCCTCGCGGTGCTTGGAGACGTCATCCTCGCCGAACACGAACCGGGGAGGCTGGGCAAACAGGAGGTCGGCAGAGGTGCGAGCGAGGTCGGCAGGAGCCGGGATATGCAGACGCTTGGTGGCCTGCTGACTCGGACGACCCCAGAAGAACCGGGCCACCTTGCCGCGAAACCCGGAGCGGTACTGAATTGGCCGCGTCGGGGCGATATCGGAGCTGTAGTAGTTGAACAGCTCGTCCTGGTCGCCGGTGTACCAGGCATCCCACACCTTGAAAGCGCGCGCCGCCTCGTCGAAAGGCTCAGGGGGCCACTTACCCCCAATGTCGGGCAAGCCGTCCTTGAATGACGACGAGGGCACGGCCCGCAGAGCGGGGTGGTCCTCGCGGTCTTCGGCGTCGCGCCGGATATTGAGCACCTACTTGCTCTCCTGCTTGCTCTCCTGCTTGTCCTTCGGCTCGCGAGGTCCATATGGGCCCCGCTTGCCGCGCTTGTTTGCCACGTCTGGGCAATAGCCAGACTTAGGCGTGGAGCAGTTCTTGCCGGTCATCAGTTCTCCTGGAAGACGGGTTCGATTTCGGTGCTGTCGATGTGCGGACGCCAACGACCCTCGGTGGTGATACAGGCGTAGCGCCAGGCATCAACCCAGTGGTCGTTCCGCTTGATCGGCGCGTCCATGCCAGCGTTGGTGTATTTGGGGTCCCACGAGTAGCCGGGAATCTCGGTGAGGAGTTTCACGCAGCGGTCGGAGACTTTCATACGCCCCCGCGAAATTATCGACGACAGAGCACGAATGCCGTAGAGCACGTCATTGTCGGCCGAGTAGGTGTGCAGACCGTCCTGGGAGAGTTGGACCCGGAAGCTCGCCGCCGCAGGGTCGAGGGCCACAATGTCGGGCGCGCGCTCCATGCGGTACCGCGTACTCGGATGGACAGGCACGTGCGGCTGCCTGAGCCATTCCCGAAGCCCTTTCGAGAGTTCGGCATCGGTCCAGCGCGTGGCCGAACTTGATGGCGCATAACCCCACTCGTCGACGGCGTAGAGGACGTTGTCCTCGCCCATCCCGAGCATGATCGCGGCCGTCGGGTTGGTGGTGCCATAGTCAACGCCGACGGAGATCAGCTCACGCATCGGCGGCAGCTCGCGCCACGGTACGACGTACTGAGCGGGGTCCCACATGTCGAAGACCGCGCCCTCGGCCGACACCCAGAGCCCCAGAATGAAGCGGCGGTACCACAGGCCGGTGTACTCAGCCTTGAGCGAGTTCTTGTACGCCTCGGAAAGTTGCGGGTTGTCATCGAGCACGAAGTGCCAGTGGAACCAGTCCTGAAGTTGACCCTCCCCCGGCCCGATCCGGTCCAGGTACTCAACCTTGAACCAGTGCATCGGCGAGTCAGGGTTGGTCGTGCAGAACATCTTGGCGTCCTCGACCGACATACGCGCGAGGAGTTGCTTGAACAGGTCCTCGCGCACAACGGTGACCTCGTCGACATACGCCCCGGCGACCGTGAGGCCACGAAGAGTCTTCTCCGCCTGGGAATCCGACGCGCCCAATACCCAGACCTTGCGGCCCATAATCATCGCGAACGGCTGGCCTGTGCGGTAGATCACCTCGTCGGCGAGCTTGCCGAAAAGCTGCTCGTTCTGCATGACGTCGATGACGTTGCGAGCGAGCGAGTCACGGGTACGGCCGACCATGACGAAGTGGCCGAACTGTTCGGGGGGGCTCGCCAGGAACATGAACCACCGCAAGATCGAGCTAACGGTCTTGCCTGATCGCACGGACCCTGACCACGCATTGACGCGCCCGTCGGCCTCGGCTATCGACCGAATCTGCTTGGGCGACATGGCGATCTGCACTAGCCGTCGATCTCCGTATCGTCCTCGTCGGACTCGCTGTCGTCCCACTCGCTGACCACACCCTTCATCTGCACGTTGAGACGGTCGAGCATCGACATCTCGTTGGCGGCAGACTTGGAGCCCAAGGTGGGCAGGATCGCCAGGTGTGTGCCCATCGAGGTGTTGATGGCCGACAGTCCGGCTCCCATGTCGCGCAGCGGAGCCTCGGGGAGTTCGACCCGGACCAGCTCGTCGTTCTTGTTGTGGTGGTAGTAGCTGTAGGTCTTACCCATGAGGCGAGCCTGGAGGCGTTCGGCAATGTCAGCCGCGTTCTTGGCGATCCGGGCGCGCTGCTCGCGCATCTCGGCCGAGCGCGACTCCCTCGCGACCTCCAGCGACTTCGAGGAGGTGAAGGTCAGGCCGTTCGCCTTGCAGAAGTTGGTGACGTTCGCGCTGGTCAGGCCAAGCGTCCGCGTGATCTCGTTGCGCCCTTTGCCGGCGGCATGGAGTGCGCGAATCTGCTCACCCTGCTCTTTGGAGAGCTTGAGGACCATCACAACCCCTTCGCTTGGGGGCGGAACCTCTGCGCCCAGCGAGCCACCTTGATGTCAGCGCGGTCGCGGATGCCTGCAATCGGATTGGAGTCAGGAAGGCCGGAGTGGGGGTCGACGACGATCAAGCCGATTTCGGCGATCATGCCTGTCGACTCGTTCAGCTCGCCCACCGCTTCACAGAAGGCGACGAACTCGGGGAGGTCGTGCTTGCTCAGGTTGTACAGGGGCGCAAGCGTTTCCCACGCTTCAACACCCTTGTCGGTCATCCAGTCCGGGGCGACCAAATCCTCGTCGGGGAGGGGCCTTTTCGCCGCGCTGGAGAGCTTGATTACTTGCGGAACTTCGTTCATACCGTGGGCTTCTGCTTCCCTACTCTTGGCGAACCAACTGGGCGACGGGGTACCACCGCCGCCCAGTTGGTTGCTGACCTACAGCCCCGCGAGGGTGCCCCGGCCGTACTTCCGACGCGACGCAGCCTTCTGCTGTGGGGTGACGTTGCTGTAAGCGCCATCCGCGTTGAGTTTGGCGAGCATCTGCGACGCCGGAGTAGCGCCCTTCTTCTTGGTCGCCGGAGCGCCGGGCGAGGACTCACCACGACGACGGCTCTTGGGACGACCGCTCTGGTTCGGAGCCACCTTGTTGTTGCGGCCAGGACTGGCCTCCAGCGAGATGACAGTCCACCCATCACCGTTGGCATTTTGCTTCTCGGTGATGAGGAAGTTGCCCTGGTATCGAGTACGGGTGTTCGCGCCGCTCTTGGCCGCAGCCGCCTTACGGCGGCGGTTGCCCGCCGACGCCTTCTGGTTGCGCGACGGACTCCGTCGCCCACCCCCCGAGCCGCCTCCGGCTCGGCTTGCGGTATTCCGCTTCCTCTTTGCCGTCGTGTTTTCACCCCACTTTCTCGGGCAGCACGCCCGAACCCCCCCGATTGAAGGGGAGCTATTTCCTATATCCATCACCCTGTGGGATAATGGAGTTTGCCCCCTAGGGCAGGAAGGAAGTCCGTTTACATGCTGGAACTCGAAGGCATCAAGCCAAGTTCACAGATCCTCGACGAACTCGCCGAGGAGGGAAAGCCCGTGATTCTCAACTTCTCACGGGGGAAGGATTCAGTCGCGCTCTGGGCCGAGCTGCACAAACGTCAGATGCAAGTCATCCCGGTTCACTACTCGATGGTGCCGGACCTGCAATTCGTCAAGAGCGACCTCCAGCGGTACGAGCAGCACTACCAGACACACATCTACGACCTGCCCGCCGACACGTTCTACGACATGTTGCAGCACAACCTCAACCAACCCCCCGAGCGGGCGGCGTTGTGCGAGTCATTCCGTCTCAGCGCGCCTGACAAGGACGAGTACGACGCGGTCTTCCGTGCGAACTATGCCGAGCCGAACACGTGGATGCTCGACGGCGTCCGGGCCACCGACTCATCCATGCGGCGCATGGCGATCATGAAACACGGGCCGGTGAAGCCGAAGACCCGACGTATCTCAGGTATCTGGGACTTTCATGTCGCCGACGTCCGTGAAGCTGTCAAGCAAGGCGGCATCGAGCTGGGTATCGACTACCAGTGGTGGAATCACTCGTTCGAGGGCCTGTGGTACCAGTACCTCGAACCCATCAGGCGTAACGCGCCCGAGGACTACGAGCGCATCCTGTTCTGGTTTCCGATGCTGGAGACCGAAATCCTGCGAGGAGGGGGGGGTCATCTCGGATGACCGACCGTAAGAAGGCGAGCCGCGAGGAGATCATCGCGGCATACAAACACCAGGGCACGCTGGCGTCACGGAAGGCCGACCCGGAGTCGATTCGGGAAGCTATCGCCAAGAAGTACGCACCGAAGGTCAAGGAGGTGCCCGCCGACTCGAAGTACACCCTCGAAGAGAAGGAGGCATTTGACGCCGAGGGTAAAGGGCTGGCGGCGGCAAGTAAGGCATGGGCGAACAGGTACGCCCTGGCGACCGACGCCGAGTACTGGTTCACGTTCTGTTTCTATCGGGACGAGGACCTCATGGAGTTCCTGCGCCTACTCGGCCTCGAAGGGCTGGGCATCACGCCCCGCAGTCACCACCTGGCCACCGACGGGTTCGTCGAAAAGATGGGCGAGTTCGTGTCCGAGCTGTACGGATGGGAGTTCGAGCCGCTTGACGCCGAGGAGTTCCACGCGCCGGACCCGGTGCCGCCGAACGTATTCGACAAGGAGGCGGTGAAGAAGCAACTGGCGTACCGGCCGCTCCCCGACTACCTCAACGAGGACGAGGAGATCAACGCCGGGCTGGAGGTGGTCGGGGACCTGGAGATCGACTCTTGGAACGAGATCAAGGCGATGGAGCGGATTCTCCGTCGCGGTGTTCCGGAGGACTGGCTGCGTGATCATGGCAGTGTCGACGACTACCCATGCTGGTTCAGCGTCTCGTTCAAGGATCGGTTGTTTAAGAATCGATTCCTGTTCATGTGCGGCATTCGGCATATCGGCGACAAGTACATCGACGGGTACGAGGCTGCCTACTACCTGGGCCTCGACCTGCTGCGAGTAGAGCCGTAACGCCGACTCTGCCTACCGCCCGTCACGCATGTCGTTGGCGGGCGGTTTCAGCTCTGGCGCTCCGGGAAGCCTGCGCGCCTCACCCACTTGGAGATGACGCTGGTCGTCACCCCGGCGGCGGGGCAGATGTCCTTGTACCGAACGCCCTCCATGTACGCCTGGAGTGCTACGACGCGCCGGTGGTCCCGAGCTTGTTTATCGGTTGTTTATACGAAAGTGTTGACATCACACACGAAAGGGTGCATACTTTGGAGAGTATCCATAGATGGTTGATTGACCAGGTGAGACCAGGCAGGATGGAAAACTTAAAAGACTTGAGGGGGGCACCTACGGGGGCCCTGGGCAAGGGACACGTGTCCCTCAGGACGGAGAATATCACGTTCAAAGTCCCCATAGTCGCCTGAACGGTTGGAGGTTGGAGGTTCGATTCCCCCCCCAGGCACAAGGTCCCGGCATCCGCCGGTGACTTCACCGTGTCCCGACGGTTTCGGGACGGCACCCAACAGGAAGAGGAACACGACATGGGCTACTGGGATACCGACGCTGAGGGCCGGTCCTTCGCTCCACGCGGCACCGCCGTCGGAGTATGGGGCGACACCGAGGCCGACGTGCTCGATCCGATCGTCAACACGATCGTGAGCAAGTTCGGGGTCGACGAGGCGCTGAAGATGTTCGACTCGGTCATCGAGCAGTACGAGGAAGAGCCGTACTACGGGCGGCACTCATACGAGCACTTCATCCGCCGCGCACTCAAGGAATGCGAGGAGTGGTTCAGGGACGAGTGGCGTCGCGCACCGACGACCGCCGAGTTCAAGGCGGGCGTACGGTTCTCGATGCCTCGCAACATCGGGGCGACCGTACAGGTCGCCGAAGACCCCTGGGCCGCCGAGCAGGACGACACCCCGCCGCCGTTCTAGTTCCACCAGCCCCGGCCCGAGAGGGTGCGAGCCAGGTTCAAACCTGGTCGGGGCACTAGCGCGCGCGTCAAGCGTGCGTGAGCGGCGAAAGCCGTTGGCACCCAACAGAGAGGATCATCGAACATGATGACCCTGGAAGAAATCGCCGAACTGCAAGAGCGACTGGACGGCGAGACCGCGCTGACGGCTCGCGATCTCGAAGCACTGATCTGCAACCTGCGCATCGAACAGGCAAGGCTCGAACGCCTCCTGCGCGAGCAGCGCAAGGTCGAGGATACGACGGTCCTAGATCGGCCATCCGATCAGACACTAGGACTGGCGCACAGGGTGCGCATCTACATCGACGTCTGCCTCAACCGGCAGCGCAAGGCCGAAGTAGGAACGCTCACGGCGTGGCAATCCGAGAAGTTCAAGGAGACCACCAAGGCGTGGGCTCGTCGGCTGACCGAGGAGGATACCGGGCACCAGCTCGACTTCGCGCAGATAAAGGGCGTGTACGCCGTGCGCGCACTCGCCGACCTGATCGAGCGCGCCGAGTCGGACCCGTCCATCACCGACGCGGACATTGACCGTGCTCGCTGGACCGACAAGACGTGGACGATCACCGAGCATGTCTTGCGTTGCAGGCTCATCGAGTTCGATGAGGCTCGCGGAATCTACCGCTAGCAACAAGGCCCCGGCCCGCAAGGGTGTGAGTGAGGTTCAAACCTCACCGGGGCACGAGTCCTTGGCCATGTGGCCGTAGGACTTCCATGCTCCATCCATCCTGCTGGATAATGGAGATAGGCACCCAACAGAGAGAAGGCACGAATGTATCACTACACATTCGTCGGTCGACTGGTTCGGCCGATCAATGGCGACACCGACGCACTCACGCTCGCCGAGTTCGGGGGTGAGTGGGAGTGCGAGTGAAGCCCAGACGATCCCCGACTGCGGAGCACGCTGGTCGAACTGATCTGGGACCGGATGCGCGACCTGCTCGAGGCCGACGACAACCGTCTCGAGATGTTCGTGGGAATGCAGGCATGAACCTGCACCTGCGCGAGCGGTGGCACGGCTTCTGCCACTCCCAATTCGTCGCTGACCTCAAGGTCGCCCTTGTGGTCTGGTCGGTCATCGTCTGGCTGATCGTGATCTACCAGCTCGTCACCTACCCGTGACGAGCAGCCCCGGCCGAAAGGTGTGAGCAGGGTTCGGACCCTGCCGGGGCACTATGCCGCGCATTCACGCGCGGCAGAGCGCCGAAAGGCGTTGGCACCCAACAGAGGAGAACGAGATGAAGAAGAATGAGCCGCAGGTCAAGACGGTTGTCGAGTTCGCGGTCGGCCTGCCCAACGGGTTGTTCCTGATCGAGGGCAACAAGCTGCCGACAGGGCCGGACGATCCGGGGCAGATCGCAGTGTTCGCAACTCGGCACCTCGCTCAGGCCAAGATCGACTCCTACAACCAGGACCTGGCCCGGATCGGGGTTCCGCCCGAGAGCAGGTTCTTCCTCGCCGAGAGGATGGTGACGACTTTGATTACCGAGTTCGGTCCGGCCACCGAGTAGTTCGGCAGTCCTCGCCTGGCTGGCGTTCGCACGGGTCTAAGCCTCCCATAGATTTTCGGTTGGGTGCCGAGAAAGGGCCGGGGTTAGTCGGTTCGGCGACTGCACTACGAGGGTTCGACTCCCTCCCCCGGTGCGCAAGTACACACAACGGAAGGAAACACCATGCAGGTCATCAATCTGACCCCGCACGACATCTACATCATCGACGAGCACGATCGGCGCGTCGTCACCCTGCCGTCCGCCGGGATCGCCCGAGCGGAGAGCGGTAAGACCCCCGCCGAGCCGCTCGTGATCGACGGGGTGGACATCCCCGTCTTCGTCGTGGAGTTCGGGGCTCCCATCGGCCTGCCCGCCCCCAAATCCGGTGTCGGGTATGTCGTCTCGACGATCACGGCACAGGCCGCGGCGCGGGCGGGCCGTACGACCGTCGACCTCTTCACCCCGGACGGCACCCCCGTCCGGGACGCCAACGGGCAGATCATCGGCGTTCACGCACTGGCGAAGGCCGGTGCGTGATGCACGAGATCATCCCCGACGGCGCGAAGGTTCTCTGGCGGCAGCCGCTCAAGGTCGGGTACCAGGTGCGCGTCGGTCGCACCGAACCGAAGGTTGGCAACGAGGTCGGTGGGGGCACGCTCGCCGACGATGTCTATATCGTCAACGTCAACGGCGAGTGCTACCTCGCCCACTACGACGAGCTGATCTACGACCCGGCGGTTCCGGCGTGATCCGCGTCAGCCGTGATACGAAAGTGTTGACATCACGCACGAAAGGGTGCATACTTAAATACACAACCAAGGCACCACCTACGAAAGGCCAAGACAATGAGGAACTTCCGCGAGATCGCCGCCGGAACCCGGGTGACCGCCGCAGAGAGCATGGAGGGGTTGTCGATCGTGGTCGGCAGACGCAACCGCCTGTCGGCCGAGATCGAACGGCAGGCGATCAAGTGCCTCGCCCTGCTCATGACCGAACGCGGGTGGGACTCGATCACCGTCGACGCCGGACGCCGCACCCTGATCGGCGAACTCGACTTCGGGAACGGCGACTTCAACGACGACCCCGACGAAATGGCCAAGCTCAGCGACGAACTCGCCGAGGTCCTAGGGAATCTCGGAACCTCGTTCCTGCGGTACGAGTACCTGCGGGGCGAGTACCGCATCTATCGCGACGTCGTGCAGGCTGCGGCGGCGGGAAAGCCTGAGCCCGAAGGGTTCCCGCCATGCGGCTGACCATCACCTGCCCCGATAACTGTGCCGCCGAGTACGTCGAACGGGTGGCCGACCTGATCGCGCAGGGCTACATCGAAGGCGCTGACGGCGCCGGGCACTACTGGGAGATCAACTCCTGGGACCCGCCCGACATGGCCGAGCTGGCGCGCCAGCAGGGCGATGCGGGGCGGGATCACTAGCAAGACAGGGCGACTGGCAGCCACCGGGGTTCGAGGCCCCGGCGCTCGCGGCAACAACAGAGAGGAAAGCCAATGAGCACAAGATCATTCGTCGGCGTGATGTCCGACGCTGTTCATCAATCTCTACCCGACCCGCCGCGAGGCGGTCGCCTACCTAACCGGAAAGGACGCCGAATGAGCGCCTACAACAAGAAGTACGGGGTAACGCACGGGGTAATCATGAACCTGTGCGCCGAGGAGAACGTCTACCGGGAGGCGCTGGCGACGGTCGGGAAGTATGACGACCGTGACGCGCAGGCACATGCGCTGCGCGCCTTCGTGCAACTGCTCCGCAGCGCGGGGGTCGTGCAGACCTACAGCCTCACCGAATTGCGCGACGCCGACCTCGACAAGGTCGACTGGCTCGCCGTGGCGGAAGGGGTTGGGGAATGAGCACCCGCGCCGTCGTTGCGGCGGTGATTGCCGCCGCCTGTCTGACCCCTGCCACCGCTGCCGCACAGGACGTCTACACGCAGGTCGCGTGTGCGCCCGCCGGGGAGAACGTGTCGCAGAACTTCGCCAACACCAGCGGCGGCGGCACCCGTATTGACGGCCCGATCGGCGGGGGCGGCTGGCAGTGCCGCTCCTACAAGACCACGCACGCCCCGTACATGCGGCTGGCCTCCCGCCGCATCGGGGTGCCGCTCAAGTGTGAAATCTGGAAGCGGGGTCTTCGTCTCGTGTGGGACGAGCAGCGCACGGCCGTCGGGTGCTACGTCCTGATGCCGAGGTCGCGATGACCCGCGACGAGACCGACGAACGGCTCGCCGGGGACCTGGAGTTGATCTCCCACTCCCGGCGCACCGACGGGGCCGAACTGTGCGTGGTGCGCCGTGACGACGCCACCCAGGTCGCCGTCATCAATACCGACGGCGTCTGGTCGCCGTGCGTACTCGACAACGAGCAGCGACGACAGTTGATCGTCGCGCTCGGCGGGACGCCGGAGGACTCATGAGCTTTCGAGTGCTGTTCTCCCACGCCAGCAACCAGGTCTACGAGGACCTGATGCACCCGGAGGTGTTCGAGTTCGAGATCGACGCCTGCGGGTTCGCCACCAGCATCCGGCAGGCGCAGGGCGTCGAGTTCGAGATCATGCGCGAAACCGACCAAGGTTGGCTCTCCCGCAAGGGCGAGACGCCCGTCGAGGTGATCCGCAGGAGGTGGATGTGGTGACCGGCTACACCCTCACCGACGACACGTACGTCTGTGTCCCCGAAACGTTCCCGACGATGTACGCCGCGACCGACCGCACCCGTGAGCTGCCGTGGTCGGTCGCGCACTGGCGTATCTCTGACCCTGACGGCCGTCCGGTCGCCGACTGGGAACACGACACCTACACCTACACAGAGAGTGAGGCGCGATGACCGACAACAAGATGAGCAAGCACAAGGCTGCCGCAGAGATCATCGACACGCACCGCTCGATCTGGTGTGCCGATGGGGAGGGGCTGGTGTGCCTGTGTGACGACTGGGGAGTCGAGGTTCACGACGACCCGCGCGCCTCACTAATATCCCGGAGAACTTCCCTTTCGGCGCGACGCCGCCGCAGGTCCAGTTCTTCGCGCCGCTTGTCGACGGTTGAGGCTGCCGCCTTGGCGCGAACCTTGGCTACATGCGCCTCATCGGCCTTCTGACCCTGCGGGGTGTGATAACGCCACTGAAAGTACTCCTCTTGGAGCCTTTCTTGTGCCGTGATGCCACGCTCCTGCTTGAGCAGCTTTTCCCATCCTGCGACGCTCGTCGGGCGGCGAGACGAGGTGGACGACTCCGCCCCCGAGGAGGGGGTCTTCATCTCCCGCCGGTCTTGCCGGGCCTTGGCAGCCTTGCTAGAGCGTGCCTCGGTAGCCGATTGAGATGAGCGGTCGGACGGGCTCTGGCTCGCCGTCTTCTTTCCTGCGCCCGTGGGGATCGGGGGGTCGACCGGCGTCCCGTAGCGCCGCGCGCCCGCGGGCGTGCGAACTGTGCGTTTTTTACCCCCCCCCTGGCCGTCCGCAGCCTTTTTGATTGCGGCTTGATGCTTGCGACTTAACCTACTCATCTCCTGGTCCTGTCTAAGTTGGATGTTCGTAGTGAACATCGACAGTTCACGTGGTACAGCCCGTGTCGGCGCGCATACGCCAGCGACGGCTCGGTCGAGAACCCGGACAGGCTCAACGTCCGACCTCCCCATGCAATGCACTTCTTGCACGGCTGCGACTCGGTCACAACAACCACGAGGTCACCGCCCGAGTCCTGAATGCGCCGCACCAGGTCGAGCCGACGCCGCTCCACGAGAGCGTTACCGACCGCGCGTGCCGCCCAGCCCGCCGCGTCATGTCGTCGGCCTGCCGAGTCGCGCACCTTCACAACTCCGTCGGCGCAGAGCTGGCGGACAATCGCCCGGACATCACGCTCCCCCGAACCCGAAGCCTGGAGGAGCGCCTTGTTGTACATGACCCGGAACTCGTGGGAGGTTATCTCGGCGGCTGAATTGAGTGCGACCAGGGAGGGGGCGACCCCGCGCCCCGCGCCCAGCCTGCGAATCTGAGCGCCGACATTCAAGGCTGCGGTCTGGGTCCTGTCCGCGACCACGCGGACTCGCCGAGCGTCGTGAGCCAAGACGGCGCGCTCTAGCTCGGAGCGTGCGAAGCGTTCTACGGCCTCAAACTGACGCCTGGCCCAGCCCTCGGGGGCCTTGCTCGACGACTTGAGATGCTTGGGTATGCCGGGCTTCTTGAGGTTCGGGGCAACACCCTTGCGCGCCTTCATGTCGGCGAACGACTCGGTCTTGCCGCCACCGCTGACACGCTTGGTCAGATCACTCTTGAGCTTGTCGTGGATCGGGGTGTCCCCCGACCTCTTCCGGTGCGCGCTCTTATGATCCAGCATCGCCGTCCACCTCGTCTGGGCGCACCAGCGTCATCCCATCGGCGAGTGCCATAAAGCGGGGGTAAGGACCAGTGAATACCCGGCCCTTGGGGTCGATGTAGACGAAGGCGGTCCCGAGATCATCATCTGGTAACTGCGCCATCACGAGGAAAGCGCCGCCCCCGGTCGCCCCTCGTATCCAGGGATGTCGCGCCACTCGGTCACTGCTTGCTCCCCTGCCATTCGTCGATCGTCTTCTCGGTCCATCCCTTGACGCGGCCCACGAGGACGTCGGGATTGGGCATCCGGCGGGGCGTGTCCTGGCTGTAGGACTTGACCGTGTTAAGGGCGAGTCCAGTCCGCTCGGCCACTTCGGTGACGCTGAGGTATCTCTTCATGCCTCCATGATACACACGAAAATGTTTATACGAAAGTGTTGACATCACGCACGAAAGGGTGCATACTTAAATACACAAGCAAGCAACACCAACCGAAAGGCCAAGACAATGAGGAACTTCCGCGAGATCGCCACCGGAACCCGGGTCATCAACATCCGGATCAAGGAACAGACCCGGGAGTTGGTGAAGGGGACG
>ERZ650300.161-NODE-161-length-36794-cov-5.238956_pt1 | contig 36794 bp, 23 predicted proteins | sample MGYA00376236_ERZ650300 | MGnify/ENA primary metagenome ERZ650300 (study PRJEB26733, sample SAMN07839303) | wastewater metagenome | biome: urban; feature: wastewater treatment plant; material: waste water | place: USA: North Carolina | collected 2016-04-28 ...
CGCCTACCAGGCCAACGCGCAGACCATCAAGACGCAAGACCAGGTGATGTCCACCATCGTCAACCTGCGCTAACGCACGAAGGCACTGAGGTTTCGCTATGGACCGCATCATCTACACCACCATGACCGGCGCCAACGCCGCGCAACACCGGCAGGCGCTGCTGTCCAACAACCTGGCCAATGCCTCTACCCACGGCTTTCGCGCCGAAATGGCCACTTTCCGCTCCGTGCCCATGCAAGGTGACGGCTCGACCACACGGGTGTTTGCGCTCGAAGCCACTTCCGGCCATGTGCAAACCTCGGGCCCTGCCGAGCGCACTGGGCGCAATCTCGACGCCATGGCCGTCGGCAATGCCTGGTTTGCCGTGCAGGCACTCGACGGCACCGAGGCGTACACCCGTGCCGGTTCGTTTCAAGTCACCGAAGCGGGCCAGCTGGTCACCAGCACCGGCCTGCCTGTGCTGGCCGATGGCGGCGGCCCCATCGACGTGCCACCCGGCGCAGAAGTGTCACTGGGTGCGGATGGCACCGTCACGGCCAAAACCGCGGGCCAACCTCCTACGCAGGTCGGCCGCATCAAGCTGGCCACCCCCGGCGCCGACACGCCCTTGCGGCGCGGTGACGATGGCCTGTTTCGCAACGCCACCGGCGAGCCGCTGGCACCAGACCCGGCCGCGCGCATGGTGTCCGGGGCGCTGGAAGGCTCCAACGTCAACCCCGTCGAGTGCATGGTCGGCATGATCGCCGCCGCACGCCAGTTCGAGCAGCAAATGCGCCTGATCCAGACGGCTGAGAACGACGACAAAACTGCCGCACAACTGCTCAGCCTCAACGGCTAACGCGGCGCAGGAGAAAAGACCATGATCAACTCCCTATGGATTGCCAAAACCGGCATGACCGCCCAGCAAACCCAGCTGGACGTGATTTCGCACAACCTGGCCAACGTCTCGACCAACGGCTTCAAGCGCAACAACGCGGTGTTTGAAGACCTGATCTACCAAAACCTGCGCCAGGTGGGCGCGCAAAACGACGAGCAAAACCAGCTGCCCACCGGCTTGCACCTGGGCCTGGGCGTGCGCACCGTGGCCACCAGCCGCACCTTCACGCAAGGCAGCTTGCAGCAGTCCAACAACAGCCTGGACGTGGCGATCAACGGCAATGGCTTTTTTGGCGGCTTCCGCCATGGCGGCATAGTCCTCCTGCATGTAGCAGACGTTGGCAAGGGTGAGTAAAGTAGAGGTATGCTCCGGTTCTGTTCGGATCATTCTTTCCAAAAGCTTGCGGGCTTCATCCAGTTCGTTGGACTGGATGTATACTTGTGCCAGGTAGCCCATTGTCTCGAAATCTTCTTGCAACGCAAGGGCTTCGGTGAAACATTTGATGGCATAGTCGGCACGTCCCATACGTTGGGCACGCATACCGTCGTACTTGAATATCTCGAAGTTCTTCTGATTGTTTTTCTGTTTTTCCTCTTCCGGATTTGCCGGCTTGCCGGAGAAGAACGATTTAAAGAATCCCATGATTATGATGTTGTTTTAGTTATGTTTTTAATAGGTTGACTGGATTGGTGTGCTGATGCACTGTACAAAAGTAATGATTTATTTTCTGATTTGCAGTATTCCGTCGACGGCAATAATTTTTCCTTCGTCCGATAACCGGTGCAATATTTCGGTCAGAAGCTCTTTGTCCATTGGAAGTTGTTTGAGCAGGCCGGCGGGAGTCAGGGATTCACGGGACAATATCCCGCATACTTTTGTACAAAGCGCTTCCCGGTCCGGTTGTTCAGAAACTTTTGATTTGCTGCGCAGGCTGATACAGGTGTCGCATTGTCCGCAGTTATGTTCGTTTCTCTCCCCGAAGTAGTCCAGTAGCATACGGCTGCGGCATACAGTGTCGTTGGTCACGTAATCGAGCATGGCATTGATGCGCGTTTCATAGCGTGCTTTCCGGTGTTCGTATACTTCCGGGGAGATATGGATGCGCTGTGCTTCCACGCGTTCGCGCGTGTATATTATATAAGGTGTCTTTTTATGGGGAATATAGCTTACGATGCGCAGTTTGGCAAGGTGAACCAGCATTTCGTAGATTTGCCGGCGGGTAAGTCCTGTGCGTATGGCAAGCGAATCTTCGTTGATATAGGTATAGTCTGTGAATACTCCGGTATAGGAACGAAGCACGGCTTGTATGAGCCTGTCCATGTCTTCGCCCATTTCGCGCAGCCGGTAGAGTTCATCCCTGCGTATGGTGAAGAGGATGCGTGAGGTGCTGTCCTGTTCGGCAGTGTACTCCAGATAGCCCGCCTGGGTCAGGATTCGCAAAGCGCTGTCCACCGGTACGGGGAAGTACTTGAATTTGCGGCAGAAATCTTCGATGTTGAATTCGCGTACGCAATCCAGCCCGTCACCCATTGCCATTTGATAATAGTATTGGAGATGTTCGTAAACGTCTCTGATATATTCTTTCTCCGGAAAGGTGTCGGGGATGCGTTTGTGCAGTGTAGTCTTGTCCGACTTGGCATATAGGATGACGGCATACGCCTTCTGTCCGTCACGTCCGGCTCTTCCGGCTTCCTGGAAGTAGGCTTCTATGGAGTCGGGCAGGTCCATGTGGATAACGATGCGCACGTCCGGTTTGTCTATGCCCATGCCGAAAGCATTGGTTGCCACCATGACACGGCTCTCGCCGGATTGCCAGCGGTGCTGGCGGATGTCTTTGGTGGCAGCGTCCAGTCCGGCATGGTAGAAATCGGCTGTGATGTGCTCGTTGTTCAGCAGTTCGGTAATTTCCTTGGTGCGGCGGCGGTTGCGTACGTATACAATGGCACTGCCGGGCATGCTGCGCAGTATATGCAACAGTTCGGCAGTCTTGTTCTCTGTTTTGCGAACAATATAAGCAAGGTTGTTCCGCTCGAAGCTCATGCGGAATACATTCTTGTGACGGAAATGCAAACGGGCTTGGATATCCTTTACCACTTCGGGGGTTGCAGTGGCGGTCAGTGCCAGAACGGGGACATCCGGCAGCAGTTCGCGTATCTCTGCGATTTTCAGATAGGCGGGACGGAAGTCATACCCCCATTGCGAGATGCAGTGGCTTTCGTCTACCGTAATCATACTGATTTTCATCTTCTGCAGTTTGGTGCGGAAGATTTCAGTATCGAGCCTTTCGGGGGAGATATAGAGGAACTTGAAATTGCCGAATATACAGTTCTCCAGTGTGACGATGATTTCCTGCCTGCTCATGCCTGAGTAGATGGCAAGCGCCTTGATTCCCCGCTTTTTCAGGTTTTGTACCTGGTCTTTCATGAGGGCAATCAACGGAGTGATGACCAGGCAAAGTCCTTCTTTAGCAAGTGCCGGAACTTGGAAAGTGATGGATTTTCCTCCTCCCGTGGGCATTAGTCCCAAAGTGTCCCGTCCCTCGGTAATGCTGTTGATGATATCTTCCTGGATTCCCCGGAAGGTATCGTATCCCCAGTATTGCTTCAGAAGCCTCACCCCCAATCCCTCCCCCATAGGGAGGGGAGTTTTGAAGTTACTACTGCTGCTCATGGTCTTATTGAACTTTCTTGCTACTTCTTATCGTTGAATTGATATTCTTTCCTTCTCTATGCTAATAGTAGTGATTACTAATCTTATAGCATCAACCAATTTTCATCATTTCCTTAATATAAGGAGACTATTCTTATTCCCCTCCCTGTGGGGGAGGGGTTAGGGGAGAGGCTTTCAGTTCGGCTTTATGTCTTCAATCTGCAACTGCACTTCACCCCTCTTATGGGTATTCTCTTCAATGGAATAGCAGATGTCGAAGGAACGTTTGGTCTTGATGAAGCGTACGTGGGAACTTTGCCCGAAAGCGATGCCGTTCATTACATTGTTCGATTTATTATCCACCAGTTCTAGCTTGATATGTTCCTGGTCGCGGCCTACGACTTTGCTGGTACCATAATCATAGACATTGTGCGTACAGAAAATGGGTTTGGCATTGTCCGGTCCGAATGGATTGAATTTCTTCAAGTCGCTGAAGAATTTCGGAGTGATGTCTCTGAAATCAATCTCGGCATTGATGTCGATGACGGCGCATGTCTGTTCCGGCAGGATATTTTGTGATACGAACTCTTCGAAGCGTTCGATAAAGGCCGGTACATTTTCCACCTTCATGGAAAGACCGGCGGCGTAGGTATGACCTCCGAAGTTTTCCAGAAGGTCGCGGCAGTATTCAATGGCTTTGTAGACATCGAATCCGGAGACGGAACGGGCAGATCCGGTTGCCATGTCATCCGTACGTGTCAGTACTACTGCCGGCCGGTAATAGATTTCCGTCAGCCGGGAGGCTACGATGCCGATGACGCCTTTATGCCAGTCTTCATTGTACAATACTATAGAACGGCGATCGGCAAGTCCGTCCAAATCGGCCACAATCTTATTGGCTTCTTCGGTCATGGTCTTGTCCAAGTCCTTGCGTGTCTCGTTGTATTGGTTGATTTGTCCGGCTTTCTCCAGGGCAAGAGAGAAATCTTTTTCAGTAAGCAAGTCAACAGCTTCTTTCCCGTTCTGGATACGTCCGGAGGCGTTGATGCGGGGACCTATTTTGAATACAATGTCACTGACGGTGATGTCCTTGTCCGTCAGTCCGCAGACATCAATGATTGCTTTCAGGCCTACGCTGGGATTACTGTTCAACTGCTTCAAACCGTGGTAGGCGAGAATGCGGTTTTCACCCATAATGGGGACAATATCCGATGCGATACTGACGGCGCAGAGGTCCAGTAAAGGGATAAGGTGATGGAACTCGATACCGTTGTTGAGGGCAAATGCCTGCATGAACTTAAAGCCTACACCGCATCCGGACAGATGTTCATAAGGATAGGTGTTGTCTTCCCGTTTGGCATTCAGAATGGCTACAGCAGGGGGCAGTACATCATCGGGGACATGATGGTCGCAGATGATGAAATCAATGCCTTTCTCCTTGGCGTATGTGATTTCTTCGACGGCTTTGATACCGCAGTCCAATACAATAATCAAACCTACACCACTCTCTGCGGCATAGTCTACTCCTTGGATTGAAACTCCATACCCCTCATTGTAACGGTCGGGGATATAGTAGTCGATGTTCGAATAGAACTGTTGAATAAACTTGTAGACCAATGCCACAGCCGTGGTACCGTCTACGTCATAATCTCCATAAACAAGAATGCGCTCTTTCTTTCCCATTGCCTTGTTCAGGCGCTCTACGGCTATATCCATATCCTTCATCAGGAATGGGTCGTATAAGTCCGGTAGTTGGGGGCGGAAAAACTTCCGGGCATCCGCTGCCGTTGTTATTCCCCGCTCCACCAGCAATTTTCCCAATATTGGGCTAATTCCCAATTCTTGGGCCAGTTGTTGGCTTGCTTCTGCCTGTTCGGGTGTAATGGGTTGATAATTCCATTTGTGAGTCATTTTATATATTATTTTTTCTTTTTCTATCTCAAGATGTTGGGGGAGTAGAGGGGGGCAATACGTGCACTTTTCTCCAACAAGGTGTAAAGGTATGAAAAACTCTTGAAACGGAGGTGAATTCTGCGGAAAAACTTTATAAGTATATGTATTCTCCACTAAAAAACTTTATTTTTGTATCCATTAAAAAATATCGCTATGCTTGTTTTTATCTCTTGTGCAAAGACCATGGCAGCGCGCTGCTCTGTTGTCGTGCCCGAAGTCACAGTCCCGAAATTCGAAACGGAGGCTGTGCGGAATGCGTTGGAAATGTCGCAGTATTCAGTATCCGAATTGGAAAGGCTTCTTCGGGTGAATACCAAAATTGCTGCCGAGAACCGTTTGCGTTTTCATGATTTCTGTTCGGAGGAGAATCGTTCGATGCCAGCCGTTTGCGCCTACACGGGAGCTGTTTTTAAACGCATTCTTCCGAAAGATTTTTCAGCGGAGGATTTTCGTTATGCGCAAGAACATCTACGTATCACTTCTTTTCTTTATGGGTTGCTTCGCCCGCTGGACGGTATCAAACCCTATCGTTTGGAAGGAGATGTCCGTTTGCCCGAAAAAGGTGGAATATCCATGTTTGATTATTGGAAGCCTTTGTTGACGGATTACTTCATAGAGGAAATTAAAAACTGTGGCGGTGTTCTCATTAATTTGGCAAGTGCTGAAATGAAAGATTTGTTCGACTGGAAGCGGGTGGAGCAAGAGGTGCGTGTTATTACGCCCGAGTTTCAAGTTTGGAAGGCCGGACAGCCGAAGACTGTCGTTATCTATGCCAAGATGTGTCGCGGAGAGATGACGCGTTTTATTGTCAAGAACCGTCTGGAGTGTCCTGAGGAGTTGAAATCCTTTTCTTGGGAGGGCTTCGTCTGGGATGAGATACGCAGTACGGAGAATGTATGGCATTTTTCGTTAGGTACATTTATGTAATGAAAAGGTACATTACGTTTGGCTCAGATGTTACTATATGTTGCTTTCGATGTTTGCGCAAAATGAAGAACTAAATACGCAATTTAGGATGAGGGAAAAGAATGAACCCTCTACATTTGCATGCAGTAAACTTAAAAGCAATATACTATGAAGAGAAACGGATTAAGAACAGTTGTTGTATTAGCTTTGACCATATTTCTATTGAATGCTCCGGTTTGTGCTACAGCTTCCAGATTGCAGGATACTTGTGCGGAGGCGCGGGATGAGGTTGCACTGCGGCCTGAGTGGATGAGGATTCTCCATGATACGCTTCCTATATGTAAGATTTCTATTCCTGGTTCACACGATAGCGGTAGTATCAAAGGAGGGCATATGTTGAAAACACAAGCAACAGATATTCCTGCTCAATTACGGCAAGGCATCCGTGCTTTCGATATCCGTTTGGAAAAGAAGGGTAATAAACTGGGGGTGTTTCACAGTCATGCCTTTCAGGATATATATTGGGAAGATGATGTTTTACCTGCTTTTATACACTTTCTGCAAACATATCCTTCTGAGACTTTGATTGTTTCCTTGAAAAAGGAAGGGGGAGAATTGCGGGATTATGCTTCTCTGCTGTCCGTTTCTTTAAGCAGCCCTGAGTATCAAAGTTATTTCGTGATGGACTTTCGCCCTGAACTGACGCTGAAAGATTGCCGTGGAAAGATTCTTTTCCTGCATAGGGATCATGCTATGGATAATTATCCTGGAGCAGCATGTGTAGGTTGGGAGGATGACAGTACTTGCCTGCTCACTCTTCGCAATAAAGATGGTAAGGAAGGAGTGGCTTTGCTCGAAGATAAATATCAATATGAATCGGGTGAGGAGGCCGGGAAGAAGGTAGGGGTTTGTGTCCGTAATATTGAAGGGATGTCTGCTGAGCCGGTTTCCTCACGTCGGTGGGGAATTACTTTTGTAAGTGCGACGGGGCTGCCCTTGGGAACCCCTAAAGTCTTTGCTGATAAGGTGAACAAGCCTATTGCTGACTATTTAAAACAAAAGAATAGCCGGAATTGCGGTATTGTTTTTATCGATTTTGTCAGTGAACCTGGAGGAAAAGATTTGGTGGAATATTTGATTGACAGTAATGTTTGCGCAAAATGAAGATTTATATGCGCAATTGGGAATACTGAAAAAAAAGCATTTTCTTAATTTTGCACATGTTGAACACCTTAATGTTATATACTATGAAACTGTCAATAGATTTAGGAGGAACCAATATTCGAATAGCCCAAGTGGAAAAAGGGAACTGCTTGAATAAAGTGTCGGTTCCATGTTTAGCTCAGCAAGATGCTTCTACTGTGCTAAACCAGCTTTCCCAGCTTATTCGGAATATGATGAATGAGCAGGTAGATGGTATCGGTATCGGTGTCCCTTCAATTGTTGATCCGGAGAAAGGAATTGTATATAATGTAGCAAATATATCTTCTTGGAAAGAAATACACTTGAAGGAGATTTTGGAGAACGAATTCAAGGTGGCAGTTGCCATTAATAATGATTCCAACTGTTTCACTTTGGGGGAGAGCCTATACGGCGAAGGAAAATCTTATACCAACATGGTAGGCGTTACTATTGGGACCGGAATTGGAGCTGGCGTTGTCATTGGCCGTCGTTTGTATGGTGGGCAATATATGGGAGCCGGTGAGATAGGCTCATTTCCTTATTTGGACTCTGATTTTGAACACTATTGCAGTAGTTTCTTGTTTAAACGTTATGGCACTACCGGTGCGGTAGTAGCTGAAAAAGCCCAGCAAGGAGAACAAGCTGCATTGGAGATTTGGAAAGAGTTTGGGAGGCATTTGGGTAATCTTATAAAGGCAATTCTTTTTGCCTATGCTCCCCAGGCTATTGTTTTAGGAGGCGGTATTGTATCGGCTTTTCCTTTCTTTAAAAATGCTATGGAACAAACAATGCAAAGTTTTCCCTACAAGATTATATCGGATAATGTGAGTGTGGTGGCTTCGCATCAAAAGGATTCCAGTTTATTGGGTGCTGCCGCTCTTCTTGAGTAATAATCCCTATACGGTTTGATTGAAAATAATAAATATTTTGCAGTTATATTATTTTACGCATAAATAAGGACTGTTAGGGAATTGTTCCTTTTGTAATAACTATGTAATTCTGCTTTCTGACCTTTGTGGCGGAATTATAATTTTCTATATTATAAACTTTAAATTTTGAATGCATGAAACAAGTAAATCTTAGAATCTATCGAACGATTCTGACCCTATTGTTGGGACTGTTCTTGTCGGCAGGTGCTTATGCACAGCAGATTTCTGTGAAAGGAACAGTAAAGGATCAGACTGGCGAACCTGTGATTGGTGCCAATGTGTTAGTAAAGGGGACGACTAATGGAGTGATTACGGACGTTGACGGAAACTTTAATGTTTCGGCCGATAAAAACGGCGTATTGGTAATCAGTTTTGTCGGCTATGTGACTCAGGAAGTACCAGTGGCAGAAAAACAAATGGTAATTGTGCTTAAAGAGGATACAGAACTTCTGGATGAGGTTGTTGTATTAGGGTATGGTGCGAATACACGTAAGCAGGACTTGTCTGCTTCAGTGGGTGTAGTAAGTAATACTGAAGAATTGGCTGCTCGCCCGGTAACTTCTACCGAAGGCATGCTGCAGGGACAGCTGGCAGGTGTTACCATTACGGCCGATGGTGGCGACCCAACTTCTTCTCCTAACATTGTGATTCGTGGTCAAGGCTCACAAGATGGAGACAATGTACTTTGGGTTGTGGACGGTGTTCCCGGTGCACCTATCTCATCCATGAATGATATTGAAAGTATCGTTGTTTTGAAGGATGCTGCTTCTGCTGCTATCTATGGCGCACAGTCTGGTGCAGGTGGTGTTGTGTTGGTAACTACCAAAAAAGCGAAACAAGGTGCTCCTTCGTTGACTTATGACGGCACTTTTGGTATTCGTCAGGCTACCAATTTGATAGAACCACTGAATGCGGAGCAGCAGATTGAGATGCGTAAGATATCTCATCAAAATGCAGGACTTTCGCTTCCAGTCGGTTGGGATGTTACCAAAAATCCATGGATAGGTACGACTCGTACTGATTGGATGGATGAGATTTTCCGCACTGCCTTCTACCAACGTCATAACGTAGCGTTGAATGTAGGTTCTGATAATTTTTCAAATCGTATATCTTTTGCTTACGATAATGATGAAGGTGTTTTGATTAATACTTTCAAGAAGAATCTTACATTACGTTATAATGGTAAAATGCAGCTGAACAAGTGGGTGAGCGTCAGTGAGGATTTTGTATGGCAGAACACTACCCAACGTTCCAAAGCTACGGATAACGATGCTTATACAGGACCTATCCTTTCGGCTATCTACATGCCGGCAAGTGCCACTGTCTATAATCCGTTGGACGGAAGTTATGGTGGTGTGACTACGGAAGATCCTGCCTATATTGAAAAATATGGTTCGAATTTCTCTGATATCCACGGGGATGCTGTAAATCCGGTACGTCTATTGGAAGCAGAGAATTTGTATGACAAGATAAGTGACATATGGAGCACTACCAGCTTGGAGATAGCTAATGTACTTCCTGGATTGAAGTTTACGAGTCGTTTTACTTATAATATGAAGACTAATCATTACAAGAAGTTCAATCCTATTCGTGATGAAGTAGGTAAACCGGCTTTGTCGAATAATCTTCAAGAAACTACTTACCGTAGAGATGCTTGGAAGACGGAAAATACCCTGACTTATGATAAGACATTCGGTGAACATACGGTTGGTGCCTTGTTCTCGACTACGGCAGATCATTCTGAAACGCGTGGACTGGAAGTGACGGGTAAGGATTTTGCGGATGAATCGGAATTTTTACAATACATGGCGTATGCAGGATCAGTGACAACATCTGACTATTTGACTGGACCTGATGCCAATGTGTCGTTGATTGCCCGTTTGGCTTATTCTTATAATGACCGTTATTTTGCTACTGCATCTTGGCGTCGTGATTATGCTGGACGTTTGCCTAAGGAAAATAACTATGGTGATTTCCCTGCAGTGACCCTTGGATGGAAAATATCTAATGAAAAATTCTTTAAGAAGAGTGATTTTATCAGTTTGCTGAAATTGCGTGCTTCTTGGGGGCGTGTAGGTAATTTGAGCTCTATAGGGCTTAATTATAAGTCTGCTTTGTTGAAGAAAAGCTCGTGGACAGAACAAGCACAATATGGTCCTGAGGCAAATAATATCTGGAATACTTTGATTTACAACGGCTCTGCGTTAAATCCTGATTTGACCTGGGAAACTTCAGAACAGACTGACTTGGGCTTGGATGTTGAGATGTTTAAAAACCGTTTGTCGGTATCATTAGACTATTTTGATAAACGTACTTTCAATTTGATTCAGACACAATCAATGGGGTGGCCTTCTACTATGGGACTCGATGCCATGTTAATCAATCAAGGTGAAGTGCGTAACCGTGGCTTTGAGATTCAAGCTAATTGGAGCGATAAGATTAACAAAAACCTTTCTTATTTCGTATCGGGTAACTTCTCGTATTTAAAGAACTGGGTATCAGATATAGGTGTGAAGGATGCGGATGGCAATCCGGGTTTGTGGCCTAATGATAAAAGGTTCCGTAGCATCCCTTATATGATGCAGAGTACGGAAGGGGAACCTCTGAATTCCTTCTACTTGATTAAGACAGATGGTTTGTTCCAAAGTGATGCAGAAGTTGCCGAGTGGAATGCTAAACATGGAACATATGTGACCAATGATAATGGTGAAAAAGAGTGGGTAGGTATTCAGCCGAATGCCAAGGCTGGTGACTTGAAGTTTGTGGATCATAATGGCGATGGTAAAATTACGGATGCAGACCGTCAGTATATGGGTAGTGCGACTCCGAAGACGACTTTTGCCTTTACATTGGGAATGACGTGGAAAAAACTTTCTTTCAGTGCCATGTTCCAGGGAGTAGGTGGAGCAAAAGCTTTATATGTAGGAAAGTACATGCTGTTGAGTGATGTAGAAGGAAACTTTAACCGTTCCAGCGAGATATTGAATGCTTGGAGTCCTACAAATACCGGTTCTGATATTCCTCGTTTGTCAAAGAATGACCCGAATGGAAACTTTACGACTGCATCTGATTGGTATTTGGAGAATGCTTCTTATCTGCGTTTGAAGAATGTAACCCTTTCTTATGATTTAAGCGATGTATTCCGCAAGTGGTCTCATTTGAATGACCGTAACAGCCGTTTGTCTGTGTACTTCAGTGGTGAAAATCTTGCTACTATCACTGGATATTCTGGTATGGATCCTGAATGTGGTGGCTGGGATGCTTTGAAATATCCGGTATCTCGCGTATTATCTGTTGGTGTAAAATTGACTTACTAATAATTAATAGAGAAGAATGATTATGAAAAAAAATATATTATTTTTTGCGATGTCTGCCACATTGCTTGTGAGTTCTTGCAGTGACTTCCTTGATGTGCAACCAGAGGGAGATGCTACTACAACGACTTATTTTACCAATGACCTGCAGGCTATTGATGCTGTAGATGCATTGTATGAAAGATTTCATCAGGAAGCTGTATATGGACGCGAACTGTTTTGGGAACAAGGTGCCGCGTGCGACGTTGTGTGGGGAAAGACCCGTGATTTTCCAACACTTGCTACATTGAAATATACAGGAGACGAATCCCCTTTGCGTACTATTTTTGATACTATGTACAAAGTGATGGCACGTTCCAACTGGGTAATACAAGAGTTGCTTAAGAAAGGGAAAAGCACCACTTTGAGTGATATTGAAAAGAGAAGTCTCGGTGAAGCTTACTTCACTCGTGGATGGGCTCATTTCTTGATCGCTTATCGTTACGGTCTTGATACACAAGGGGTACCTTTTGTCCGTTATGAAGATTTTGAAGGTGGCTATGACAATTCTATTCCTCCTCAGCAAGCTTCGGTCATCGATAATTATAAATTGATTATCTCGGATATGGACAAGGCAATAGAGTATTTGCCCCGTTTTGAAGAGTATGGAGATAATGATAGAGGACGCGCGCACGATGCGGCTGCAGTAGCTTTTAAAGCTAAAGTTTATGCTTATTGGGCAACTTGGGATGCTACACAATGGGGAAATGTAATCAGTATGGTCAATGAACTGGAAACTGCTTACGGACGTGATTTAGCCGGTACTTATGAAGAGTTGTTCTCTTCTGATTTCTCTAAATGGTGGAATAAAGAGTATATTTGGACTATTCCTGGAAATGGTGGCTCTCAAGGTGGCGGTTCGGAGTTTCCGGGAGTTGTCCTTGAGAACAAAGGCTGGGGACAATATAATGGCTGGGGACAGAACAAGCCGTCTTATGATATTTACGAAGAGATGTTGAAAGACGGAGCTGGTAATGACCGTTTGGTTCGTACGGTTTTAGAGTATGGTCAGGAATTTCAATTCTTGGGTGAATCCCGTGCTTTTTATTCAAGCTCGGATATTGAATCCGGTTTTATGATTAATAAATACATGGATCCCTTTAAGTATGAAGATGCAGCCAATAAGGGGTATATCAATACAAACGGAGACTGGCCGACGGTACGTATTAATTTTCCGGTTATCCGTTTTGCAGAAATGTTACTTTTCCGTGCGGAAGCTTATTTGATGACTAATAAAGCGGACTTGGCTACGGCTGATTTGAATCGCATTCGTAAACGTGCCAATGTTGCATTATTGACGGGCACTGCTACTATGGCTGACCTATATCATGAACGCCGTTGTGAATTGGCATTTGAGTTTACAGACCATTTATATGATTTGAAACGCTGGTATCGCTCAGGCAATACTGAAATAAAGGCTTTGGCTGCTGCCGAATTGAATGCCCGTCCGCGCGTACGTCATTATGCCAACCGCCAGGACCCTGCTTCCACATTCGTTGTAGGTGAGTATGAGGATTATACGGATAAGATTGCTTATCAGGATTACATGATCGTATTCCCTTATCCTTCGGTTCAGATTACCAAATCTGATGGTAAGTTAAAACAGAATCCTCATTATGATTGATATTTTCTCTGAAAGAGATAAAATATAAAAAAAGACCTCATTGCCATTGGTCTAATCTGCAGGGGTTGGTATTTTCGGGTATTGATCCTTGCAGATATTTCTTCTTTTTCTTTCATTTGCAAAGGCTATTCATAAAATCATTTTAATATACGGAGAGACGGCATTCCCGACAGTCTGCAGCGCTCTTCAAATATACAGTCTGATGAAATTAAAAACTCTTATATGTGCAACTACTGCCTTTTGGGCTTGCTGCTCTTGTACATCCGGTGAACTATCTCCCGTAGACTATGTAGACCCTTTTATAGGTACCGGCTTTCATGGGCATACTTATCCGGGGGCAACCGTTCCGTTCGGGGCGGTACAGTTAAGTCCTGACACGCGTGCCGGAAACTGGGATGCTTGTTCGGGGTATCATTATAATGATACGACTCTAAAAGGTTTTTCACACACACATTTAAGTGGGACCGGATGCATTGATCTTGGGGATATACTGTTTCGTCCTACTACGCTGAAACCGGATTTGACTACGGAAAGCATTTACCAGCCAGCGGCTTTTTCCCATAAAGACGAAGATGCTTCTGCCGGATATTATTCGGTTGTTCTGAAAGAAGAAGGAATAAAAGCTGAATTGACGGTAACGGCACACGCCGGTATGCACCGCTATACGTTTCCTTCCGGCAAAGAAGCATCTATTATTATAGATTTGACTCATTTGCTTGATAACGAATATATTTATGAGGCTGAACTTGAACAGACTGCCGCCAACGAAATAACAGGTATGCGCAGAACCAGGGGATGGACGGACAATCAGTACGTTTATTTTGTAGCCCAGTTCTCGAAACCTTTTCAGGCCATAGACTTTATACAGAATAAAAAGATGGTTTCTGCAGGAGTTAAGTTGAACGGTACCGATTTGCAGGCTTGCTTGTCCTTCGATAATAGTAATGGAGAGCCGGTTATAGCCAAAGTTGGATTATCCATTGTCAGTGAAAAGAATGCACGTGAGAATTTGGAAACCGAGGTGATAGGTTTCGATTTTGATGCCGTGCGTAGTGCTGCCCGTTCCGCTTGGGAACAAGCTCTCTCTGCTATTACGGTAAAAGGCGGCAATACGGACGACTTGAAGAATTTCTATACAGCCATGTATCATTCTATGGTTGTACCCAATGTCGTGAGTGATGTCAATGGTGAGTACCGCCGTCATAATATGGAAATTGGGCAATTGCCAAAAGGCAAAGTGCAATATTCTACATTTTCGCTTTGGGATACTTTCCGTGCATGGAATCCGTTGATGACTTTGATTGATACAACTTTGGTCAATAATATGATAAATTCCTTTTTGGACATTTACGAATCTTCGGGTGAACTTCCTATCTGGCCGCTTTCTGCCGGAGAGACGGGAACTATGATTGGTTATCATGCAGTGTCCGTTATAGCAGATGCTTATATGAAGGGTATTAGAGGATTTGACGCGGAAAAGGCGTTGGAAGCTATGGTAGTTTCTTCTGAAAAGAACAAAAAGGGAGCTGATTACTATATTCAGAATGGCTTTATTCCTTCTAATATAAAGAAAGAGTCCATCTCTTGTTTGCTGGAGTTTGCCTATGATGACTGGTGTATTGCACGTATGGCTCAGGAAATGGGTAAGGATGATATTTATCAAAAGTATATTCAACGTTCCCAGAACTATATCAATGTTTTTGATGGTAATACAAAATTCTTCCGCCCCAAGCGGATGGATGGGAACTGGGAAACTCCCTTCAATCCTATTGAGGTAGGTCGTGCCTATACGGAAGCCACAGCCTGGCAGTATCGCTTCTTTGTACCTCACGATGTAAGCGGTATGGCACAACTGTTTGGTGGTAAGAAAGAGTTTATTACCGCACTCGATTCTATCTTTACAGTAGAGTCGGATGTACATGGCGATTTAGTGGATATTACCGGACTGATAGGTCAATATGTTCATGGCAATGAGCCGAGCCATCATATCGCCTATCTGTACGATTACGTCGGACAGCCTTGGAAGACGCAGGAAATGACACGCCGTCTGCTCCATGAAATGTACGCTCCTACGCCTGAAGGAATCATTGGTAATGAAGATTGTGGACAGATGTCCGGTTGGTATATATTATCCAGCTTGGGTATTTATTCAGTTTGTCCGGGAAGCAATGAATTTGCACTGACTACTCCTCTATTTGAGAAAGCGGTTGTCAACCTGGCAAATAGAAAGACTTTGACCATCCTTGCCAACAATCCGAAGAAGAATGTCTATATCACAAAAGTAGAATTGAACGGACAACCGATAGATGTAAATTTTATTACTTATGCACAGTTGATGGAAGGTGGAGAACTTCGTTTTACTTTGTCCGATAAGCCGAATATGGAGAGAGGTGTTTCCTCTGAAGCATCCCCTTATTCCTATACTAAAGATGAAGTCGTTTCCATTCCCTATGTGGATAAGGATTTGAACTTGTTTATGGATAAGGTAACGGTTGCATTGGCCACAACAACCAAGGATGCCGAAATCAGATATACATTGGATGGCAGCGAGCCCACAGAGCAGTCGGCATTGTACGAGCAGCCTTTTGAACTGGACAAGACCACTTTAATAAAAGCCAAAGGATTCAAGGAAGGTCTCCGCTCAAGCAGAACATTATCCATATCGGCAACGAAAGCTGAATTGAAGGCTGCTCTTTCTGTAAATCCTACTCAGAATGGTACATCTTATAAGTACTTTGAAGGCACTTCCCAGAAAGTGGCTGATGTAGAAAAGTCACCGTTGCTGGAGTCTGGTGTCATGCCCGAACCTTCTATTAAGGGTGCTAAGCAGGAGGATCATTTCGGTTATATCTTTTCTGGATTGATAAATGTTCCCGAAGATGGGGTCTATACTTTCCAGACCCGTTCGGACGATGGCAGTGTCTTGTACATTCACGATGAGCAGGTAGTCAATAATGATGCTTCCCATGCTGCAATTCCTGCTACCGGAATGGTCGCGCTGAAGAAAGGTTTTCATCCTTACAAGCTCTATTACTTTGAAGATTATGAAGGTGAGTATTTGAGCTGGGCTTGGAAACTGCCTTCTGCCGAGAAGTTGGCACCCATCCCTGCATCGGCTTTATTTGTGAAATAATAGTTTAATATATATGCTATGAGAAAGTTATTTTTGTTATTTTTACCTTTGTTCGCTGCATCATGCGGACAGGTGAAGCAGCAGGCACCTGCACCAGAGCCCGTTAATGTCATGAGTTTCAATATTCGCTATGACAATCTGGAAGATAGCTTGGACAACTGGCAATACCGTAAAGACCGCGCGGCAAATGCCATCCGTTTTTATGATGTGGATATATTGGGTACGCAAGAAGTACTTCATAATCAGTTGGAAGACCTTAAACAACGATTGCCGGAATACGGAGTCATCGGTGTAGGTCGTGAAGATGGAAAGGAAAAGGGTGAATATAGTGCACTCTGGTATAAGAAAGATCGTTTCAACTTGCTGGATTCTGGCTATTTCTGGTTGAGCGAGACTCCTGAAGTTGCCGGTTCCAAGGGCTGGGATGGAGCTTGTGAGCGTATCGCTTCATGGGCAAAACTGCAAGATAAAGTAAGTGGCAAGGAGTTCTTCGCATTGAATACCCACTTGGATCATGTAGGTGTTGCTGCACGTCGTGAAGGTATAAGCCTTATGCTGGATAAAGTAAATGAGTTGAGTGGTAACTTACCCGTAGTAGTAACGGGCGACTTTAATGCTAGTCCGGAATCGGATGTCATCAAACACGTGACTGACCCTTCCAATCCGGAACACTTGACAGATGCACGCCAGGCATCGGCAATTGTTTATGGTCCGGCATGGAGTTTCCATGATTTCGGAAAGATTCCTTACGATAAACGTCCGCTGATTGATTACGTTTTTGTACGTAATGGACTGAAAGTTTTGAGGTATGGTGTATTGGCTGAAACAGAGAATAATGCTTTCCTCTCCGACCATGCCCCTATTTTAGTAACGGTTGAATAATAAAACAATAATTATGACTAAGATATTAAGAATATGTATCGTTATGCTCTTGGCAGTCTTGCTACTGCCGGTAGAGTTATCGGCACAAAGCCGCCGTGATAAAGAACAGACCTATGTTTTGGACCAACCTTATGAGGTGACAAAGATTACCCCTCCCCAGGGCAAGAAGATAAAGAATGTCATCTTGATGATTGGTGATGGCATGAGTCTTATGCACGTATATTCTGCCTGGACAGCCAATCGAGGCAAGTTGTTTTTGGATAACTGCCAGGTAGTGGGTTTGTCTAAAACCTATTGTGCCAACAAGCTGATTACAGACTCGGGAGCGGGTGGAACAGCCATAGCTACGGGGCAGAAGACAAACTATCATTCTGTGGGTGTAGATACCGAAGGACGTCCTTTGAAATCATTGGTAGACCTGGCTGCTGCTAAAGGTAAATCGACCGGTATAGCGGTGACTTGCCGTCTGTGGGATGCCACTCCTGCTGATTTTTGTTGCCATAACAAGGATAGGGATGCGGAAGCTGAAATCGTAGCAGATTACGTTAATTGCAGTGCCGATTATGTATTCGGTGGAGGTGCCAAGCTTTTCGAAAACCGTGAAGATGGACGTGACTTGTTTAAGGAACTACGCGATAAAGGATTTCAGACTCCTCGCAGTTGGGATGAATTGGCTGGCATAAAGAGTGGTAAGGTATTTGCCGTACCTTATCCCGTCGATACTCCTCTTCCTGCTGAACGTGGCGACCTTTTGGCACGTGCTTCATTGAAAGGTATCGAATTGCTGGACCAAAATAAAAACGGTTTCTTTATGATGATAGAAGGTTCGCAGCTGGATGACTACGGACACTTCAATGACATTGATTTGCTGATGCAGGAAACACATGACTTTGACCGTACTATCGGTGCCATTTATGAATGGGCTGCCAAGGATGGAGAAACATTGGTAGTAGTTACTGCAGACCATGAGACTGGTGGACTTACGTTGGTTGATGGAGATTTGGCAGAAGGCAGAATCGTATGTAAGTTCTCTACCGGTGGTCATAGCGGTGTAATGGTACCAGTGTATGCTTTTGGTCCCGGTGCAGAGGAGTTTACAGGGATTTTTGAAAATACTGCTATCTTTGACAAGATAAAAAAACTGCTCAATTTGTAATTTAAAAAATAACTATTTCCTATGTTGAAACACATTTTATTGGTAAGCTTGCTTTCTTTTTCCACTCTCCCTTTGCTGAAAGCTCAGAGCTGTGGCAATGATGAAAAGTATCATTTGCCTTATAAAAATACATATGTAAAGGAACCGCTGGTCACTGAAAATGAGTATCGTGTGGCAAAACCTGAGACGATTGTGCCGAAAAGCTTCGAAGAAGCTCGGCAGATTCTTCCCAATCCCATTTGGGGTGGACATGACAAGGAACTTGAAATGTATTGGAAGGCATGGGAAATAGCTATCGGCAATATTCGTGCTCCTCAAGCAGGCTCGGGTTTTGTCTCAAGCTATTTGGATACAGCTTATAATGGTAATATCTTTATGTGGGATTCCTCTTTCATTCTGATGTTTGCCCGCTATGGTACCCGTTTCTTTCCTTTCCAGAATACGCTGAACAACTTTTACGCCAAGCAGCATCCCGACGGTTTCATTTGCCGTGAAATAAAGGCGGATGGTGCCGATTGCTTTGAACGCTATGATCCGGTGAGTACCGGACCGAATTTGATGCCTTGGTGTGAGATGGTCTATTTCCATCAGTTTGGTGATACGGAACGCCTGCACAAGATATTTCCGGTACTTTGTGCTTATTATAAGTGGTTGAAATTGAACCATACTTGGAGAAATGGAACCTACTGGTCAAGCGGATGGGGGACCGGCATGGATAATATGCCCCGTGTTCCGTCGGAATACAGCCCTATCTACAGTCACGGGCATATGATTTGGTTAGATACAAACCTACAGCAATTATTTACTGCCAATTTACTACTTGAGATGGGCTTTTATCTGGAACGTTGGCAAGAGATAGAAGAGTTTGAAGACGAAGCCAAAATGCTGGGAAAATATATCCATGACAATCTTTGGGATGAAAAGACCGGTTTCCTTTATGACCAGTATGCTGACGGTACGCTCTGTACAACCAAGGGAATAGGTGCCTATTGGGCTCTGTTTACTGATGTATTGGATTCTGTACAGTTGGACCGCATGGTGAAGGAATTGGATAATCCTGCCACATTCAACCGGAAACACCGTATTCCTTCTTTGTCTGCCGATAATCCCAAGTACAAGGAGAATGGCCGTTATTGGCAGGGTGGCGTATGGCCGGGAACTAATTACATGGTGATGCAGGGCCTTGTGCAGAAAGGTTATGGTAAACTGGCACGGGAGATTTGTTTGAATCATTATGCCCAGGTGTTTGAGGTCTATAAGAAGACTGGAACTTTTTGGGAATATTATGCTCCGGAAAGTGCTGAGCCGGGATTTATGGCAAGGGATAATTTTGTGGGTTGGGCAGGACTTCCTCCTATTGCTGAATTGATAGAATTTATTATCGGTATTCGGGGAGATTATGCCAAAAAGCAGATTATCTGGGATATGAATTTGACGGAGATTAACGGCATAGAACGCTATCCTTTTGGTCCCGAAGGGCTTATCTCCTTAAAAGCTGAAGCACGCCGTTCTGCAAGTGATGAACCTCGTATTACAGTAGATTCCAATATCGATTTTGAACTGTGTGTACTCTATGGTGGAAAAGAGAAAAAGATAAATGTGACATCCGGTAAGCATACCTATTAAAGAAGAAATCAATCATGAAAAACAATATGTCAAGACGCCAATTTCTGAAGACTGGCGGGCTTGCCTTGGCTGCAATGACCTTTCAGCCCGCTTCCGTATTATCTTCATCCGGGACTTTGAGCCAGAGATATATTTCGTTGCGTCCTTCTGCAAGCAAAAGGAGCTTCATTTCGAAGGCAGTAGATGCTGCTATTGAAGAAGCAAAGCCTAAAATAAAGGACGAGAAGTTGCGTTGGATGTTCGAGAACTGTTTTCCCAATACGCTTGACACTACTGTCAGATATAGAGTGAAGAATGGCAGACCAGATACTTTCGTCATTACAGGTGATATAGATGCCATGTGGCTGCGCGACTCTTCAGCGCAAGTATGGCCCTATCTGCCGTTGATGAAGAAAGATAAGGACTTGCAGTTGATGGTGGCAGGACTTGTCAACAGACAGACTGAATGTATCTTGATAGACCCGTATGCCAATGCCTTCAACGACGGGCCGTTGGGCAGCTATTGGGAAACCGACCATACACAACATATGGCTAAGGAACTGCATGAACGCAAATGGGAGATAGATTCTTTGTGCTATCCCATTCGTCTGGCTTATCATTATTGGCAATACACGGAAGACACGTCTGTGTTCGATGAAAATTGGCATAAAGCTATGCTGCTGGTGGTCAAGACCTTTAAAGAGCAACAGAGGAAACAAGGCTTAGGACCTTATAGCTTTACGCGCGATTGCGACCGCCCTACAGATTCGCAGATTAACAACGGATGGGGAGCACCGGTAAAGCCGGTCGGCTTAATCGTTTCTTCTTTCCGTCCGTCAGATGATGCTACACAATACGGTTTTCTGATTCCTGCTAATATGTTTGCGGTTGTGTCATTGCGCCAATTGGCTGAGATAGAGGATAAAGTTTATGGAAACAAGGACTTCTCCGGAGAATGTATAACATTGGCAGATGAAGTGGATGCAGCTATCCGTAGGTATGGTACTTTCAATCATCCGGTTTGTGGACGTATTTATGCCTTTGAGGTCGACGGTTTTGGTAACGCGCTTTGTATGGACGATGCCAATGTACCCAGTTTGCTGGCTGCGCCTTATCTGGGTTATTGTTCTTTTAAAGATGCGATTTATCAGAATACCCGTAAAATGATATGGAGCGGCAATAATCCTTATTTCTTTAAAGGAAAAGCCGGTGAAGGGGTAGGAGGCCCTCATGTGGGATTGAATTATATCTGGCCGATGAGCATCATTATGAAGGCTTTTACAACGGATGATTCCGAAGAAATACGTGCTTGTCTGAAGCAACTTCGTGATACGGATGGAGGGACGGGCTTTATGCATGAGTCTTTCCATTCGGAGGATGCCGCGGACTTTACTCGTTCCTGGTTTGCCTGGACAAATACTTTGTTCGGTGAACTGATACTGAATACAATCAAGGAATATCCCAACTTATTATCCCAAATACTATGAAGATAAGATATTGGTTACTGGCTATGTCATTCATTTTTCTCTCTTGTGGGAGAGTGGCTGATGATGTAGCGGCAAACTATGGTATTATACCCATGCCGAATGAACTTGCTCCAATGCAGGGAGTGTATGTCCTGCAAGGGGAAAAAACAGTGGCTGTCCCTTCCGGAGAAGCCGCGATGAAAGTTTTTCATTATTTGGAGGATGCGTTGAAAAACACTTCTGTAACGCTGAAGGATATTTCGGAAACGGGAAAGGCCGATATTTGCTTATCTATAGATAATTCCTTGCCCAATGAGGCCTATACATTGGAGGTTTCTTCCGATAGGATAAATATATCTTCCAATGAAACTGCCGCCGGATTTTTTTATGGTGTCCAGTCTTTGCTGCAGCTCATGCCGGCAGCCATTTATGATGGTGACCGGAAATACGAAGGAAAGATTAGGATTCCTGCTGTCAGCATTACGGATGCTCCCCGTTTCCCTCATCGTGGGGCTATGATGGATGTAGGGCGTAATTTTCTGCCAAAAGAGGAAGTGCTGAAGTTTCTTGATTTGATGGCATTCTATAAATTGAATAAATTCCATTTTCATCTGACAGATGACCAAGGATGGAGAATAGAAATAAAGAAATACCCGAAACTGACTGAAATAGGTTCTTATCGTAAACAGACTCAGATAGGACACTCTGATTATTATTTTCCACGGCGTTACGATGGAAAAGAAAAGAGAGGCTATTATACGCAGGAAGAAATAAAGGAAATTGTGAAGTATGCATCCGACCGTTTCATTACGGTCATTCCCGAAATTGAAATGCCGGGACATGCATCCGCAGCACTGGCTTCCTATCCGGAACTTTCTTGCGGACTGGGAAAGACTTATGTGGTGCGTGATTATTTTGATGTTTTTGATGAGGTCTATTGTCCCAAAGAGCATACATTTGAATTCTTACAAAATGTGCTGACCGAAGTTATGGAACTCTTCCCCAGCCATTATATCCACATTGGTGGAGATGAGTGTCCCAAGAAAGCATGGAAGAAGTGTGCCCATTGCCAGCATTTGATGAAGTGGGAAGGTCTGCCCAACGAAGAAGCTCTGCAAAGTTGGTTTATCCATCGGATTGAGCAATTTGTGAACAGTAAAGGGCGTGACATCATCGGGTGGGATGAGATTCTGGAAGGAGGGCTTGCCCCTAATGCTACCGTCATGTCATGGCGTGGCGAGAAAGGAGGTATCGAAGCGGCTCGCCAACGGCATAAAGTCATTATGACACCCGGCAAAAAGTGTTATTTGGATTACTACCAGGAAAGTCCGGAATTTGCCCCGTTGGCTATCGGCGGTTTTCTTCCGTTGGATACGGTGTACAATTATAACCCGCTTCCTGCTGAACTGACTCCGGAAGAACAAGCTTATATAATAGGTGTACAAGCCAATATCTGGGGAGAGTACATACAGACTCCCGAGTATTTTGAATATATGGCTTTCCCTCGTTTGCTGGCTATGTCAGAGGTGCAATGGACACAGCCGGAACATAAGGACTTCGAGTCGTTTGCCCGTAGGCTGGATAAGGAGTTTGAACGATTGGATTATTGCGGAGTGAATGCTTGCCGCAACTTCTATGAAGTCAATCAGGCTGGTGCGTGGAACAAGTCGCAGCAGACTTATGAGGTGACTTTGAACACCTTCTGTCCGGATGCCGATATTTACTATGCGGTAAATGATTCAACGGTCAACACTTCATCTTCCCTTTATGAGACTCCGATACCGTTGGACGAGGATGCAACTGTTTATTCGGCAGTTTACAGAGACGGTAAGCCGTTGGGGAAAGTGACCCGCAAGAGCTTTGCTGTAAACAAGGCAACCGGATGTGACTATACTTGTAATCCTGAAGCAGGATGGGAACACTTGAATAAAGGCTTCGGGCTGACTGATGGACGACGTGGCTATGCCCGCGACATGCGTCGCTGGATTAGCTTCTACCAGGATACTGTACAGATTGTAGTGGAACTGAAGAAACCTCAAAAAGTCAAGGAAGTGGCCTTTTCTTCTTTATGGCGGCCGGTAAATGAGATATGGCCGGCAAGGGCGATGAGTGTTTCTGTTTCAATGGATGGTCAGACTTTTATTCCGGTGGGCACTAAACGGCTGACTTATGATTTTAGCTTGACGGAAGGCACCCGTTTTCCGGCATCTCTTTCATTTGCCGAAACGGAAGCTACATTTGTCCGCTTGGAATTATTGAGTGGTGGCTTGTGCCCGAAAGGATATTTTCATGAAGGGTTGCAGAGTGAGTTGGCAATAGATGAAATAGAAATATATTAATCTCAAGAAATTATGAAGAAAATAGTTGTTCTTTTAGTTGTACTGTTGGGCTGTATGCCGGTAACGGCTTTTGCGCAGAAGCAATTCTTTTTTAAGGATGGCAGGTTTGTAGTAGCACAGTTTACAGATTTGCACTGGATGCCGGGTTCTGCAAAGTGTGCCGAAACGGCAGCTACTATCCGTGCTGTCCTGGCAGCCGAACATCCGGACATTGCTATACTGAGTGGGGATGTGGTGACCGATGACCCTGCTATGGATGGATGGAAAAGTGTAGTGGATATTTTCAATGAAGCCAAGATGCCTTTTGTGGTGATGATGGGAAACCATGATGCAGAATACTTGACGCGCAATGAAATCTATGATTTCCTCTTGAAGTCTCCCTACTATGTGGGGGCAAAAGGCCCTGAAGATATTATGGGATGTGGTAATTGTGTGATTTCTATTTATAGTCCGGAGAAGAAGGACCAGGTAGAGGCATTGCTCTATTGCATGGATTCCAACGACTATCAGCCTAATAAAATCTATGGTGCTTACGACTGGATTCATTTCGACCAAATAGAATGGTACAGAAAGCAAAGTAAACACTTTGCAGAGAAGAACGGTGGTAATCCCGTTCCTGCTTTGGCCTTTTTCCATATTCCGCTGATTGAATACAACGAAATCAGAGGTGACGGGAAAACTTATGGCAATGACAAAGAAGGTGGAGTTGCCTCTGCTAATATCAATTCTGGTATGTTTGCTTCCTTCCTTGACATGAGGGATGTAATGGGAGTATTTGTAGGACATGACCATGATAACGATTTTATAGGAATAGATAAAGGTATTGCATTGGGATACGGACGGGTGACCGGTGCGGATGCGTATGGAGAGTTGACGAGAGGAGCCCGTATCATTGAACTGTACGAAGACCAATTCAAATTTGACACATGGATTTCCACTCCTTCGGGAAGGGAGGCTGCCTACTATTACCCTTCAGGTCTGAATTCGGATGAGGAGCAGAGTATGGCTTATTTGCCGGCTACGGGAACTTCTCCCAAGAAGCAGGGCGTGGCATATACCTATTATGAAGGCAAATGTAAACGTGTTGCCGATATTGCCGCCTGCAATAAAGTGAAGGAAGGGGTGATGAAGAACTTCTCGATTGAAGAAGTAGCCGTCCCTGATCATTTTGCTTATGATTTCCGTACGTTGGTGAAAATTCCAGAAAGGGGAGTATACCGTTTCTATACTTTTTCCGATGATGGTTCTAAACTATACATAGACGGTAAATTGATTGTTGATAACGACGGTGGACACAGCGGACGCCGTGCCGAAGGGAAAGTCGCTCTCGAAGCAGGGTACCACGAGTTGCATCTGCTGTATTTCGAAGATTACATGGGCCAGGAATTGGAAGTCGGGTATTCGGGACGGAATGTTCTGGAAACCGTGTTACCTGATACCATGTTGTTTGTACCGGATTAAATCAGCGCTGGTAACTCTTTGTCTGGTACTCTTTCCGATATTCATTGGGAGAGACTTTCTTCAAAGCTTTGAATTGGCGGGACAAGTTCTTCAGATTGTTTATTCCGACTTGTTCCGCCACATCTGCAATCGGAGCATCACTGGCCAACAGCAATTGGGCAAAGCGTTCCATCCTAAGGTTGAAGATATATTTGTGGATGGACTGCTGGGTGACTTGCTTGAAACGAATCTCCAATAAACGGCGTGATAATGGTACTTGTTTCACTATATCCGATACAGTGATATCAGCTGCTATATTCTGATGGATATATTTCAGAGCGGTTTGGATATGGGCATCGGTGGTAGAATAGAAGTCGGTTGAAAGCCGGTTGATTATATTAACTGGTTGGAGCACTACGTCCTGATAAGTGGCCTCCTCATCATTCAATAGATGTTCTATGAGGGCAGCTGCCTCAAATCCGCCTCTTACAATGTTTTGGCTGATACTGGATAGGGGAGGGTCTGAAAGATTGCATATAATCTCATCATTGTCGACTCCTAATATTGCTATCTTGTCGGGCACTCTGATGTTGTTGACTTTACAGATTTCCGTAATGCGGTTACCTTGATTGTCATCGCAAGCCATGAGTGCCGTAGGTTGTGGCAATGACTTTAACCAGTTGAGCAGGGGCGGTGCTTCATAAAACCATAAGTCATCAAGGGATTGGTCCTGATAAGAATAGAAATTGTTTCCAAACCCTTGGGCTGCTATACATTCATAGAAACCCTCGCAACGTTCTTGTGACCATACCGTATCGCGATAACCATAGAATGCGAAGTTCTGAAAGCCTTTACTCAGAAAAAACTCTGCTGCCATTCTGCCGGTCTTGCGGTAATCGCCGGTGATGTTTGGAATATTGCTGAACCTTGATTTATAATCCTGGGCCAATGCGATAATTCCGTTTTCACGGAATAGCTCCACGTTGTCATCATTGTCAAATCTGCCGATGATTGCATCTGCATGCCATGTCTTTGCCCATTTCAAGACTCCTTCTATACCATGACTGTTTTTGTAGGAGGGTGGCATACGGCATACTACCCATGGCTCATGGCTTTTGGAATAGGCCAATACCCCCTTTAGCAGATTGTACGAAAAGGACTCTGTAAAATCGGTCAATAATATCAATCGAATCATAGCAGTTGACTAAATGTAACTGATTGTTACTTATACAAATGTTAGCTTAATTGACAAATATAGGATTTTATTTCTTTTTCTTCAAATCTTTTCCCTCATATTTGCAGATTGCTTCAATCCATTTTTCTTCCAGTGGCTTGGACTCGTGTTTGGCGAGGTCGAAGGCTACCATGACGGAGGTACATACGCATTTTACTTCTTGGGTTTCCGTATCAATGACCCGTTGGGCGAGGTGGAAGCTTTTGGTTCCTATCTCAGTGACGGCAGTTTGCACGGCGATATGGTCCGAACCATAAATCTGTGCGAGGAAGTTTGCTTCAATATGGACGACAACGATACCATCCTTTTCCCAATCTACATCCGGGCATACGGAAGCGAAATATTCCGTTTTTCCTAAATCATAAAAAGAGAAGTAAACAGTGTTGTTTACATGGCCGAATTTGTCGACGTCATTGAAGCGTAGTTGTATGGGCAGGGTGTGGTTAAATTGAATTTCTTCCATTGTTTTCTCTTAAACTTTGTTTATAATCGCTGCAAAAATACTATTTTTGCGTGTTAATCCGTGAACTTATATATCAAGAAATGATAGAAGACATCAAAAAAGCCTGCCAGGTAATGAGCGAGGGCGGGGTAATTCTGTATCCGACAGATACGATTTGGGGTATAGGTTGTGACGCTACCAATGAAGAAGCGGTGCGCCGTGTATATGAAATCAAGCAACGCTCTGACAGTAAGGCGATGCTGGTATTGGTAGATTCTCCGGTAAAGGTGGATTTCTATGTGCAGGATGTTCCGGAGGTTGCCTGGGATTTGATAGAACTGGCTGACAAGCCCCTTACCATAATTTATTCCGGAGCGCGTAATCTGGCTCCTAACTTGCTTGCCGAAGATGGTAGTGTAGGTATCCGTGTCACCAGTGAGGCATTTTCAAAACGGCTTTGTCAGCAGTTCCGCAAGGCGATAGTCTCTACTTCTGCCAATGTCAGCGGGCAACCGTCTCCCGGTAACTTCAGTGAAATAAGTGAAGACATCAAGTCTGCGGTGGATTATATAGTAGGATACCGCCAGGAGGAAACGGGACGCCCGAAACCGTCCAGTATCATCAAGTTGGGCAAGGGCGGAGTCATTAAGATTATTCGCGAATAAAAGGAAAAATGGCAGAGGACAAGAGGAGTTTGTTGCAGCGCTTCATCATATGGCGCGAAAAGAATATCAAGGAAAAGCGGTTCATACTGATTCTCAGTTTTCTTGTAGGTATCTTTACGGCATTCGCCGCACTGATACTGAAAGTCATCATACACTGGATACAGAACTTCCTGACGGATAATTTCAATGCGACGGAAGCCAACTACCTTTATCTGGTCTATCCGGTAGTGGGTATCTTCCTGACCGGATTGTTTGTCCGCTACGTGGTGAAGGACGACATCAGTCATGGTGTTACCAAAATCCTATACGCCATCTCGCGGCGGCAGGGACGCATCAAACGGCATAACACTTGGTCGTCCATCATAGCCAGTTCCATTACCATCGGTTTCGGTGGTTCGGTCGGGGCAGAGGCGCCTATTGTGCTGACGGGTTCGGCTATCGGTTCCAATCTGGGAACCATCTTCAAGATGGAGCATCGTACGCTGATGCTATTGGTGGGATGTGGTGCTGCCGGTGCGGTTGCAGGCATTTTCAAGGCGCCGATTGCCGGTCTGGTATTTACGCTGGAGGTACTGATGATAGATTTGACAATGTCCTCCTTGTTGCCGTTGCTGATATCTGCGGTGACGGCTGCAACTGTTTCCTATATCGTGACGGGTACGGATGCCATGTTCAAATTCCATCTGGACCAAGCTTTCGAACTGGAGCGTATTCCGTATGTCATTATGCTGGGTATCTTCTGCGGATTGGTTTCCCTTTATTTTACCCGGGCCATGAACTCTGTGGAAGGCGTGTTCGGAAGGTTGAGAACTCCCTATAAGAAACTGATAATGGGCGGTGCCATGCTGAGTATCCTGATATTCCTTTTCCCACCGTTGTATGGCGAAGGTTACGATACAATAGAATTGTTGCTGAATGGGATGAGCAATGCCGAATGGGACACGGTGATGAATAATTCCTTCTTCTACGGGCACGGCAATCTGTTGCTGATATACCTCATACTGATTATTCTGTTCAAGGTCTTTGCCTCGAGTGCCACGAATGGCGGGGGCGGTTGCGGCGGTATCTTCGCACCTTCGTTGTATCTGGGTTGTATTGCCGGTTTTGTCTTTTCACATTTCAGCAATGAAATAGAGATGACGGCTTATCTGCCCGAGAAGAACTTTGCCTTGATGGGAATGGCGGGGGTCATGAGTGGGGTCATGCACGCTCCGCTGACCGGCGTGTTCCTCATAGCCGAGCTTACGGGAGGATACGACCTGTTTCTGCCACTGATGATTGTTTCCGTCAGTTCCTATCTTACCATCATCATGTTCGAGCCTCATAGTATCTATTCCATGCGTTTGGCCAAGAAAGGAGAACTGTTGACGCACCATAAGGACAAGGCCATCCTTACCCTGATGAAGATGGAGAATGTGGTGGAAAAGGATTTTGTGACCGTGCATCCCGAAATGGATTTGGGCGAACTGGTAAAGGCCATTTCTGCCTCGCATCGCAATGTCTTTCCCGTGACGGATAAGGAAGGGGTGCTGATTGGCATTGTCTTGTTGGACGATATCCGGAACATTATGTTCCGCCAGGAGTTATATCATCGCTTCACGGTGGGAAAACTGATGACTTCGGCTCCGGCACGTCTGTATGATACGGACAGTATGGAGCGGGTGATGCGTACCTTTGATGATACGAAGGCGTGGAATCTGCCGGTGGTGGATGCGGAAAACAAATACTTGGGCTTCGTGTCCAAGTCGAAGATATTCAACTCGTACCGTGAAGTATTGGTACATTTTTCAGAAGACTGAGGACTTTTTGGTATTTACTATTTTACTATTTACAAGTTACTATTTGCCGTTCGGGGTGATGGGGCATTGTAAATCGCAAAGAAGATGCTTCGTACATTGTAAATGGTAAATTGTAAATGGGCAAATGAGTTGCCTCGCAAATGGTACATTGTAAATGGTAAATTGTAAATGAAATGGTGGAAAAGAAGAATTTGAGGATTGTATATATGGGTACTCCCGACTTTGCGGTGGAGGCTCTTCGTTGTCTGGTAGAAGGAGGTTACAATGTGGTGGGTGTCATTACGATGCCCGACAAGCCTGCCGGACGGGGACATAAGCTCCAATTCTCTCCGGTGAAACAGTATGCACTGGAACATAATCTTCCGCTTCTTCAGCCGGAGAAGCTGAAGGATGAGGCTTTTGTGGAGGCGTTGCGTGCATGGAAGGCCGATTTGCAGATAGTCGTTGCCTTCCGCATGTTGCCGGAGGTGGTATGGAACATGCCGCGATTGGGCACCTTCAACCTGCATGCTTCCCTGCTTCCGCAGTATCGCGGCGCAGCCCCCATCAACTGGGCGGTGATTAATGGTGATACGGAAACGGGCATCACCACTTTCTTCCTGAAACATGAGATTGACACCGGTGAGGTTATCCAGCAGGTACGGGTACCCATTGCCGATACGGACAACGTGGGTATCGTCCACGACAAACTGATGCTGTTGGGCGGTCGCCTGGTGGTAGAAACCGTAGATGCCATTCTTGCCGGTACAGTGAAAAGTATTCCTCAAGAAGAAATGGCCGTCGTGGGTGAACTGCGTCCGGCACCGAAAATCTTCAAAGATACTTGTCGTATTGACTGGAACCGCCCGGTGAAGCGTATTTACGATTTTGTACGCGGCCTTTCTCCCTATCCTGCCGCTTGGACGGAGCTGGTCCAACCCGGTGGAGAATCTGTTGTGGTAAAAATCTTCGAGACGGAGAAAATAGGGGAATCCCATCAACTGGTTCCCGGAACCTTGCAGACAGACGGGAAGACCTATATCCGCGTTGCTGCCGAAGATGGCTTTGTCGGCATCTGCTCCCTCCAGCTTCCGGGCAAGAAGAAACTGAAAACGGATGAACTGTTGCGCGGCTTCCGGTTGACGGAAGGATACGTGATGAAATAACTGATTGTCATTCAATGACTTCCTACTGCAAAACTACTGCACTCGTTTTGCAGCGTCACTGCAAACCGCTTTGCAGTGTTGCTGCAACTAATATGCAGTGTGACTGCAACTGCTTTGCAGTGCTACTGCAACACGTTTGCAGTGACGCTGCAAAAGGTATGCAGTAAGTTTGCAGTGAGAGTTTTGACTTCCAATGTTAGGCTGAATTAAATCTTTTCTCTATATTTGTACATAACAAAGTTCGTAAACTTTAGAACATAACATTATGAAACCAATCATATCCCCTTCTATTCTCTCTGCCGATTTTGGTTATCTGGCACGAGACATTGAAATGATTAACGAAAGTGAGGCTGAGTGGGTACATATCGACATCATGGACGGTGTGTTTGTCCCCAATATTTCTTTCGGATTCCCGGTACTGAAGTATGTGGCAAAACTGTCGCAGAAACCTTTGGATGTGCATCTGATGATTGTACAGCCGGAGAAGTTTATTCCGGAGGTGAAGGCTCTGGGAGCACATGTCATGAATGTGCATTACGAGGCTTGTCCGCATCTGCACCGCGTGGTGCAGCAAATTCGCGAAGCAGGGATGCAGCCGGCAGTAACGATTAATCCGGCAACTCCCGTGTCCTTGTTGAAGGATATTATTAATGATGTATACATGGTGCTGATAATGAGCGTAAATCCTGGCTTCGGCGGACAAAAGTTCATAGAGCATTCTCTTGATAAAGTGCGCGAATTGCGTGAATTGATTACGGTTACCGGTTCGCAGGCCTTGATAGAAGTGGACGGTGGCGTAAACTTGGAAACCGGTGCGCGTCTGGTAGAAGCTGGAGCAGATGTACTGGTGGCAGGCAATGCCGTTTTCTCGGCTCCCGACCCGAAAGAGGCCATCCGTGCATTAAGGAATCTGTAATCCGTCTTCTGGATTGATAATCGACAGCTGGCAACGGCATCCTTTCCTTCGACTGTTGATGCCGTTGGTAGTTGGTATTTTGTGTGGAGATGCGTTTCCACATGTGCTTTCTGCATGGGAGTATGTGGCAGGTTTTCTGCTTTTTCTTTTTATTATAGGTAGATACAAGCATACCGGATGGGTGTATGGAGCGGCGGTATACCTTTTCTTGGGTGGTACGGGGGGCTGCTTGATGAGTTGGCAGCAGGGAAAGACGGTATTTCCCTTTTCGGGCAAACCTGCTGTTTATAGGGTTTGTATCCGCGAGCATCCCGAAGAGAGGGAGCGCAGCATATTGTGCAGGGTTGCCCTGCTGGGAGAGGTAGAGAAGGATACAGTTACGGGTTGCCCCCGGAATCATCTTTTTCTGGCTTATTTTCCGAAAGATTCTGCTACGGCCACTTTGCGCCGTGGTGATGAGTTGCTGGTATCTACCCGGCTTGTTCCTCCGGCAAACAATGGTAATCCCGACGAGTTTGACTATGCCCGCTACCTGAGGCGGAAAGGCTATAGCGGCACGGCTTACGTGGCTGACGGACATTGGCGGAAGACGGGGCATGATGCCTCTCGCACTGTCAGCCAGGTGGCACTGGATTATAGGGAGAAAGTGGTTGGCTTATACCGGAGTTTGGGTTTTGAAACTGATGAATTGGCGGTACTTGCTGCGTTGACAGTGGGGGATAAAGAGGAACTGAGTGATGATATTGTGGAGACCTACTCCGTTTCGGGAGCCAGCCATGTACTGGCACTTTCGGGGTTGCACATAGGTTTTCTGTATGCTTTGCTCTTGTTTGTGCTTCGTCCTTTGTGGAGGCGATGGCGGCGGTTGAAACCTTTGTTGCTTTTGCTTCTGGTCCTTTTCTTGGTGAGTTTTGCTTTTTTCACGGGATTGTCTTCCTCGGTGGTGCGGTCGGTCGTCATGTTCTCTTTGTTGGCGTTTGCCGGTTTGCAGCCGGAAAAGCCGCTGACTCTGAATACGCTGGCGGCAACTGCTTTCCTGATGCTGCTGTGCAAGCCGGTCTGGTTGTTTGATGTCGGTTTTCAGTTGTCATTCTCGGCGGTTGCAGCTATTGTACTTGTACAGCCTAAGTTATATGCCCTTTGGAAGGTTGACAATCGTTTCCTGCGATATTTGTGGGGACTTATGACAGTGTCTGTGGCGGCTCAGCTGGGTACGGCCCCTTTGGTCATTTTCTATTTCTCCCGTTTTTCCACTCATTTTCTGTTGACTAATCTTTGGGTAATTCCCATGGTGTCGCTCGTTCTGTATTCTGCTGTCTTTCTGTTGATGCTTACGCCGCTGCCTTTTGTACAACATCTGTTTGCAAGGGTAGTAGAGGCATTGGTACATGTCCAGAATGAAGTGCTCCGCTGGATAGAGCGTCTTCCCGGCGCTGCTGTCGATGATATTTGGTTGGATATATGGGGTGTTTTGCTCGTCTATCTGTTCTTGGGGATGGCATATTATGGCTTTCTACGCCTTACGGTACGTAGAGTCTGCTTTGCGTTGCTGGCATTGTTGGCAGTGGTTTCCTGGCATTCCCTTTCCATCATGTCCAATGCTCCCCGGCAGGGGATTGCTTTTTATAGCGTGAGAGGCTGTCCCGTTGTCCATTGTATGGCAGACAACCGTCATTCTTGGTTGGCATGTGCCGATAGCTTGCCGGATATGCCGCGTCTGTGCCGTGCCCTTTCTCCGCATTGGAACCGCCTGCGTCTGGAGACTCCCCGATTGGTTGCCGGAGATTATACCACTTCCGGCTTATCCATGCGTAACCAGATTGTCTCTTACGCCGGTAAGCGCATCTGTCTTCTTTCCGACAACCGTTGGAGAAACAAGAACTCTTCCCGTCCCCTTTCAGTTGATTATCTGTATGTCTCCAAGGGGTATCAAGGTGGGATAGAGGAACTTACTTCGCTCTTTTCCATGGGCATGGTGGTGCTTGACGCTTCTCTTTCAGACTATTATCAGAATAAGATTGCCAATGATTGCGTTCGCTTAGGTATTCCCTATCTTCTTCTTTCTCAAAAAGGTTCTTACCGCATATTGTTATAAATCACAAACTTTTCGTACTTTTGCCCCTTCAATTTGTTATAAACGCCAAATAGTAAATAGTCAATCGTCAAATAGTAAATAAAAATATGTTGACCAAAGTAATAGAACAATCCAAGATAGACCATTTCACCAAATGGTTTGACCGTGCAGACAAGATAGTAATCGTTTCGCATGTGGGTCCCGACGGGGACGCCATCGGCTCTTCTCTGGGCTTGTGGCACTTCTTCAGCTCACAGGGAAAGACGGCGAATGTTATTGTGCCGAACGCCTTTCCCGACTTCTTGAAATGGATGCCCGGGAGCAAGGACGTCCTTCTGTACGACCGCTACAAGGAGTTTGCCGACAAGCTGATTGCCGAGGCAGATGTCATTTGTTGTCTGGACTTTAATGCTATCCATCGTATAGATGCCATGGGTGACGCTGTTCTTGCATCCCCGGCAAGAAAAATACTGATAGACCATCATCTCCATCCGGAGGATTTCTGCAAGATTATCATTTCCCATCCGGAGATATCTTCCACTTCGGAACTGGTTTTCCGCCTGATTTGCCGTATGGGCTATTTCAGTGACATTTCAAGGGAAGGAGCAGAGTGCATCTATACGGGTATGATGACGGATACCGGCGGGTTCACCTATAATTCCAATAACCGGGAAATCTATTTCATCATCAGCGAACTGTTGTCGAAAGGTATTGACAAGGACGAGATTTACCGCAAGGTGTTCAATACTTATTCAGAAAGCCGTTTGCGCCTAATGGGATATGTCTTGTCACAAATGAAGGTCTATCCGGACTATCATGCAACCTTAATTTCTCTGACTAAAGCCGAACAAAGCCAGTTCGACTATGTGCGTGGAGATAGTGAGGGGTTTGTGAACATTCCTTTAAGCATCAAAGGGGTGATTTTCTCTTGCTTCCTGCGTGAAGATACGGAGAAGCCGATGATAAAGATTTCTTTACGTTCGGTCGGTACATTCCCCTGCAATCAGCTGGCTGCCGAGTTCTTTGGCGGCGGCGGTCATTTGAATGCTTCCGGCGGTGAATTTTATGGAACGATGGATGAGGCCCGCAAGGTCTTTGAGCAGGCTTTGGAGAAATACAAACCGCTGCTGAATGCCAAAGGATAAAAAAAGTTCAGTTGTAAAGGTTAAAAGTTACGAACTTTCTATCCGCAGCTTTCAACTTTCAAGGAAATCAGATATTTTTGTACGAAATTACTAAATAACAGAAATGAAGAAACTTACTTTATTCTTTTTTGCCTTACTTGCAGTTTGTTTAGCCTTCCAGGCATGCGATAATTCTAAAACTTATGCCGAAATGCTTGAGGAAGAAAAAGATGCCATCAAAGCATTTATCAAAGACAGTAGCATTGTCGTTATTTCTCAAAGTGAATTCTATGCGCAAGATTCGACAACGGATGTAAGCAGGAATGAGTATGTGCAGCTGGCAAGCGGGGTGTATATGCAGATTGTGGATAAAGGTTCGACGAATCCTGCGGATACAATAAAACCGAATGATTTGGTTTTGGTGCGTTATGAAGAGCTGAACTTGCAGTCTGGATATTTAATGTCTAATCTGGATATACCGATACCAGATTATTTGGATGAATTCAAATATACAGTTACCTCGTCATCTATTGCCGGAATTTTCATAAAGGGTTCTATGCGTCTTGCCTATGGTACGTCTGTGCCTGCTGGCTGGCTGGTGGCTTTGAAGTACGTTCGTGATAGGGCGCATGTGAAATTAATCGTTCCTTCTAAAATGGGGCAACAACAAGCTATGGAGAGGGTTTATCCTTGTTACTATGATATTCATAAATTCCAAATTTGGAACTAACCTATAAATTTTAAATCATTAACCTATGACTCTAATCAAATCTATTTCTGGAATCCGCGGAACAATTGGCGGTGGTGCTGGCGAGGGATTGAATCCGCTCGACATTGTGAAGTTCACTTCAGCTTATGCTACCCTGATTCGTAAGACGTGTACTGTAAAAAGTAACAAAATCGTGGTAGGGCGTGATGCCCGCATCTCTGGCGAGATGGTCAAGAACGTAGTAGTCGGTACCTTGATGGGTATGGGCTGGGATGTAGTGGACATTGATTTGGCTTCTACTCCGACTACCGAGCTGGCTGTAACCATGGAAGGTGCCAGTGGAGGTATTATTCTGACTGCCTCACACAATCCCAAGCAGTGGAATGCGTTGAAACTGCTGAATGAAAAGGGCGAATTTCTGAACGCTGCCGAAGGCCAGGAAGTACTCCGCATTGCCGCCGCCGAAGAATTCGACTATGCCGAAGTGGACCAACTTGGCTCGTACCGTCAGGATTTAAGCTACAACCAGAAACACATCGACAGCGTATTGGCACTTGACCTCGTAGATGTGGAAGCTATCCGAAAGGCAAACTTCCGTGTAGCCATCGATTGTGTAAACTCTGTAGGTGGTATTATTCTGCCGCAACTACTTGAACAACTTGGCGTTCAGCACGTAGAGAAGCTCTATTGCGAACCGACCGGTAACTTCCAGCATAATCCCGAGCCTCTGGAAAAGAACTTGGGTGACATCATGAACCTGATGAAAGGTGGAAAAGCTGATGTAGCTTTTGTAGTAGACCCGGACGTTGACCGTTTGGCTATGATTTGCGAGGACGGTGTAATGTATGGTGAAGAATATACATTGGTTACTGTTGCCGATTATGTACTGAAACATACTCCGGGTAACACTGTTTCTAACTTGAGTTCTACCCGTGCTTTGCGTGATGTGACTCGTAAGTATGGTATGGAATATAATGCTTCTGCCGTAGGCGAAGTAAACGTAGTAACAAAGATGAAGGCAACCAATGCTGTTATCGGTGGTGAAGGAAACGGTGGAGTAATCTATCCGGCCAGCCACTACGGTCGTGATGCATTGGTTGGTATCGCATTGTTCCTTAGCCATTTGGCTCATGAAGGAAAGAAAGTCAGCGAACTCCGTGCTACTTATCCTCCTTACTTCATTGCCAAGAA
>ERZ650300.163-NODE-163-length-36685-cov-23.782173_pt1 | contig 36685 bp, 24 predicted proteins | sample MGYA00376236_ERZ650300 | MGnify/ENA primary metagenome ERZ650300 (study PRJEB26733, sample SAMN07839303) | wastewater metagenome | biome: urban; feature: wastewater treatment plant; material: waste water | place: USA: North Carolina | collected 2016-04-28 ...
GGGGCGGGCGGTTGTCGTCACGGCGCGGGCCGCGGTCGTCGGCGCTGCGCTCGCCGTAGGGGCGGGCGGGGCGGTCGCCGGAAGGACGCGCCGGGCGGTCGCCAAAGCCACGCGGCTTGTCGCCGTAGGGGCGTTGGGGCCGGTCGTCGCCGGTGCGGGGCGGGCGGTTGTCGTCGCGACGCGGGCCGCGGTCGTCGGCGCTGCGTTCGCCGTAGGGGCGGGCGGGGCGGTCACCGAAGGGACGTGCCGGGCGGTCGCCGGCCGGGCGCGGGGGGCGATCGTCGCGGGGCCTGTCGTCGCGGGGCGGGCGGGCGTCGTCGGCGCGGCTGCGGCGGGGCGGCTCGGCGTTGGCCTGGTCCGGGTAGGAGGCCTTGCTGCGCTTGCGCCAGTCGTTGCCGCCGCCGCGTTTGGCCGGGGCGGGATCGGCGTCGGCGCTGTGGGTGGCGGGGGCGGCGGTGCGCGGTTTGAGCTTGAGCGTGCCTTCGGAAGTGGGCAGGGGCGCGCGGCGGCGGGGCGTATCGGTCATGGCGGGCCCTTTCAGGCAGCGGGATGCAGTTGTTGGAGGTCGGCCGCTTCGAGGTAGACCCATTCGCCTTCGGCCAGGCCGGCGAGGACGCCTTCGCCCAGCGCGAGGCCGCCGAAGCCGTGGCGGTGGAGCTTGTCCACGTGGTTGCCGGCGGCGGCGATCATGCGTTTGACGACGTGGTACTTGCCCAGGTCGATGGACATTTCGAGGGTGCGCGGGGCCAGCAGGCGGGCGGTGAGGGCCTTCACCGGCTGGGGCTCGTCGATCAGGCTGACGCCGGCGAGGAGGCGCTCGACGAGGGCGTCGGTGCCGTCCTCGGCCAGTTCGGCGCGGTAGATCTTGGGCACGTGCTTCTTGGGGGACGACAGGTTGTGGATGAAGGCGCCGTCGTCGGAGAACAGCAGCAGGCCGGTGGTATCCACGTCGAGCCGGCCGACGCTCTGCACGTTGCGCACCACCAGCGGGTGCGGCAGCAGCGAATACACGCCCCGGTGGTGCTTGGGCTCGTGGGAGCACTCGAAGCCGGCTGGCTTGTAGAGGGCGAGGTAGGTCTTCTCGCGGTAAGTCCAGGCTTCGCCCTCGATCTCATAGACGAGGCCGGCGGTGGGGATTTCGGCGCCCGGATCATCGACGACTTCGCCGTTGATGCGGACTTCGCCGAGCTCGACGAGCTGCCGGCACTGGCGGCGGCTGCCGAAGCCCTGGTTCTGGAGGATGCGTTCGAGTTTCACGGGAAGAGCGGATTTCAGGATCAACCCGATATTGTCGCCGCCCCGGCGGGGGAGGGCAACCGCAGATGCCTCGCTGGATGTGTCAGCGACCGCGCAGGAACAGTTTGTCCAGGTCGGCCATCGAGAGTTGCGTCCAGGTGGGGCGGCCGTGGTTGCACTGGTCGGCGCGTTCGGTGGCTTCCATTTCGCGCAGCAGGGCGTTCATCTCGGGCAGGGTGAGGTTGCGGTTGGCGCGTACGGCGCCGTGGCAGGCCATGGTGGCGAGGAGCTCGTTGCGGCGGGCGGTGACGACTTCGGTGGCGGGGTAGTCGCGCAGCTCGGCGAGCAGGGCGCGCAGCAGCTCGGCCACCGGGGCGCGGGCGAGGAGGGCCGGTACGCTGCGCACGGCGAGCTCGGTGGGGCCGGCGGGCCCGATCTCGAAGCCCATGCGCTCCAGCAGTTCGGCGTGCTCTTCGGCGGTGGCCATGTCCTTGGCGCCGACGCCGAAGACGGCGGGGATCAGCAGGCGCTGGACGCCGGGGGTGCCGTCGAGGACGGTCTTGAGGCGTTCGTAGAGGATGCGTTCGTGGGCGGCGTGCATGTCCACCACGATGAGGCCGGTTTCGTTCTGGGCCAGGATGTACACGCCGTGGAGCTGGGCGACCGCGTAGCCGAGGGGCGGGGCGAGGTCGCCGGCGGGCATCGGGGCCGGGGCGGGCGACGTGGCCGGGCCGGAGCGCGGGGCGAAGGCGGTGGCGGCAAAGCCTGGCGCGGGGGCGTCGGCGGGGCGGGCCGAGGCGGCGAAGTCGAAGTAGGCGCGGGACGCCGGCTCCATCGCCAGCCGGCCCTGCTGGGGCGGCGGGAAGTGATGGGCGGTTTGCGCTGCAGCCGTGGGCTGGGCCTGCGGGATGTCGCTGACGGCGGCGGATTCGCCGGCCTGGGCGGCGCCAGAGGCGGCCAGCGCGCGGTTGAGGGCGTGGTAGACGAACTGGTGCACCGCACGGGAATCCCGGAAGCGCACCTCGATCTTCGCGGGGTGCACGTTGACGTCCACCCCGAACGGGTCGAGTTCCAGGAACAGCACGTAGGCCGGGTGGCGGCTGCCGTGGAGGATGTCGGCGTAGGCCTCGCGGATGGCGTGGGTGACCAGCTTGTCGCGCACGAAGCGGCCGTTCACGTAGAAGAACTGGGCGTCGCGGCTGCTGCGCGAATACGCGGGCAGGCTGGCGAAGCCGGTGAGGCGCAGCAGGCCCGATTCGGCCTCGATGCTGCGGGCGGCGCCGACGAAATCGTCGCCCAGCAGGGCGCGGACGCGGGCCTCGCGGCGGCCGGCGGCAAGGCGCAGGCTCACCCGGCCGTTGTGGGTGAGCTGCATCGCCACGTCGGGCCGGGCCAGCGCGATGCGGCGGAACACGTCGTCGCAGTGGGCGAACTCGGTGCCTTCGCTCTTCAAAAACTTGCGCCGGGCCGGGGTGTTGAAATACAGGTCGGCCACATCCACCACGGTGCCGTGGTTGAGGGCGGCGGGGGCGAGCTCGCGCGGGTCGGCGTCGATGCGCCAGGCGTGGCTGGCGCCCTCGAAGCGGCTGGTGATGCTCATCCGCGACACCGCCGCGATGGCGGCCAGGGCTTCGCCGCGAAAGCCCATCGTGCCGACGTTTTCCAGGTCGTCGAGGCTGGCGATCTTGCTGGTGGCGTGGCGCTCGAGGGCCAGCGGGAGCTCGTCCTTGGGGATGCCGCAGCCGTCGTCGGCCACCCGGATCCGCCGCACGCCGCCTTGTTCGAGCTGCACGTCCACCACCGTCGAGCCGGCATCCATGGCGTTCTCGAGCACTTCCTTGAGCACCGAGGCGGGGCGTTCGACCACCTCGCCGGCGGCGATCTGGTTGATGAGGTGTTCGGAGAGGCGGTGGATGGGCATCGGCGGCTTCCTGTTCGGCAGGGGCGGATTGTAGCCGCTGCAAGCAGAAACGCCCCGCTCGGCATGCGGCGGCGGGGCGCCGGGCTTCATGGCGTCGTTCTTGATGGTGACTTCCACCTTCGACGGCGAGGCGGTGCGATAGCGGCTCAGGTTGAGCGTGGCGGTGCCGCTGGCGTCCGCACCCTGGCCAACGATCAGCCCGCAGTCGTATGGGCCCTCGTCAGCGCCCGCCGGGGCAGCACCCCGGCATCCGCTACTGGCGCTACGGCCGCCGCCGCTGACAGGCGATGACGATGCCGCCGGAAGGAGAGCAGGCGGTTTGATGAGGCCCGCATCCGCAACTTCGCCGGGCAGGCAACGGCCCGGATCATTGACTCAGCGCTCGCGGAGTGATTCGTCGAGCACGCGGATCAGCGGGTAGAGGAAGAACGAAATCACCGAGCGCTGGCCGGTGATGATCTCGCCGGCGAGCGTCATTCCGGGCAGCAACAGGGTGGGTGTCGGGACGCCGTCGAGCCGGGTGTCGTCGAGGCCCACCCGGGCGAGATAGTAGGCGCTGTCGGTGCCGACGGGGCCCTGGCGGGTGAAGGTGTCGGGGCTGATGTGCAGCACCTTGCCGCGGATGGTGCCGTGCTTCTGGAAGGGGTAGGTGTCGATCTTGACGCGCACGGCATCGCCTACCCTGAGCATGCCCACGTCCGCCGGCGCGACTTCGACCTCGGCTTCCAGCGGCGCATTGAGGGGCACCAGCACGAAAAGCGGCTCGGCCTCGCGAAGCACCGACCCGACCGATTTCTTGCCGATCTCGAGGACGACGGCGTCCTCGGGGGCGGTGAGGCTGACGAGGTCGGTGCGACGGCGGGCTTTGGCCAGCTGTTCGGCCACTTCGTCCCGTTCCTGAACCGCGGCGGAAAGTTTTTCGAGGGATTCCTGCCGCCAGTTGCGACCGAAGGCGGTCCGCTCGGCTTCGGTAGCGGCAATCTCGCGGCGGATCTCCTCTGCGCGGTTTACCGCCGTGGCCCGGTCGCGCTCGACCTCCAGCTTGCGTTCGCGGACTTCGAGCACCCTGGCGCGGGAGCCGAACTGGCGGGTCTGCAGCTCGGCCTGCATGGCTTCGAGCTCGGCGAGGCTCTGGACCCGCTCGGCGAGGGTGGCCTGATCCTGGCGGTTGGTCGCTTGGGCGGCGCGCAGACGGGCGATGGATTCGTCGAACTGGCGCATGCGGGCGGCGTAGGTGGCCTGGCGTTCGGCCATCAGGCGCGTCTGGACCTGCTGCTGGCTGTGGGCGCCGCCAGCGTCGATCGGGGTGCGGCCCTGGAGTTCGGCCTCGAGGCGCCGGGCGCGCATGCCCAGGCTGTCGCTGCGGGCGCCAAGCTGGCTGGCGTCGGCTTCGGCGAAGGTGGGGTCGAGGGTGGCGAGGACGGCGCCCTTGCGGACGGTCTGCCCGACGCGCACCTGGATGGTCTTGAGGATGGCTTGTTCGAGGGGTTGGACGACGATGTTGGGCAGCGGGGTGACGAGGCGACCGCGGCCGATGACGAGCTTGTCGATCTGGGCGAAGGTGGCCCACAGGAGGGCCGTGAGCACCAGCGCCAGCAGGGCGTACAGGGTGATGCGGGCGCCAAGGGGGGGCGCCTGGTGTTCGATGGCTTGGGCGTCGGGGAGGAAGTCGGCCAGCAGACGCCGGATTTTCGGGTCGGAGGACATGCTCAGAGGTGACGGGTTTGTTGTTGCCAGAGCTGGGCGTAGATGGCGCAGCGCTGGAGCAGGGCATCGTGGGGGCCGGCGTCGGCGATGACGCCCCGGTTGAGGACCATGATCGCGTCGGCTCGGGTGAGGGTCGACAGGCGGTGGGAGACGATGATCACCGTGCGGCCTTCGACCAGATTGGCCAGGTTGCCCAGGAAGATCGCCTCGGATTCCGGGTCGAGGGCGCTGGCAGCCTCGTCGAGGATCAGGATGCGCGGCCGGGGCAGCAGTGCGCGGGCGATGGCGAGCCGCTGCTTCTGGCCGCCGGAGAGGTTGGCGCCGTTCTCGTCGAGCAGGGTGTCGTAGCCCTGGGGCAGGCGCTCGATGAACTCGTCGGCGCCGGCCAGGCGGGCGGCCTCGACGATCTCCTCGAAGCGGGCGTCGGGCTTGGTGACGGCAAGGTTCTGCCGGACGCTGCCGCGGAACAGGAAGTTGTCCTGGAGCACGATGCCGATCTGGCGACGCAGGTGGGTGAGGTCGATCTCGCGCACGTCGATGCCGTCGAAGCGGATCACCCCTTCCTGGATCGGGTAGAGGCCCTGCATGAGGCGGGTGAGGGTGGTCTTGCCCGAGCCGCTGCGCCCGACGATGCCCAGCACCTTGCCGGCGGGCAGGGTGAAGCTCAGGCGGTCGAGGGCCGGCGGGCCACCGGCGGCGTAGCGGAAGGTGACGTTGTCGAACTCGATCTTGCCGGCGAGGGTGGGTTCCAGCCCGCCGGACTCGCGCAGGCCCTCGACCGGCCGGTTCATGATCTCGCCCAGCATCCGCACCGACAGGGCGGTCTCCTGGTATTCGTGGACCAGCGCGACGATCTGCACCAGCGGCGCGACGACCCGCCCGGAGAGCATCTGGAAGGCGATCAGGGCGCCCACCGACAGGCTCTGGTCAAAGACCAGATGCGCGCCCACGCCGATGAGGGTGACGGTCATCAGTTTCTCGAGAAAGCTCATGGCGGTGTGTGCCGCCATCGAGATCTTCCCGACCCGGAAATGCATGTCGACCGCCCGGGCGGAGCGGTTCTCCCATTCCTTGCGGCGCTGGGGTTCCATCGCCAGCGACTTGATGGTGCGCATGCCCTGGATGGACTCGACAAGGATCGACTGGCGCTCGGCCTCGGCGTTGTAAAGGGCCTGCAGGCGGTTGCGGAAGGTGGGCACCAGGGCAAACACGACGCCGCCGATGGCGGCCGCGAAAGCCAGCACGATGGCTGCCAGCAGCCCGGAGTAGAAGAACAGGATCGGCAGCAGGATGACCAGGATCGAGGCGTCGAGGATCGTCGAGAACAGTCGCCCGGTGAGGAACTGGCGGATTTTCTCGGCCTGCTGCATGTGCCGGGTGATGACGCCCGCGGTGCCGGTCTCGAAGAAGGTGATGGGCAGGCGCAGCAGGTGGCTGAAGGTTTTCTGGGCGAGGCGGATGTCGACCCGATTGGTGGCGGCGAGCATGAAGTATTGCCGCAGGTAGGAGAACACGGCCTCGAACAGCAGGGCGAGGATCACGCCTCCGGTGAGCACGTAGAGGGTGGAGCGGCCCTCATGGACGATCACCTTGTCGATCACCAGCTGGGTGAACACCGGCATCGCCAGCGCCAGCACATGGAGCACGATGGCGGCAACGGCAACGTCGCGCAGAAAGGTGCGCTGGCGGAAGAGTTCGGGGATGAACCAGCGCAGGCCGAAGGGCTGTTTTTCGTCGAGAACGGGGTAGCTGCGCTTGAGCAACACAAGCTCGCCGCTCCAGGCCTCCTGGAAGCGCGCGCCGCCGATGAGCAGGATGGCGTTGGCAGGCGTTGCCGTGGGGTCGAGCACGGCGACCGCCGGGCCGTCGGCCGTGTCGCGCAGCCCGACCAGCACGACGCAGTTGCCGTTCCGGAGTACGGCGATCGCGGGGAAGGTTTCCTGCAGTGCCGCCAGATCGGCGAAGTCGAGCTGCTGGCTGCGGGCCTTGAGCCCCAGCGCGCGGGCGGCGGGGACGAGGGCGTCCGGGGGCGTGGGGAATGGCGCGTCGTTGGCGAGGTGCTCGCGGCGGATCTGTTCGACGCTGGTTGAGAAGCCGTGGTGGCCGGCGATGGCTGCGAGGCAGGCCAGTGGGCTGTCGATGGACGGAGCCTGGTGCGCTTCGGGAATGGGGTCTGCGAGGTTCAAGCGGAGGGTTCCGGCGAGGGCGCGACGGTGGGGCAGGCCAGCGACAACCGGGCGTGGCTGCCCGGTTGTCGTGGCCGATCAGGGGGCTCAGGCGCTCACAAGCTGGATGTCGCTGGCGCTCAGGGCTGCACGGTTGCTGAGGGTTGCGAGCTGGACGGCGGCGCCGGCGCCCACGCCGTCCCGGTCGAACCACAACTGGCCGTTGGTGGTGTTGTAGAGGAACTGGCCTGCCGGCCCGATGGCGGCAGGCAGGCTGGTGGCAGAACGCAGCAGCGCCGTTCCGCCGGCAGTTAGGCCGAAGTTGGCCGCGATCACCTGAATCCTGTCGCCGGCGGCGGACGAGAAGTCGGTGATGGTGTCACCGCAATCTGCGGCGACGGTGAACACGAACTGGTCGGCCCCGTTTCCGCCGGTCAGGGTGTCACTGCCACCACCGCCGACGATCCGGTTGGTGGCACTGTTGCCGACGATAGTATCGGCCAGCGCGGTGCCCTTAGCGTTCTCGATGGTTGCGCCGTAGGCAATGCCCAGGCTGTCGCGCACGTAGGTGCTGCCGTTGTGGAACGTATTGCCGATGGACGACCAGCTGCCCGCGTTGAGGTTGAGGCTGACACCCTGGGTCTGGTTGCTGGCGTCGATGGTGTCGTTGCCGCCCGCATCCCAGATGCAGTCGTAGATGCGGCCGCCGGTGGTCCAGGTGTAGACGTCGTTGCCGGTGTTGTAGCTCGTGTTGGCGCCATAGAGGTACTGCAGGGCGGCGATGTCGTTGAGCATGTAATCGACAGGGTAGAAGCTGGTGGTGTACCCGGTGAGCGGGGCGCCGTCGTAGCTGCGGTAGCTCATCACGCTGTACTTGAGCTGGTCCTCGCCGGACTCGGGGGCCGGCGTGCCGCTGTGGGGGTGATCCAGACCCATGGCGTGGCCGAGCTCGTGGATGAAGGTGGCGTAGTCGTAGTTGCCCTGAGCCGGGTTGGTGTAGCCGTTGGCCTTGAACCAGATGTCACCACCCAGCGCCGAGCGGCTCGGATACCAGGCGTCGGCCGTTCCCTCGTTGGGCGATCCGGTGACCGACCAGCGGATGTCGCCCGCGCTTGTGGCCGTGTCGGCCACTTCGCTGAAGGTGATATTGCAGATCGCCGAGACAGACCCCATCGCCTGCTGGGCCGCGGCCCGCTGGGCGCTGGTCAGCGCCGAGACGGGCGCGTGGGCCACCTTGCCGTTGAAGATGTTCTCGTAATTGAAGACCGAGGTGGCCGTGGAGAAGCTGTAGGTGAGTGATGCACCGGTCCCGATTGCACCCCCCCACTTCTGGTTGCTGACGAGGTTCTCGATGCTGTCGTCCACCGAACTGGGGACAGAAATATAGGTGACGGCGGCGATGCTGTTGTCGATGCCGGGGCGGTTGGCGGCTGCGTCGTCGTTGAGGATGGTGGCTGCCGCGCTGGCGGTCGTCAGGGTCGCGCCGGCTGCGCCGCTCAGCACGACGTTGAAGGTTTCATTGGCTTCGACAGCAGTGTCGCCGGCCACGTTGACGGTGATGGTCTTGCTGGTTTCACCGACGGCAAAGCTGATCGAGCCACCGGGCAGCACCCCGCCGGTGAAGTCGGCAGCGGTGGCCGTGCCGCCGGAGACGGCCCAGTTGACGGTGGAGGCCGCCGTCGTCGTGCCGGCGCGCGTCACGGTAAAGGTGAAGGGCGTCGAGCCGCTGTTGCCCTCGGCCTTGCTGGCGCTGGTGGCGGCGATGGCTAGAGTGGGGAGGACGTCGTCGTTGAGGATGGTGCCGACGGCGCTGGCGGTGCCGAGGGTGGCGCCGGTGGGCGTGGTGAGGTTCACGTAGAACGCTTCGTTGGCTTCGACGACGGAATCTCCTGCGACATTCAGGCTGATGACCTTTCTGGTCTCGCCAGCGGCAAAGCTGAGGACGCCGGAGGTGGGGCCGGAGAAGTCGGCGGCGTTAAGGGTGGCGGTGCCTTCGACGACGCTCCAGGCCACGGTGGAGGCGCCGCCGGTGTTGCCGCTGCGGGTGACGGTGAAGGTGAAGGGCGTCGTGCCGCTGTTGCCCTCGGCCTTGCTGGCGCTGGTGGCGGCGATGGCGAGGGTGGGGAGGGTGTCGTCGTTGAGGATGGTGCCCGTCGCCGAGGCGGCGCCAAGGGTGGCGCCGGTGGGCGTGGTGAGGTTCACGTAGAACACTTCGTTGGCTTCGACGACAGAATCTCCTGCGACATTCAGGCTGATGACCTTGCTGGTCTCGCCGGCGGCAAAGCTGAGGACGCCGGAGGTGGGGCCGGAGAAGTCGGCGGCGTTGAGGGTGGCGGTGCCTTCGACGACGCTCCAGGCCACGGTGGAGGCGCCGCCGGTGTTGCCGCTGCGGGTGACGGTGAAAGTGAAGGGCGTCGTGCCGCTGTTGCCCTCGCCCTTGCTGGCGCTGGTGGCGGCGATGGCGAGGGTGGGGAGGACGTCGTCGTTACGGATGGTGCCCAGCGCGGCGGAGGTGCCGAGCGTGGCGCCGGTGGGCGCGGAGAGGACTACCTTGAAATCTTCGTCGGCCTCGATCTGGGTGTCGCCGGCCACGTTGATGGTGATGAGCCTGGAAGTTTCGCCCGCGGCAAAAGTGAGGGTGCCGCCCGTGAGCACGCCACCGGTGAAGTCGGAGGCGCTGGCGGAGCCGCCGGCCACCGCCCAGTTGACCGTGCTGCTGCCGACGGTGCTGCCGCTGCGGGTGACGGTGAAGGTGAAGGCCGTGCTGCCGCTGTTGCCTTCGGCCTGGCTGGCGGAAGTGGCGGCGATGCTGAGCACGGGCATGGTTGCCGCCGTGGTGGCCGAGATCAGGTAGTTGCCGGTGGCGGAGCCGTAGCCCTGGGCCGACAGGAAGTAGCTGCCGGACTGGGTGGCGGTGAAGCTCAGCGCCGAATTGAGGGTTCCGCCGGCGTCGTCGTTCCAGGCGAGCTGGCGGCCGGTGGCGTCGAGCAGGCGCAGCAGCGGATCGCCCACGCCGCCGAAGGTGAGCGTGTCAAGCCGGAAGGTGTAGGCCGTCCCCGCCGTCAGGCTGACTTTCCACCAGTCCTGATCTCCCGCGGTTTCGATGGAACTGATACCGCCGAGGCCGTTGATGGCGAGCGTGGCGGTGGAGCTGGTGGAGCCCAGGATGTCGGCCATGATTTTCTCTTCCGGAGTGGTGAATGTCCTAAATTATCCCGGTAGTCATGATGAATTGTTAGTCGTTTTGGTTGTTTTGAGTTACCCGAAGTGGGTTTGTTGGATACGGGGGCGTCGATCGGGTTGGTGCGGCCTTGCCGGTCCGGGCCCCGGTGCTATGATCGGCGCCCTCTCTCCCCACACTCATTTACCCGGAGCGCCCCATGAGATTCGGCACCCCTCTTTCCCCGTCCGCCCTGCGCGTGATGCTTCTCGGCTCCGGCGAGCTGGGCAAGGAAGTCTTGATCGCGCTGCAGCGCCTGGGCGTCGAGACCATCGCGGTCGATCGTTACCCCAATGCCCCTGGCCATCAGGTGGCCCACCGCGCCCACGTGATCCCGATGACCGACGGCGCCGCGCTGCGGGCGCTGGTGGAGCAGGAGAAGCCCCACCTGATCGTGCCGGAGATCGAGGCCATCGCCACCGACATGCTCGAGAGAATCGAGGCCGAAGGCCTTGCCACGGTGATCCCCACCGCCCGCGCCGCGCGCCTTACGATGAACCGCGAGGGCATCCGCCGCCTTGCCGCCGAGGAGCTGGGCCTTGCCACCTCGCCCTACCGTTTTGCCGACTCGATGGCCGAGCTGCAGGCCGCCATCGACGGCAGCGACGGCAAGCCGGCCATTGGCTACCCGTGCATCGTGAAGCCGGTGATGTCCTCGTCCGGCAAGGGCCAGTCGCTGCTCAAGGGGCCGGATGACGTGCAGAAAGCGTGGGACTACGCCGCCGCCGGCGGACGCGTCAATCAGGGCCGGGTGATCGTCGAAGGCTTCATCGATTTCGATTACGAGATCACCCTGCTCACCGTGCGTGCCAACGACGCGACCGGCACCGTGCAGACCTATTTCTGCGATCCCATCGGCCATGTGCAGGTGTCGGGTGACTACGTGGAATCCTGGCAGCCCCAGGCGATGAGCCCGAAGGCCCTGGAGCGCGCCCGGGAGATCGCCGGCGCCGTCACCGGCAACCTGGGCGGGCGCGGGCTGTTCGGCGTCGAGCTCTTCGTGAAGGGCGACATGGTGTGGTTCTCGGAAGTCAGCCCGCGGCCCCACGACACCGGCCTCGTCACCCTGTGCTCCCAGCGCTTCTCCGAGTTCGAGCTCCACGCCCGCGCCATCCTCGGCCTGCCGGTGGATGTGAGCCGCGCCGAACCCGGTGCGTCGGCGGTGATCTATGGTGGTATGGAGGCGGCGGGCATCGCCTTCGAGGGCGTGGCCGAGGCGCTGGCCGTGCCGCGTACCGACATCCGCCTGTTCGGCAAGCCCGAGGCTTTCGTGAAGCGCCGCATGGGCGTGGTGGTGGCCAATGGTGCCGACACCGACGAAGCCCGCAGCCGCGCCAAGCTGGCCGCCGGCAAGGTTCGCCCGGTTCAGGGCTGACTCCGGCACGGGGGAGGGCGGCCCGCCTTCCCCCACAATAACAAGGCCGCGGGGCGGCCCGATGAAGGAGACACGCCATGAAACTGCTGCGCTACGGCCCGGTGGGCCAGGAGAAACCCGGTCTGCTCGATGCGGAAGGCACGCTCCGCGACCTTTCCGGCCTCATCGACGACATCACCCCGAGGCGCCTTGCGCCGGAAGCCCTGGCCGCGCTGGTCGCGGTCGATCCGGCACGGCTGCCGGCGGTGCCGGGCAACCCTCGCCTCGGCGTACCCTGGAACGGCACGCCCAAGTATGTGGCCATCGGCCTCAACTACCACGATCACGCGGTCGAGTCGAACATGCCGGTGCCCGTCGAGCCGGTGATCTTTCCCAAGTGGACCAGCTGCCTGTGCGGCGCCAACGATGACATCATCCATCCCCCCGAATCCACCCAGATGGACTGGGAGGTGGAGCTGGGGATCGTGATCGGCAGCCGCGCCCGCAAGGTTTCCGAGGCCGAGGCGCTCGATCACGTGGCCGGCTACGTGCTGGCCAACGATGTGTCGGCGCGCGACTGGCAGCTCCAGCGCAGCGGCGGCCAGTGGGGCAAGGGCAAGGGCTTCGACACCTTCGGCCCGGTAGGGCCGTGGCTGGTGACCAAGGACGAGATCCCTGACCCCCAAAGCCTCGATCTGTGGCTCGATGTGAACGGTGTACGCAAGCAGACCGGCACCACGAGCCTGATGATCTTCTCCTGCGCCCAGGTGGTGGCGTATCTGAGCCGCATCATGACCCTCGAGCCCGGCGATCTCATCATCACCGGCACGCCGCCGGGTGTCGGCATGGGTTTCAAGCCGCCCCAGTTCCTGAAGGTGGGGGACGTGGTGGAGCTGGGCATCACCGGCCTGGGTAGCCAGCGCCAGCGCATCGTGGCGGGCGACTGAGCCCGCACAACGGCGAGGCCTGGCTTCGATCCGGCCTCGTGCCACCCTGGCCCATCCTGTGGTCGGGGCTAGATCCTCCATCCGTTCATTCCGTTTTTGCCGGCGCTGGCGGCTTGGTGCTGGCCGTGTGGCAGGTGCTTTGGGGGGTGGTTTGTCGGACTGAAGTCCGACCTACAGGGGTTTCGCGGGTGTGTGGGTTGAAGCCTCACCGATCTGTAGGTCGGACTTCAGTCCGACATTCCCTCGCCCTGATTCATTCTTGTCCATGAAAAGCCATCTTGGCGGATGGAGAAAGATGCCTGCAGCGCGCGAATCGTCAATGCGCGTTGCCGAAACGGCGTTTCATCGCGCGCATCGTCGATTCATCGCCTGAAACTGCGTTGCGCGGGGCGTAGGGATTGTTTTGGCGCGTGAAACCCACTTTCTTGCGAGAGAAACGTCGACTCACGGCCTGAATTGACGTTTCTCTGACTGAAACGCTCTTTCAGCAAGAAAAAGTGCGTTTCTTACGGCGTAATGAGGAAAAATCGGGGCAGGAATGGCAGGGAGTGCGTTGAGCTTTGTCGCTTGCCGGACAGGGGGGTGCGGGAGGCGGCGGCGAGCGCCACCGGGCCCGCACAAACAAAAAGCGCCGGTTGCCCGGCGCTTTTGTGTGCAGCAGTGGCAGCCTTGCGGCTGCCGGCGGCTTTAGACCGACATGGCCAGCTCGAACAGTTCGCGCTTGAGCATGAACTGCTTGGGCAGGCGATCCGACAGCTTGTCGAACCATTCCTTGTGGCCGGCCAGTTCGGACTTCCACGCTTCCGCGTCGATCTTGACGAGGGCGTTGAACTCTTCCTTGGTGACGTCGGAACCGGTCCAGTCGATGTCTTCGTACTGGGGCATCCAGCCGAGGGCGTTTTCCTGGGCGGCAACGCGGCCGCGGACGCGGTCGACGATCCACTTCAGGACGCGCATGTTCTCGCCGAAGCCCGGCCACATGAACTCACCCTTCTCGTTCATGCGGAACCAGTTGACGCAGAAGATGCCCGGGGCCTGATCCACGGTGTGACCCATCTTCAGCCAGTGGTTGAAGTAGTCACCCATGTGGTAGCCGCAGAACGGCAGCATGGCGAATGGGTCGCGACGGACCACGCCCTGGGCGCCAAAGGCGGCAGCGGTGGTTTCGGAGCCGAGGGTGGCCGCCATGTAGACGCCGTAGTTCCAGTTGAAGGCCTGGTACACCAGCGGCACGGTGGTGGCACGACGGCCGCCGAAGATGAAGGCGGAGATCGGTACGCCGGCGGGATCTTCCCAGGCCGGGTCGATGGACGGGCACTGGCTGGCCGGCGCGGTGAAGCGGGAGTTCGGGTGCGCAGCCTTGCGGCCGGTTTCCTTGGCCAGCTCCGGGGTCCAGTCCTTGCCTTGCCAGTCGATCAGGTGAGCCGGGGCTTCCTTGGTCAGGCCTTCCCACCACACGTCGCCATCGTCGGTCAGCGCGACGTTGGTGAAGATGATGTTTTCCTTGAGGGTGGCCAGGGCGTTGTAGTTGGTCTTTTCGGAGGTGCCGGGGGCAACGCCGAAGAAGCCCGCTTCCGGGTTGATCGCGTAGAAACGGGTGGTGCCGTCGGCTTCCTTGCGCGGCTTGATCCAGGCGATGTCGTCGCCGACGGTGGAGATCTTCCAGCCATCGAAGGACTTCGGCGGGATCAGCATCGCGAAGTTGGTCTTGCCGCAGGCAGACGGGAAGGCGGCGGCGACGTAGGTCTTCTCGCCGGTGGGGCTTTCCACGCCGAGGATCAGCATGTGTTCGGCCAGCCAGCCTTCGTCACGGGCCATGTTGGAGGCGATGCGCAGGGCGAAGCACTTCTTGCCCAGCAGCGCGTTGCCGCCGTAACCGGAACCGTAGGACCAGATCTCACGGGTTTCGGGGTAGTGAACGATGTACTTGGTGGTCGGGTTGCACGGCCAGGACGAATCCTTCTCGCCGTGGCCCAGCGGGGCGCCAACGGTGTGGATGCACGGCACGAACTCGCCATCGGCACCCAGCACGTCATAGACGGCCTTGCCCATGCGGGTCATGGTGCGCATGTTGGTGACCACGTACGGGCTGTCGGAGATCTCGACGCCGATGTGGGCGATCGGGGAGCCGAGCGGACCCATGGAGAACGGGATCACGTACATGGTGCGACCGTGCATGCAGCCCGTGAACAGTTCGTTCAGGGTCTTGCGCATCTTGGCCGGGTCTTCCCAGTTGTTGGTCGGGCCGGCGTCGTCCTTGTTGGCCGAGCAGATGTAGGTGCGGTCTTCGACACGCGCCACATCGGAAGGGTCGGAACATGCGAGGTAGGAGTTCTTGCGCTTTTCCGGGTTCAGCTTGATCAGCATCCCGGCTTCGACCATTTCGGCGCAGAGGCGGTCGTATTCTTCTTCTGAGCCATCACACCAGACGACGCGGTCGGGCTGGGTGAGGGTGGCGATCTCGGCGACCCACTGCTTGAGTTTCTGGTTTTTGACGTAGTCGGGCGCGGCGGCGATGGCGGCTTCGGCAATGCTTTGAGACATCTGACGATTCTCCAGGACGTTACGGATTGCGTTGTTTCATGTGCCGGCTCGGGAGTCCGCCGGCTGGGCGATCGCGTCTTTTGGCCACCAGGGCTCGGCGCGTATTATTGGCTTGATCGTCTTGGGCCGCAGTAGGCCCAATCAGGAATTACCCCGGATAAGCTAGCCTATAATTATGCCACGGTTCATCGATCGACGTCATTCGCGCGTCACGTTCAAATGCTGTGGATGTCACGAATAGCCTCAATGAATCCGTGCTCCCATCATGGGCGTACGAACCCATAAACACACCACCTGGAGAGACAACAGCATGGATGAACGCATTCGTCAGGCCGCCCTGGAATACCACCGCTATCCGCGCCCCGGCAAGATTTCGATCGCCCCCACCAAGGCCCTGACCAACCAGCAGGATTTGTCGCTGGCCTACTCCCCGGGCGTCGCCGCTGCCTGCGACGCCATCGTCGAAGATCCGGCCGAGGCCGCCAACCTCACTTCCCGCAGCAACCTGATCGGCGTCGTCACCAACGGCACCGCGGTGCTGGGCCTGGGCAACATCGGCCCGCTGGCCGCCAAGCCGGTGATGGAAGGCAAGGGCGTGCTGTTCAAGAAGTTCGCCGGCATCGACGTGTTCGACCTGGAGATCGACGAACCCGACGCCGACAAGCTGATCGACATGATCGCCGCGCTGGAGCCGACCTTCGGCGGCATCAACCTCGAAGACATCAAGGCGCCGGAGTGCTTCTACATCGAGAGCAAGCTACGCGAGCGGATGAAGATCCCGGTCTTCCACGACGACCAGCACGGCACCGCCATCGTGGTGGGCGCGGCGCTGCTCAACGGCCTGCACCTGCTGGGCAAGGATCTCTCCAAGGTCAAGCTGGTCACCTCCGGCGCCGGCGCCGCGGCGCTGGCCTGCCTCGATCTGCTGGTGATGCTGGGCGTGCCGGTGTCCAACATCTGGGTGACCGACATCGAAGGCGTGGTCTTTGAAGGCCGCACCAAGCTGATGGACCCGATCAAGGCCCGCTACGCCAAGGTGACCGACGCCCGCACCCTGGGCGAAGTGATCGAAGGCGCGGACGTGTTTCTAGGCCTCTCCGCCGGTGGCGTGCTGAAGCCCGAGATGGTCGCCAAGATGGCCGTCAATCCGCTGATCATGGCGCTCGCCAACCCGACGCCGGAAATCCTGCCCGAAGAAGTGAAGCGGGTGCGCAGCGACGCGCTGATGGCTACCGGCCGTTCGGACTACCCGAACCAGGTGAACAACGTGCTGTGCTTCCCGTTCATCTTCCGGGGCGCGCTGGACGTGGGCGCCACCAAGATCAACGAAGAGATGAAGCTGGCCTGCGTGAAGGCCATCGCCGAACTCGCCGAAGCCGAGCAGTCCGACGTGGTGGCCCAGGCATACGGCGGCGCCGACCTCAACTTCGGCCCGAACTACCTGATTCCCAAGCCTTTCGACCCGCGTCTGATCGTCAAGATCGCCCCGGCGGTGGCCAAGGCCGCCATCGATTCGGGCGTGGCGACCCGTCCGATCGCGATGGATGCCTATATCCAGAGCCTCAACGAGTTCGTGTATCAGTCCGGCATCATCATGAAGCCGGTTTTCTCGCTGGCCAAGCGCGTGCCCCTCGCGAACAAGCGCGTGCTTTACGCGGAAGGCGAGAGCGAGCGGGTGCTGCGGGCGGTGCGCGCGGTCATCGACGAGGATCTGGCCCGCCCGATCCTCATCGGTCGCCCTGCCGTGATCGACATGCGCCTCGAGAAGTTGGGCCTCAACCTCAAGGCCGGGCGCGATTTCGACGTCGTGAATATCGAGTCCGACAGCCGTTATCGTGAGCTGTGGCAGGAGTACTACCGTCTGATGGGCCGCGATGGCGTGACGCCGGATTCGGCCCGCGAAGCCTTGCGCAGCGATGCCACCCTGATCGGGTGCATGCTGTTGCGCCGCGGCGATGCCGATGCGCTGATCTGCGGCACCACCGGCGCCTACGACCATCATTTCCGTCACATCGAGAATCTGGTCGGCCTGAAGAAGGGCGCCAGCCTGTTCGCCGCAATGAACGTGCTGCTGCTGCCCCAGCGCGTGCTGGCCATCACCGACACCCACGTGAACGAGATGCCCAGCGCCGAGGCCACCGCCGAGATCGCCATGATGGCCGCGGACGAAATGAAGCGCTTCGGCATCGAGCCGAAGGTGGCGCTGCTGTCCCATTCCAACTTCGGCAGTGCCCGCAGCGCTTCGTCCCTCCGGATGCGTGCCGCCCGCGACATCCTGCGGGTCCAGGCGCCCGACATGCAATGCGACGGCGAAATGCACGGCGATTCGGCGCTGTCCGCTGAAATCCGCGATCGTCTGCACCCCGACTCGACCCTCAGCGGCGAAGCCAACCTGCTGGTCATGCCCAACATCGATGCCGCCAACATCGCTTTCAACCTGCTCAAGGTTGCCAACGGCGACGGCGTGTCGGTGGGCCCGATCCTGCTCGGTGCGGCGCGTGCGGTGCATATCCTGACGCCGTCCGCGTCGGTCCGCCGGCTGGTCAACATCACGGCGCTGGCAGTGGTCGATTCCGTCGAGCAGCACAAGGAAATGCCGGTCTGAGCCTCGGGCGGGCTGCCGGAAGGCGCCCGCCGCGCGATTCAAGTCCAAACCGAAGCCCATCCGCGGTGGCGTCGTCCATTCCGCGGCTTGGGCTTCGGTCCATTTAAACCTCCGGTACAATTCCTGACCGGCAAGTTCCGAGAGGTGTTGCATGTCCTGTCTGATTCGTTTTGAGCGCACGGGCGGACCTGAAGTCCTGCAGTGGGTCGAAGCCGACGTGCCTCCGCCTGCCGCCGGCGAGGTCCGCATCCGTCACGCGGCGGTGGGGCTCAATTTCATCGATACCTATCACCGCTCCGGTCTCTATCCGGTTCCGCTGCCGTCCGGGCTCGGCCAGGAAGCGGCTGGCGTCATCGAAGCGCTGGGCGAAGGCGTGACCGGTTTTGCCGTCGGCGACAGGGTTGCCTACGTCGGCGGACCGCTCGGCGCCTATTCCGAAGTCCGCAACCTTGCAGCCGATCTGCTGGTCGGATTGCCCGACGATCTCTCCTTCGAGCAGGGCGCGGCGATGATGATGCAGGGGCTGACTGCCCAGTATCTGCTCCGTCGCACCTATCGCGTCCAGCCCGGCGACACGGTGCTGATCCACGCCGCTGCCGGCGGTGTCGGCCTGATCGCCTGCCAGTGGGCCAAGGCGCTCGGCGCGACGGTGATCGGTACGGTGAGTTCCGACGCCAAGGCCGAACTGGCGCGCCGGCATGGTTGCGATCACACCATTATCTACACGCGCGAAAGCGTTTCTGCCCGTGTTCGTGAAATCACCGATGGCGAGGGCGTGCCGGTCGTCTACGATTCCATCGGCAAGGATACTTTCATGGATTCGCTGGCCTGCCTGAGGCCGCTGGGCATGATGGTGACCTTTGGCAACGCCTCCGGCCCGGTACCGGCTTTCGAGCCCGCGCTGCTGAGCAGGATGGGTTCGCTGTTCCTGACCCGGCCGACGCTTTTCCACTACACTGCCCAGCGTCGGGATCTGCTGGAGATGGCCGGCGAGTTGTTTGCTGTCGTGGCGTCCGGTCAGGTTCGCCTTTCGATCAACCAGCGTTATCCGCTTAAGGATGCCGCTATCGCCCACCGCGAGCTGGAAGCGCGGCGGACGACCGGTTCGAGTGTCTTGATTCCGTGAAAATGAAAGTTGAGAACCGTCGCCGGGGCCTTCGAGCCCTGGCTCTTGCTGTGTCCCTTCTTGCGCCCGTTGCTGCGGTCCAGGCTGCGCCACCGGTGCCGCCGGTGGTTCAGCTGACGCCTGGGCAGGTGGCCTTCATGCAGGTGGAAACCCGGCGCATCGAGGAAAATTTCGTTCAGAAGGTGATGAGCATCACCGGCGCGACCCACGACCAGGTGCTCAGGGCGATTCCGGCCAAGGGTCGGCTCACCGACCGTCTGCCACGCATTTACAGTTCGCTGGAGCGGGATTTGAAGGCGCCCTTGAGCGTCGAGCAGCAAGGCCTGATCTTCGCCGCCGACGGTGAGCGCAAACAGGCTTTGAAGGAACTCCCGGCCCAGGCGGCCGCCAAGTAAGCCCTGCGCGGGCCGGTTCGGGCAGGGCCGGATTGCCGCTGCCGGAAACGGGCGGCGCCCGGTGCCTTAAAACAATTCGATGTCGTTGGCGGGTTTTTCGCGGGTGGCGATCTTTCCGGCGGCACGCAGGGTTTCGTAGCCGGCAATCTGATCGCGACCGTTGTCCTTGGCCACGTAAAGGGCTTCGTCCGCCCGGCCGACGATCTCGGGAATCGTGTCGTCGGCGTGGATGCAGGTGTAGCCGATGCTTGCCGTCACCTGGCCCACTTGCGGAAAGGGGTAGGTGGCAACGGCCACGCGGAAGCGTTCGAGGGCGGCGCGGACTTCGTCTTCGGAGACGGCCTTGAGCACCACCACGAATTCCTCGCCGCCGAAGCGGAACACCTTGTCCTGGTGGCGGAAGCTGTCGCGCATGATGCGGGCGAGCAGCAGCAGGACTTCGTCGCCGTATAAATGGCCGAATTGGTCGTTGATGCGCTTGAAGTGATCGAGGTCGACCACGGCCAGCCAGAAACTGCCGTCTTCCTGGGGACGTCCGCGGCGGCGGTCGGAGGCCTCGCCATCGGCCTGGCTGGCGGCCATGCCGATCAGGATCTTGCTGAGATTTTCGTCGAAGGTCTTGCGGTTGAGCATCCCGGTGAGGGTGTCGCGTTCGCTGTAATCGAGCAGCTTCAGATAATTGCGGTACAGGCCGAGGAAACCCTCCGCCGTGCCCAGGTCGTCGTCGGCGAGGGGTTTGTCGCGTCTGACTTCGAGTACGCCGAGCACGCCCCGCTCTCCGCCGATCGGAAAGCAATGCACATGGCTGCCATCCTGGGTCAGGCGGCGGACGATCTGGCTATGTTCGACGCAGGCCACCATTTCGGGGCGCGTGGCGAGCGGTACGACGGCGTCGACGTCGTCGAATTCCGACACGTAGCGCAATCCGTCCGCGCCTACGTGGGTGATGCGTTCGAGAAAATGGCTGTCGCGCTCGCTGCTGACCCTGTAGATATTGACCTCCTGGGCCTTCACCAACTCAAACAGCGCAGAGGCGACGCCGAGTTCCAACAGGGTTCGGTCCCGGTGCTGGGTTATCGATTCGACATGTTTGAGAACATGGATCATGGCGTCCGGAAGATGATTGATTTAGCGTCGCATTTTATATTGACAGGGCGCTCTGTGCGCTGTGCTTGGTGGATTGTGTGGCAATCGGGCGCGGAGTCGGCGAGAAGCGCCGGGATGTCCGGCGACAGTCCCTGCGTATAATCCGGCTTCCTGCCCGACGCCGCCTCAACTTCCGTCTTGAACCAAGATACCTTCATCAACATCCTGTTTTCCCGCGTCGAGCGGGCCGCGGTGACCCGCGCCCTGGTTTTCGTCAATGCGGGCATCTTCGTGCTGTTGGCCGTGATGGCCATGAACCCGATGCAGATCCCGTCCGATCTGCTGATCCGGGCCGGTGGAAATTTTGCGCCCCTGGTCCAGAAGGGCGAGGAGTGGCGCTTCTTCACGGCGCTTTTCCTGCATGGAGGGCTGCTCCACGTGGGGCTCAACATGCTCGCGCTGCACCAGGCCGGGCAGGTGGTCGAGCGGCTGTTCGGACGGGTCGGTTTTCTGGTGATCTACGTCGCGGCGGGACTGCTCGGCAATCTGGCCAGTTTGTGGTGGAAACCGGGGCCGGTGAGCGTGGGGGCGTCGGGGGCGATCTTCGGCGTCTATGGCGCCTTGCTGTCCTATCTGCTGTTGCAGCGTGGCTCGGTTCCGGTCGAGATTTTCCGCGAGATGCGTTCGGGTACGCTCGGCTTCATCGGCTATTCGCTGTTTGCCGGTTTTTCGATTCCCGGTATCGACAACGCGGCGCACCTTGGCGGTCTGATCGGCGGGATGGTTCTCGGTGCGGCCTTCGCCCAGCCGATCGTCGCGCCGCAGCCGGTGCACTGGCTGACGCCCCGGACGTTGACGGGTCTTGCCGTTGTGGCGGCGCTGGGCGCCGGTTTGTGGCAGACGGCGCCCCAGGTGGTGCACAAGTTCGAAATCGATTCCGCCTACCAGCAGACAATTCAGCAATTTGCCCTCGAAGAGCAGGAGTTGCTGCGCGAGCAGGCGGCGCTGATGGAAGCGCTGCGCTTGCGGCGCGTTTCCGAGGCGGATGCCATCGACAAGCTCGAGCGCGATTTCATTCCCCGCTGGGATCGCGAGATCAATCAGCTGTCGTGGCGTCAGGCACCGGCCGGCCAGGACTGGCAGCGGGACGATCTGGTGCATTACGCCACGGCCCGCCGGGATGCGTTGAAGGCGCTGGTGCAGGCTCTCGAAACCCGTCAGGCGGTCTGGATCGAGCGCTCCCGGACCTTGCAGGTGCAGGCAGACAACATCTTGCTGCAGATGCGCCTGCGAAAATCCACGGAGGCGGCCAACCGGTAGCGGGCGCCCCGGTCGTGGAGACGTCATGAGCCTTTTTCAACAAGTCTTGCTGATGCTGTGTCTGGTGGCGATCAGCGCCTTTTTCTCCCTGTCCGAAATTTCGATTGCCGCGTCGCGCAAGACGCGCCTGACGGTGCTGGTGGACGAAGGCCATCCGGCGGCCGCTCGGGTGCTGGCCTTGCAGGCGCCGCCGGGGCAGTTCTTTACGCTGGTGCAGATCGGGCTCAACGCGGTCGCGATCATGGGCGGCATCGTCGGCGAAGGGGCGTTCTCGCCCTGGCTGGCGGGGCTTCTGGCGCCGCTGGTGCCGGCCGAGCATCTGGAGACGGCGGCTTTCACCCTGTCGTTTACCCTGGTCACTTCCTTGTTCATTCTGTTTGCCGACCTCATGCCCAAGCGTCTGGGCATGGCTTCGCCGGAAAAGCTGGCGATGGCCGTGGCCGGGCCGATGGCTTTCCTGATCCGCTGGCTGCGTCCCTTGCTGTGGCTCTACAACGAGGCGGCCAACGCCTTGTTCCGGCTGTTCGGCCTGCCCACCGTCCGTAACGACACGATGACGCCGGACGAGATCGTCGCGATGGTTCAGGCCGGAGCCGACGCCGGCGTGCTGGCCGAACAGGAGCACGAGTTGATCGAGAACGTCTTCGGGCTGGATTTCCGCAGCGCGCCGTCGGCCATGACCACCCGCGACAGCGTGGTGTTCTTCACCTTGCAGGAGAGCGAGGAGAGCATCCGTCAGAAGATCGGCTCCCGCCCCTTCAACCGTTTTCCGGTCTGCGACGGGACGATCGATACGGTGGTGGGCTACGTGGACGCCAAGGACCTGCTCAACCGGGTGCTGGCGGGCCAATCCCTGTCGATGAAGGCCGACGCGCCGATCAACCCGCTGCTGGCGCTGCCCGATACCCTGACCCTCGCCGAGGTGCTGGAGCGCTTCCGCGAGGCGCGGGAGGATTTCGCGGTGATCATCAACGAATACGCGCTGGTGGTGGGCGTCATCACCCTCAACGACATCTTCCGGGCCTTGGTCGGTTCCGACGTGGAACAGGCCCAGGAAGAGCAGATCGTCCGCCGCGACGAGCGCAGCTGGCTGGTGGATGGCGCCACGGCGGCGGCCGACGTGATGCGCGTGTTCGACCTCGACGATGGCAACGGCAGCGAGAACTACGAGACCATCGCCGGCTTCATGATGTACCACCTGCGCAAGATTCCCCGGCGCACCGATCGGGTGGAGTTCGGGGGCTACCGCTTCGAGGTGATGGACGTGGACAACCACCGCATCGACCAACTGCTGGTAAGCCGGCTCGATGCACCGGACGGAGAAATCTCCGGGCAGGGGTGAAACCGCAGCCGGGCGGAAGGTAAAATTGCCGGATGTCCGAATCCCACGCTTCCCACGCCCCCCGTTTCATCCATCTGCGCCTGCACACCGAGTACTCGATCTCCGACGGGATCGTGCAGGTGGATGCCGCCATCGCCCGCGCCGCTGCCGACGGCATGCCGGCGCTAGGCATTTCCGATCTGGCCAACCTGTTCGGGATGGTCAAGTTCTACAAAGGCGCCCGTGGCAAGGGCATCAAACCGGTGATCGGCGCCGACTGCTGGATCGCCAACCCCGTCGACCGGGACAAACCCTCCCGCGTGCTGCTGATCTGCAAGAGCCGCAAAGGTTACGGCCAGCTGTGCGAGTTGCTGACCCGCGCCTTCATGGAGAACAAATATCGCGGCCGCGCCGAAATCGTCCGCGACTGGCTCAGCGCCGAAACCGCCAGCGATCTGCTGTGCCTGTCCGGCGCCCGCGACGGCGACATCGGCCACGCGCTCGCCAACGGCAACACCCAGCTCGCCGAAACCTTTGCCGCCGATTGGGCGCGGCGCTTCCCCGACGGCTTCTACATCGAACTGCAGCGTGCCGGCCATCCGGGCACCGAAACCTACATCCGCGAGGCGGTGCAGATCGCCGCGCGTCTGAATCTGCCGGTGGTCGCCACCCATCCGATCCAGTTCACGCGGCCCGAGGATTTCAAGGCCCACGAGGCGCGGGTGTGCATCTCCCAGGGCTATGTGCTGTCCGACAAGCGGCGTCCCAAGGATTTCACCGACCAGCAGTATTTCAAGAGCCAGGACGAGATGGCGGCGCTGTTCGCCGACCTCCCCGAAGCGCTCGAGAACAGCGTCGAGATCGCCCGCCGCTGCTCGCTCACCGTGCAACTGGGCAAGAACTTCCTGCCGCAGTTTCCGACTCCGGAAGGCATGACCCTCGACGATTTCCTCATCGCCGAGGCCAGGAAGGGGCTCGAAGAGCGGCTCGTCGAGCTTTACCCGACCGCGGAAGTGCGCGAGCAGAAACGCCCCGAGTACGAAGCGCGGCTCAAGTTCGAGACCGACACCATCGTCCAGATGGGCTTTCCGGGCTATTTTCTGATCGTTGCCGACTTCATCAACTGGGCCAAGCACAACGGCGTGCCGGTGGGGCCGGGGCGGGGTTCCGGCGCGGGTTCGCTGGTCGCCTACAGCCTGCGCATCACCGACCTGGACCCCTTGGCCTATGCGCTGCTCTTCGAGCGCTTCCTGAACCCCGAACGGGTGTCGATGCCCGACTTCGACATCGACTTCTGCCAGGACAACCGCTACAAGGTCATCGAATACGTGCGCAGCCACTATGGCGCCGACGCGGTGAGCCAGATCGCCACCTTCGGCACCATGGCTTCCAAGGCCGTGGTGCGCGATGTGGGCCGCGTGCTCGATCTGCCCTACGGCCTGTGCGACCGCCTCTCCAAGCTGATCCCGGTGGTGCAGAACAAGCCCTTGTCGCTGGCCGACGCCCGCGAGCAGGAGCCGCAGATCAACGAACTGATGGCCGACGGCAACGACGGCGAATCGATCCAGGAGCTGTGGAGCCTCGCCGAGCCGCTCGAAGGGCTGACCCGCGGCGTCGGCATGCACGCTGGCGGCGTGTTGATCGCGCCGGGCAAGCTCACCGACTTCTGCCCGCTCTACATCGCCGACGGCGACGATGCCACGCCGGTGTCCCAGTTCGACAAGGACGACGTGGAGGCGGTGGGCCTCGTCAAGTTCGACTTTCTCGGTCTGCGCAACCTCACCATCATCGAACTGGCGCTCGAATACGTGAAGCGCCTCACCGGCGCCCGGCCCGATCTGATGAGCCTGGGCTTCGAAGACCCTGCCGCCTACCAGATTCTGAAAGACGCCAACACCACGGCGATCTTCCAGGTGGAATCGGAAGGCATGAAGAAGCTCCTCAAGAAGCTCGCGCCCGACCGCTTCGAAGACATCATCGCCGTGCTGGCGCTCTACCGTCCGGGCCCGCTGGGTTCGGGGATGGTGGACGACTTCATCCTCCGGAAGAAGGGCCAGCAGGCCATCGATTACTTCCACCCGGATCTCACCGCCTGCCTGTCGCCCACCTACGGGGTGATCGTGTATCAGGAACAGGTGATGCAGATCTCCCAGATCATCGGCGGCTACACCCTGGGCGGCGCCGACATGCTGCGCCGGGCGATGGGCAAGAAGAAGCCCGAGGAGATGGCCAAGCACCGGGAAACCATCGCCGCCGGCGCCAAGCAGAAGGGCTACGACCCGGCGCTCGCCGAGCAGCTCTTCGACCTGATGACCAAGTTTGCCGAGTACGGCTTCAACAAGTCGCACACGGCAGCCTACGCGGTGGTCACCTACCACACCGCGTGGCTCAAGGCCTATCACTGCTCGGCCTTCATGTCGGCCACCATGTCGGCCGACCTGGACAACACCGACACCATCAAGATCTTCTACGAAGACACGGTGGCCAACGGCATCAAGGTGCTGCCGCCGGACGTGAACGAATCCGACTACCGCTTCGTGCCCACCGACGCCAAGACCATCCGCTACGGCCTCGGGGCCGTAAAGGGCGTGGGCGAGCCGGCGGTGCGGGCGATCCTCGCCGCGCGCGAGTCCGGCGGACCGTTCAAGGATCTGTTCGACTTCGCCTGTCGCGTCGATAAGCGAATGGCCAACCGCCGCGTCATCGAAGCCCTGATCCGCGCCGGCGCCTTCGACCCCATCGCGCCCGAGCAGCCGCCCGACCGGGCCAAGCTGATGGCCACCGTCGGCATCGCCATCGAAGCCGCCGAACAGATCGCCGCCAACGCCATGCAGGGCGGCCTCTTCGACATTCCCGGCGAAGCGGCGCCGCCGATGGCCGATTATGTGAAGGTGCGGCCGTGGGGCGAGCGGGAGCGGCTCAAGGAAGAAAAGCTCGCCATCGGGTTCTTCCTGTCCGGCCACCCGTTCAATGCCTTCAAGCCCGAAGTGCGGCGTTTCGTGCGCCGGACGCTGGCCCATGTGGAGCCGAGCAAGGATCCGATCACCATGGCCGGCGTGGTCATGGAGGTGCGTGCCAAGATGACGGCCCGGGGCAAGATCGCCTTCGTGCTGCTCGACGACGGCACCACGCCGCGGGAAGTCTCGGTGTTTTCCGAAACCTTCGACAGCAACCGCCAGCGCATCGTCGTCGATGAGGTGCTGATCGTCGAGGCCAAGGTGAGCAACGACGATTTCTCCGGCGGCTACCGCATTGTCGCCGACAAGCTGATGACCCTCGGCGAAGCGCGCTGCCGTTATGCCCGTGCGCTGCAGTTGAAGCTCAATGGCGAAGTGGGCGAGGCCGGTGGCGCGATCGCCGCGGCTGAGCGCCTGCAGACGGTGCTCGAACCCTTCCGCAAGGGCGACTGCCCGATCCGCGTGCGCTACCGCAACGCCGATGCCGAGGCGGACTTTCCCCTTGGCCCGGGCTGGCGGGTGCGTCCCGACGACAGCCTTCTCGAAAGCCTGCGCGAATGGCTGCCGACCGATTCGGTCGAGGTGATTTACCCATGAGCGGCCTCTTTCTCGATGCCGGCCTGCTCGACCGGCTCGTCGGCGAGGCTCGCGCGGTGCCCCGTCTGCGGGCCCACCATAAGCTCCATGCCGATATGTCGGCGCCGGCCCATCGGCTGCTGGTGGCCATGGAGCCGGATTCCTACGTGCGCCCCCATTGCCATCTCGACCCGGCCAAGGCCGAGACGATCATCGTGCTGCGCGGCCGGCTCGGCACGCTGATCTTCAACGACGACGGCAGCCTGCGGGAGGCCTGCGAAATGACGCCCGGTGGCGCCGTGATCGGTTTTGACGTTCCGCCGGGCGTCTTCCATAGCATCGTCGCCCTGGAAAGCGGCACGGTTTTCGTCGAGATCAAGGCCGGGCCCTACGCGGCGCCCATCGAGGCCGAATGGGGCGGCTGGGCGCCGGCCGAAGGGCAGCCCGGCGTGCCGGCCTATCTGGCGTCGATGCGCGACAGTCTGGCTGGCTGAGACAAAGGGAGCGTTCAGCTTGCCTGGATCGGCGCGGCCGGCAGGATGCCGATGCGCAGCAGTTCGGTGACGGCGTCGGCCGGCAGCGGAGGGCTGAACAGATAGCCCTGGGCCGCTGAGCAGCCTTCGTTGCGCAGGAAGTCCATCTGTTCCGGGGTTTCGGTGCCTTCGGCGATCACTTCGAGGCGCAGGCTGTGGCCGAGCTGGATGACGGCCCGCACGATGGCGGCGTCGTCCGGATCTTCGGCAATGTCGCGCACGAAGCTTTGGTCGATTTTGAGGCGGTCGACCGGGAAGCGTTTGAGGTAGGCCAGGCTCGAATAACCGGTGCCGAAATCGTCGATCGACAGACGCACGCCGAGGGCTTTCAGGCGGCCGAGAATCGCTTCGACGTCGGGGCCGGATTGCATCAGCAGGGATTCGGTCAGTTCCAGTTCCAGCCACGTGCCGTCGAGCCCGCTGTCGGTCAGCGCCTGGGCGACGGTAGCGACGATGTCGGTGCGACGGAACTGCATCGCCGACAGGTTGACCGCCACCGGCATGGGCGGGAAGCCCTGGTCCTGCCAGGCGCGGGCCTGACGGCAGGCCGTCTGCATCACCCATTCGCCAATCGGTACGATCAGGCCGCATTCTTCGGCCAGCGGAATGAAGCGGGCCGGCGACACGCCACCCATCACGCCGCTGAACCAGCGCAGCAGCGCTTCCACGCCGATGATGCGGCCGCTCGCCAAATCCACCTGCGGTTGGTAGTGGAGCGTGAATTCGTTTTGCTCCAGCGCCCGGCGCAGACCGTTTTCCAGGTGTAGCCGTTCGAGGGCGTTGATGTTCATGACCTCGTCGAAGAAGCGGTAGGTGTTACGGCCGCTTTCCTTGGCGTGGTACATGGCGGTGTCGGCGTTCTTCATCAGCGTTTCCACGTTGTCGCCGTCCTCCGGGTAGAGCGCGATGCCGATCGAGAAGGAGGTGCCGAGTTGCTGATTGTCGATCTCGAAGGTCGGGCCGAGTCGCGCGAGGATTTTTTCGGCCACCCGCGCCGCATCGTCGGGCGTTTCGATATCGGTGAGGACGATCAGGAATTCGTCGCCGCCCTGACGGCTGACGGTGTCGGTCTCGCGGATGCAGTGGGTCAGCCGCTGGGCGACGCCCTGCAGGAGGCGGTCGCCCATCATGTGGCCGAGGGAGTCGTTGATCGTCTTGAAGCGGTCGAGGTCGAGGAACATCAAGGCGATGCGTTTGCCGTGGCGGGCGGCGTGGGCCAGCGCCTGTTCCAACCGATCGTGGAGCAGGGTGCGGTTGGGCAGGCCGGTCAGCGGGTCGTGCTGGGCGAGGAAGGCGATGCGCGCTTCGGAAGCCTTGCGCTCGGTGATGTCGGAAAACACCGCCACGTAATGGGTGATGCGCCCGCCTTTGTCATGCACGGCGCTGATCGACAGGGCGGCGGGATACAGCGTGCCGTTCTTGCGACGGTCGTGGATTTCGCCCTGCCAGAAGCCGAGGGTTCCGATCTCCTGCCACATGAGATCGTAGAAGCCTTTGTCGTGGTGCCCGGAGCGGAGCATGCGCGGCGTCTTGCCGATGGCTTCTTCTTCGGTGTAGCCGGTGACGTCGGTGAAGGCGCGGTTGACCGACAGAATGCGTTCCTGGGCGTCGGTGACGATGATCGCTTCGACGCTGTTGCTGAAAACCGTCCATGCCAGTTGCAGCTGTTCTTCGTGGTTGCGCCGGACGGTGACGTCCGCGATGGTGGTGACCACGCCCCGCAGGGCATTGGATTCGTCCTCGAAGAGCGGTATCGCGTTGGTCCATAACCAGCGCCGGCTGCCGTCCTGACGGTCGACGCCGATCATGCCGGCGGTCGGTTTGCCGGTTTCGAGGGCGCGCATGGGGGGGATCTGGCTGCGCGCAATCGGCTCGCCGTCCTCGTCGAGGTAGCTCAGGAGATCGGCCCGGCAATCCAGGAGGCTCATTTCCGCATCGGAAACACCCAGGATCGCGGCGGCGGCGGCGTTGTGGAGCTGCAGTAATCCGTTGGCGTCGCGCACGATGACGCCTTCGCCCATCGAGGCGAGCAGGGTGCGCATGCGCGTTTCCCGTTCGCGCAACTCGGCTTCGGTGTTGCGGCGGGCGGTGATGTCGAGACAAAAGCCGATGTAGCCCGTGAACTCGCCGGCTTCGTCGTGGATCGGTTGGCCGGTGTCGATGAGCCAGCGGTATTCCCCGTCGTGGCGGCGCAGACGGTATTCCATTTCGATGGGCGTCCGGGCGGCAAAATGCCCGAGATAGCCGGCGATGCAGCGGTCGAAGTCGTCGGGATGAATGCTGGCGGTCCAGCCGTGTCCGAGCTCCTGTTCCAGGCTGCGTCCGGTGAATTCCAGCCAGGTGTGGTTGAAATAGGTGCAGCCGGCGTCCAGGCCGGAACGCCAGATCAGCGCCGGAAAGCGCTCGAGAAGCGCCATGGCCGGGTCCGGTGGGGCGGGGTGTTGAACGTCGGAGTTATCTGCCACGGTAATAATGGGACGAAGGTGGGCGTGGAGGATTGCGTGATAACGGCAATGCCGCGCCGATTCTAAAGGCGGTCGGGTCGTTGAAGCCTTTCGGCGCCTGCCTGCCGGTGAGTTTGCGTCGGTGGCTACAGCGTACTTTCGCGGTGAAAGCCAGGTTGCTCGGGGGGCGCGGCAGGGAGCCAGTCGACCCGGAGGACGCGGGCGGCGGGCGGGCCCCGGCGGGCCCATTCGAGCAGTGCGTCGAGCGCGGCGTGCGGCCCGGCGACAAGGGCTTCGACGCTGCCGTCGGAGCGGTTGCGCACCCAGCCGGAGACGCCCAGGTGCCGCGCCTGGGCGTGCAGGGCATTGCGGTAGCCCACGCCCTGCACGTGGCCGTGGATGCGCAGGAGGCGGGCGTCGATGTCAGGGGCGGTCATCGTCGGCCAGCTTGGGCAGGAGCAGCTTGGCGCGGGCGAGGGCACCGTAGATGTCGCTGCAGATGTTGTTGACGCCGACTTTTTCGGCGAAGCCGGAGCGGGTGATCAGCGAGGCGGGCTGCTTGGCGAGATTGCACAGGATCAACGCACAGCCTTGATTGCTGAGGTCTTTGCACAGACTTTCGAGGCCTTCGAGGGCGGTGGTGTCGAGGCTCACCAGATGATGCAGTTCGAGGATCACCACTTCCGGATGCGCCACTGCCGGGTCGAGCAGGGTTTCCAGTTTGTGGATGGCGCCGAAGAACAGGGTGCCGTAGATGGAGTAGGCGATCACCCGCGGCGAGCCGTCGGGGTAGAGAAAGCCGGGCAACATCGACAGTTCGGTCAGCGGCAGGCGTTCCACGTGGGTCAGGTTCGACATGCGATAGATGAAGAACAGGCTGGCCAGCACCATGCCCAATTCCACCGCCAGCGACAGGTCGAAGAAGACGGTGACGAAAAAGGTGCTCAGCAGCGTGGTGCGGTAGGCGATCCCAAAGCGTTCGAGGCCGCGGAACTCATGCCATTCGCCCATATTGACCGCCACCACCACGACGATGGCCGAGAGGGTGGCGAGGGGAATGTGGCTGGCGAAGGGCGCCAGCACCAGCACGATGGCCAGCAGCACCAGGGCATGGACGATGCCGGCGACCGGCGTGCGGCCGCCGGTGCGGACGTTGGTGGCGGTGCGGGCGATGGCGCCGGTGGCGGCAAAACCGCCGAAGAGCGGCGCGGCCAGGTTGGCGATGCCCTGGGCGATGAGCTCCTGGTTGGGGTCGTGCCGGTCGTCGATGGCCCCGTCGGCCACCCGCGCCGAGAGCAGGGATTCGATGGCGCCGAGCAGGGCGATGGTCAGGGCCGGCGAGATCAGCTTGCCGAGGGTCTGCAGCGACAGCTCGGGCAGCGCGAAGGCGGGAAGTTGCTGGGGAATGCCGTTGAAGCGGCTGCCGATGGTTTCGACCGGCAGTTGCAGGAGCGCGTTGGCGACAGTGGCGATCACCAGCACCCCGAGCGGGCCGGGCAGGCGGGTGAGAAACTTGATGCTCCGGGCCAGCCGGTTCCACGACAGCAGCACCACGATCGAGGCGATCGACAGCGCCACGGTGGGCAGGTCCAGCGTGTCGAGATGGGTGAGCAGGGCTTTCATCTTGCCGAAGAATTCGCCGGGCAGGTGGTCGATCCTGAGGCCGAGGAAATCCTTGATCTGGGCAAGGAAGATCACCACCGCGATGCCGTTGGTAAAGCCGATCACCACCGCCTTGGGGATGAAGCGGATCAGGTTGCCGAGGCGGAATACGCCCATCGCGACGAGCATTGCGCCGGCCAGCATGGTGGCCACGAGGAGGCTCTGGACGCCGTAATCGACGACGATGCCGTAGATGATCGGAATGAAGGCGCCGGTCGGGCCGCCGATCTGGACGCGGGAGCCGCCGAAGGCGGAGATCATCAAGCCGGCGACGATGGCGGTCCAGATGCCCGCGGTGGGCGACATCCCGGAGGCGATGGCGAAAGCCATGGCCAGCGGCAGGGCCAACACGCCGACCGTCAGGCCGGCCGATACGTCATGGGTGAACTGGAGTTTGCCGTAGCCCGGCAGGGTATCGAGGAGCTTGGGGTGGAACGAGATTTTCATGGTGCCTCCGCAGTCGAGGAATAAACGGTCTGGCGCCCTGGGGCGCAGCGTGCGGAGGTGTAAGGCCGGGGCCGGTGCGATGCTGGACGAACCAGCGTTTGCAGGCAGTGAGCGAGCCTCCCGGGCGGCCACGACGCGTCGGGCCGCCCGCCGGGAGGGCTAAGAAAACGCGGGAGTGGCCCTTCGCTTTCCCGGTTGGCATGGTTCAGGAGAACTTGCTGTCGTTGGCGGCCTTGGTGCTGCGGGAGGCCGCGTGCAGCACCTCGACCAGCATCTTGACCGCCGCTACGAAGACCAGCGCGATGCCGATGCCGAGGCTGGCCCAGGCATGCATGCCGTTGGCCGGAAAGCCCGGCACGATGGAGGCGCGGCCTTCGATGAGCCACGCCGCGCCGACCGCGAGGATCAGCACGCCGACGATGTCGAGCAGGGCCCAGCCCCAGAAGGCGGGGGTCAGGCGGGGAAGGGGCGAGCGGTCAACGGACATGATGGGACGAAAGGCTAGGAGGAATGGCTGACATAAAACTGACATCCGGCTTGCTGCGGGGCTGGTCTGCGGGCGGTGTGGGCGCCGGCCCGCAGACTGTTCGGCAGGGGCTTACTTCACGCGCATGCCGGGCGTGGCGCCAGCGTCGGGGGACAGGATGAAGATGCCCGGCGTGTCGTCGCCCGAGGCGGCCAGCACCATGCCTTCGGACAGGCCGAATTTCATCTTGCGCGGGGCGAGGTTGGCCACCATCACCGTGAGGCGGCCGACCAGGGTGGCCGGGTCGTAGGCGCTCTTGATGCCGGCGAAAACCTGGCGGGGGCGCGGCTGGCCGTTTTCGGTCTCGCCGATGTCGAGCATCAGCTTGATCAGCTTGGCCGCGCCTTCCACGTGTTCGGCGGAGACGATCCTGGCGATCCGCAGATCGACCTTGGCGAAGTCGTCGATGGAAATGAAGGGTTCGAACGCGTCGGCCTGCGCGGTTTCGGTGGCCGCGGTGTGGGCTTGATGCTGGGCGTGGCGCTGCTCGGAGGAAGCTTCCTTGGTGGCAGCCGTGGCTTCGGCCTTGGCGGGTTTGACGTCGGCGGCCGGAGCGAGGGAATCCCGGTTGGCTTCGAGCAGGGCGTCCACCTGTTTGCGCTCGATGCGGGTCATGAGGTGGCTGTAGGGGTTGATGGCGTGGCCGGCGGGGAGCGGGGCGAGGGCGTCGTTCCAGGTCATCGGGGCGATGGCGAGGAAGGCTTCGACCTGGGCGGCGAGCTTGGGCAGGACCGGCTTGAGCAGGCCGGTGAGGGCCTTGAAGATGTTGATCGCGGTGGTGCACACCACGTGCAGGCGGGCGTCCTGACCTTGCTGCTTGGCGAGTTCCCACGGCTTGTTGTCGTTGACGTAGCCGTTGGCGAGATCGGCGAACTCCATGATCTTGCGCAGGGCGCGGCTGTAATCGCGGGTTTCGAACGCCGCGGCGATTTCGTCGACGTTCCAGTCGAGGGGCGCGGTGGCGTCGAGGTCGCCGAGCTTGCCGTCAAAGCGTTTGGCGATGAAGCCAGCGCAGCGGCTGGCGATGTTGACAAACTTGCCGACCAGATCGGAATTGACCTTGGCGATCATGTCGTCGAGGTTGAGGTCCACGTCTTCCATGGTGCCGTTGGACTTGCCGGCGAAGTAGTAGCGCAGCCACTCGGGGTTGAGCTTTTGTTCGGTGTAGGAGCGGGCGGTGATGAAGGTGCCGCGGCTCTTGCTCATCTTGGCGCCGTCGACGGTGAGAAAGCCATTCACGCACAGCTGGCTTGGCGAGCGGTAGCCGGCAAAGTGCAGCATGGCGGGCCAGAACAGGGCGTGGAAGTAGAGGATGTCCTTGCCGATGAAGTGGATCAGTTCGGTTTCGGTGGCGGCGGCCGGGCCGGCTTCGGTGAAGGCGGCGACGTCGATGTCGGGGTTGCGGGAGGCCAGATTGCGGAAGCTGGCAAAGTAGCCGATCGGCGCATCCAGCCACACGTAAAAGTATTTGCCCGGTGCGCCGGGGATTTCGAAGCCGAAGTAGGGGGCGTCGCGGGAGATGTCCCAGTCGGAAAGTTTGTTTTCACCCGCTTCGCCGAGCCATTCCTTCATTTTGTTGGCGGCTTCCTGCTGCAGGCGGCGAGAGCCGTCGAGCGTGGTGCCCTGGGTCCATTCGCGCAGGAACTCGACGGCGCGCGGGTCGGACAGACGGAAGAAGTAGTGCTCGGAGGTCTTGAGCACTGGCTTGGCGCCGGAAACGGCCGAATAGGGGTTTTTGAGTTCGGTGGGGGCGTAGGCGGCGCCGCAGGCTTCGCAGTTGTCGCCGTATTGGTTGGCCGTTCCGCATTTGGGACATTCGCCCTTGATGAAGCGGTCCGGCAGGAACATTTCCTTCACCGGGTCGTAGAATTGTTCGATGGAGCGGGTGTCGATGAGCTTGGCGCCGTCCCGGAGGCGGGTGTAGATGTCTTCGGCGTACCAGCGGTTCTCGCTGCTATGGGTCGAGTGGTAGTTGTCGAACTCGACGCCGAAATCGCGGAAATCGCGGGAGTGTTCGCCATGCACGCGCTCGATGAGCTGCTCGGGCGTCAGGCCTTCCTTCTCGGCGCGCAGCATCACCGGCGTGCCGTGAGTGTCGTCCGCACACACGTAGTGCACCCGGTTGCCGCGCATGCGCTGGTAGCGCACCCAGATGTCGGCCTGGATGTAGCCCACCAGGTGGCCGAGGTGGATGTCGCCGTTGGCGTAGGGCAGGGCGTTGGTGACGAGGATCTTGCGCGGGGAAGTCATGGGCGGGCTTGCTGCGAGTGAATTCGGAACCGCACATTCTAGCAAAGCGATTCCGCCATCGCGGAAGCTCCGGGATTTGGGTAAACTGGAGTAAATTACTCGGGTTTGTGTGCCGCGTGTGCCACGCCCCATTTATATCGTATGTTCTCTTTTTTTCGCCGCGCGCCGGCCTCCGACATCATGAGCCTCTCCGAACAAAGCATCCTCGACAGCCTCAGACAGTTTGCCGATCCCAACACCGGCAAGGATTACGTTTCCACCCGCGCGGTGAAGAACCTGCGCGTGAGCGGTGCCGACGTGTCCTTCGATATCGAGCTGGGCTACCCGGCCAAGACGCAGATCGATGCAATCCGTCAGGCGGTGATCGCCCAGGTCAAATCCGTTCCCGGCGTCGGCAATGTGAGCGCCAACGTGTCGACCAAGATCGTCGCCCACGCGGTGCAGCAGGGCGCCAAACTGCTGCCGGGCGTCAAGAACATCGTCGCGGTGGCGTCGGGCAAGGGCGGCGTCGGCAAGAGCACGACGGCGGTCAATCTGGCGCTGGCGCTGGCCGCGGAAGGTGCCCGGGTCGGCATGCTCGACGCCGACATCTACGGCCCGTCCCAGCCCCAGATGCTCGGTATCGGCGGCGAGAGCCCCGAATCCCGCGACGGCAAGACGATGGAGCCGCTGGAAGCCCACGGCCTGCAGGTGATGTCCATCGGATTCCTGGTCGACGTGGAAACGCCGATGGTGTGGCGCGGCCCGATGGCCACCCAGGCGCTCAACCAGTTGCTCAAGGATACCAACTGGCACGATCTCGACTACCTCATCATCGACATGCCGCCGGGCACCGGCGACATCCAGCTCACCCTGTCGCAAAGCGTGCCGGTGACCGGCGCGGTGATCGTCACCACGCCCCAGGACATCGCGCTGCTCGACGCCCGCAAGGGTCTCAAGATGTTCGAGAAGGTCGGTGTGCCGATCATCGGCATCGTCGAAAACATGAGCATCCACATCTGCTCGAAGTGCGGTCACGAAGAGCACATCTTCGGCACCGGTGGCGGCGAAGCCATGTGCAAGGACTACGGTGTGCCCTTCCTCGGCGCGCTGCCCCTCGACATCCAGATCCGCACGGAAGTGGACAACGGCGTGCCCACCGTGATCGCCGATCCGGACGGCCGCGTCGCCGCGCTCTACAAGGACATCGCCCGCAAGGTGGCGATCACCATCGCCGAGCGCCAGAAGGACATGAGCCACAAGTTCCCCAACATCGTGGTGCAGAACACGTGAAAGCCCGGTCGCGTTCGATTCGGGTTGGCCTGCTGGTCGCGGTTTCCCTGAGCCTGTCGGGCTGCATTGTCGGCACCGTGGTGGGGGCGGCGGTGGATGTCGGAGTCGAAGTCGTCAAGGTCCCGTTCAAGGTCGGCAAGGGCATCTACGACGTGGTCAAGGACGACGATGCGCCCGCCAAGGCCAAGACGACCGACGCGGGTGCCGCCGAGCAGAGCAAGGAGTGAGAATTGCATCGCGATTTGGCGGGCTCCTGCATGTAAAATGCGGATTTTTGTGCAGGGGCCCAGCGTGAGCATCAAATCGGACAATTGGATTCGCCGCATGTCGGAAGGCGATGCGCGGATGATCGAACCCTTCGCTCCCGAGCTGGTGCGCCAGAACGACAGCGGCAAGATCGTTTCCTACGGCACGTCGAGCTACGGCTACGACGTGCGTTGTGCCAACGAATTCAAGATTTTCACCAACATCAATTCCACCATCGTCGACCCCAAGGCGTTCGACGAGCGCAACTTCGTGGATTTCGTCGGCGATGTGTGCATCATCCCGCCGAACTCCTTCGCGTTGGCCCGCACGGTGGAATACTTCCGCATCCCGCGCAGCGTGCTCACCGTGTGCCTCGGCAAATCCACCTACGCGCGCTGCGGCATCATCGTGAACGTGACGCCGCTGGAGCCCGAGTGGGAAGGCCACGTGACGCTGGAGTTTTCGAACACGACGCCGCTGCCGGCCAAGATCTACGCCAACGAAGGCATCGCGCAGATGCTGTTCTTCGAGTCCGACGAGGTTTGCCAGACGTCGTACCGGGATCGCGGCGGTAAATATTTGGGTCAGACCGGCGTCACCCTGCCAAAAATCTGAAATATTGGTCAGTCACACTGACTAGAATCGGGCGGATCTTGCGGAAGCACGCAAGTCCGCCCAACGCTTTTTTGTTGATCAGCCGCGACAGAGTCGGGCATCGAGGAGTCGAGCATGCGCTTCAATTTTCCGGTCATCGTCATCGACGAAGACTACCGTTCGGAAAACACGTCCGGGCTGGGCATCCGCGCCCTGGCGGAAGCCATCGAG
>ERZ650300.165-NODE-165-length-36145-cov-13.506678_pt1 | contig 36145 bp, 32 predicted proteins | sample MGYA00376236_ERZ650300 | MGnify/ENA primary metagenome ERZ650300 (study PRJEB26733, sample SAMN07839303) | wastewater metagenome | biome: urban; feature: wastewater treatment plant; material: waste water | place: USA: North Carolina | collected 2016-04-28 ...
TTTACCAGATTTAGAACACCATGAAGCTGTTGGGATAGTTTGCCCAGTTGATATTTCAGAGCGTTTTCCTCTAACTGTAATACGTAAATAAATGGCTGATAGTTCTGGATTGCTTTTTGTTTTCTTTGCGTAGAAAATTAAATTGTAGTGGTTCATGTGTGGTGACATTTAAGGGTTATAAATTTATTTTTGACCCTAAGAACCTACAAGATGTTCAATCATTGAAATGGCTTTGTATAAGCAGTTTCAAGAGAGGTAGGTGAGTACTTTGGTGATTTTTTGATACTCACCTAATTACACCCTTCAGATTGAATTATTTTAGTTATTTATGATATTACATAAAACAAAAAACCCTTTAAAAATTACATTTTAAAGGGTTTTGGTAAAATTTATATTTTACTTGGCGGAGAGTGAGGGATTCGAACCCCCGGACCTGTTACAGTCAACAGTTTTCAAGACTGCCGCAATCGACCACTCTGCCAACTCTCCAGAAACGATTATCTCGTTTTCAGTGGTGCAAATATAGAACCTTTTTAAATTCTGACAAAATTATTTTTTTAGATTTTTCTACATTTTTTATAACGCATTAATTTTCAACATCAAAAATTAATTACTTGCTGCCTGAAAACCTAATATTACTGCTATAATTCCTAAGATTATGCTCAATAAAACATAAGAAATAAGCACGATATAATTTTGATTTTGTAATAAAGAATAGTTTTCTGCTGCGAAAGTAGAAAAAGTGGTAAAACCTCCACAAAAACCTGTAATCAATAGAAATTTAAGGGAATTGTCTACTTTAATAAAATAAGACGAAAAAAGACCTATTAAAAAGCATCCGATGAGGTTTACCAAGAATGTTCCGAGAGGAAAACTCCCAATAGAAAGGAATTTGGAAGTGTAAAACGATACCAAATACCGCATTACACTCCCTAATCCGCCTCCTAAAAATATGTAAACTAAGGTTTTCAAAGAATTATTCTAATTCTGATAAATAACGTTCAGCATCTATGGCTGCCATACAACCAGAACCTGCTGCTGTAATCGCTTGTCTGTAGATGTGGTCTTGTACATCTCCTGCTGCGAAAACGCCCGGTAAATTGGTTTTAGAAGATTTTCCTTCGGTGATGATGTAACCGTTTTCGTCTAAGGTAATTTGGCCTGCAAAAACATCAGTATTCGGTTTGTGACCAATCGCGATGAAAATACCGTGAACGTCTATTTTAGAAGTTTCTTGCGTTTGGTTATTGATGACCACTGCTCTTTCTACTAAGCTATTTTCGCCTTCGATAGCAATTAATTCATGATTGAATTTCACTTCGATATTTGGGGTATTGTTAACCTTGTGAATCATCGCTTTAGAAGCTCTGAAATGGTCTTTTCTTACCAACATGGTCACTTTGTTACACAATTTAGAAAGATAAGTCGCTTCTTCTGCTGCAGTATCTCCTGCTCCAACTACGATTACGTCTTTGCCTCTGTAGAAAAATCCGTCGCAAGTAGCACAAGCAGAAACTCCACCTCCAGAATATTTTTTCTCATCTTCTAGACCTAAATATTTTGCAGTAGCTCCTGTAGAAATAATCACTGTTTTTGCTAAAATTTCTTTTTCGCCTGCCCAAAGTTTATGAACACCCCCTACTTCTTTAGAAAATTCTACTTTCGTAATCATTTCATAGTGTACTTTGGTTTCGAATCTTTCGGCTTGTTTTTGCAAATCCATCATCATTTCAGGACCTGTAATTCCGTTTGGATAACCTGGGAAGTTTTCTACTTCGGTGGTAGTCGTCAACTGACCTCCTGGCTCTAAACCAGTGTATAATTCAGGTTTTAAATCTGCTCTGGCTGCATATATAGCAGCAGTATAACCAGATGGTCCAGAACCTACAATCACGCAATCTAATATATTATTTTCCATAGAATATAAGGGTTGTTATTTTTTCGAGTTGCAAATTTCGTGAAATTTATTGTTTTGATGATGATTTGCTGATGAATTTTTTCAATGAAAACTATTTTTGATTTGACTTTCCAATTTTGAAAATTTTTATATAATGAAAAGTTGAAATTAATGTTTCAATGGTCTTTTCTTAATCATTCCACCTTTGGTATCTTTTACCGTGTGCATCACCACGAATGCGGTAGGCGCAATTTTCTCTAATTCCGTGGTCAGTTTGCTCACTTCTAAACGAGTAATCACGGTAAAAATAATATCATTGTCTTCTTTAATTCCTCGTTTTCCAAAACCTTTTTTACCATTATAAACGGTAACTCCTCTTCCTAATTTATTGTAAATCATTTCTTTAATCTCATCACATTTTGAAGAAACGATGGTTACCCCAATGTATTCTTCAATTCCTTCTATAATAAAATCGAGTGTTTTAGAAGCTGATAAATACGTAATCATGGAATACAAAGCGATTTCTACGCCTAAAAAGTACGCTGCAGCAGAGAAAATCATTACATTGATGATGATAATTACATCTCCGATAGTCGTCCCTAATTTTTTACTTAAATATAATGCTAGAACTTCAGTTCCATCAATTACAGCACCTCCTCTAATAGACAAACCGATTCCTGCTCCTAAAAAGAAACCACCAAAAACCGCCACTAGAATATTATCATTGGTTACATTCGGGAAGTTTACGTTGGCTAAAACCAAAGCTAAACCACCAATTGCAAGCGCTGTTTTTACTGCAAAATTGATTCCCACCGTTTTGTGCCCCATAATAATGAAAGGCAAATTGATAAGCGGAATTAAGTAATAAATCGGAATTTCCGTCAATGCTGAAACCAACAACGAAATCCCTGTTGCGCCACCATCTATAAATTTATTGGTCAAAAGAAATCCTTTGAAACCGAAACCTGCAGAAAATACACCGATGGTGATGAGTAAAAAATTTTTGAATTCGTTTCTTAGGGAAACCAAAATATTATTTTTGGTTTTAATGACTTTGTACCGACTGGTATCTGCTTCGCCTTGTAAACGAAGAATGAGTAAAATGATTTGTTTCCAGATATTTTTAATCATTTTTAGCTTTTGATTTTATCAATGTTTACAATTTTGTAGACCATTTCTTTTAAGAGTTCACTTTCCTCCATATTTACCGCGCCTAGACCTTTTGATTTCAAATCAATTTCCCTCAAAACCGAGATAACTCTGGTCGAAAATTTCAACGGATAATTTCTCGCCGCTTCTGCATAATCTTTCACAAAATAAGGATTCACACCCAATGCTGATGCGATGAGACTTTGGCCTTGATTCGCTACGGTATGATACATCACCACATTGCTGAAAAAATTATAGAGATTTCCTATGGTCATGACAATAGGATTGGTTTTGGGATTTTTTCCCATGTAATACGCAATTTTGAAGGCTTGATTGCTGTCTTTTTTTCCGAGTGCTTTTTGCAATTCAAAAACATTAAATTCCTTAGAAATCCCAATGTGCGTTTCTACCAATTTACCATCTAAAACTTCTCCTTCTTTCAGCACCAATTTCATTTTATTGAGCTCATTGGAAATTCTGGAAAGGTCATTCCCTAAGTAATCTGCCAATAGTTGAGCAATTCCTGGCGCTAGTTTTATTTGAAGGTTTTTAGATTCGTCTTCTATCCATTTCGCCAAGTTATAATCTTTTACAGGTTCGCTGTGAAAGAGCATATTTGCTTTGTCTAGAACTTTGAACACTTTTTTTCGGCTGTCTACTTTTTTATGCTTGTGTGCAAAGACCAGAATGGTAGATTCCACAGGATTTGTGGCGTAGTTTTCTAAAATTCTAGATTCGTCTTCATTTAATTTTAAGTCTTGTGCTTCTTTTACGATGATGAGTTGCTTGTCTCCCATCATAGGATACTGTCTAGAAAGTGCCAAAATATCATTATAATTGGTATCTTTGCCATAGACTACCGTTTGGTTAAAAGCTTTTTCGTCTTCTGTAAGCACATCATTTTCTAATGCTTTTACAGCTGCGTCTATAAAAAAAGCTTCTTCGCCATGGAAAAAGTAGATGGGTAAAAATTCCCTATTTTTAATATGTTTGAAAATCTGTTCTAATTCTTTCATCTGAATGCAGCTGCCGAAATTAAATTTTAAAGAAGATTTTGTTTTTGATATCAAGCGAGACAAAGATACGTTTTTTATTTATGATATGGTAAGGAAATCTTGGTTGGTTCTCACTCCTGAAGAGTGGGTAAGACAGCATTTCGTACACTATTTCACTCAAGTAAAAAAGTATGCAAAATCTGCATTAATCCTAGAAAAAAAACTAGAATTAAACGGAACGATTAAGAGAATAGACCTCTTGATTACCGAAAAAACAGCTCCTAAAATTTTGGTAGAACTCAAAGCACCGCACATTACCCTTACAGAACAAACTTTTGAACAAATTGCAAGATACAATTCGGTGATTGGTGCTGAAAAAATTATTTTGAGCAATGGTTTACAGCATATTGCTGCGAGATTTGAAAACGGAAACTATCATTTCGAAAATGTAGAATTTTAAAATAAGAAAAACATGAATATCAAAAATATCATCTTTGATTTTGGCGGAGTGGTTATGGATTGGGACCCGCGTTATTTTTTCAGAGATTATTTCAATGACGACGAAAAAATGGAATATTTCTTGGGAAATATCGCTACCAATGAATGGAATGCGGAACAAGACCGAGGCAGAAGCGTAGCCGAAGCCAATGCTTTGCTGATTGCACAACATCCAGAATGGGAAAAAGAGATATTGGCATATTATGAAAACTGGCACATCATGTTGCGTTCAGACATTCCAGAAAACGTGAGTGTTTTACAAAAATTAAAAGGAAAATATGAACTTTTCGGGCTTACGAATTGGTCGGCAGAGTTTTTTCCTTACGCTTTGGCTAATTATGAATTTTTCAATGTTTTTGAAGGGAAAATTGTAGTTTCTGGCGAAGAAAAACTCATCAAACCGAATCCTAAAATTTGGGAAGTTCTCCTCGACCGTTATCAAATAAAAGCTGAAGAATCTGTTTTTATTGACGATAATTTCCACAACATCGAAACGGCAAAAAGTTTAGATTTCATTACAGTTCATGTGAATGAAAACATGAATTTAGAAACCGAACTTAAAAATTTAGGTTTAGATTTTTAAATTCTGTAAAAACATATTCTACCAAAAAAAAGTCACATCGTGATGATGTGACTTTCTATCTTTTATTTTAAAAATTTTACAAGAAAATTTTAGTTTCTTCTTTTACCGTACACAGTACGATGCTGCTGTGATAATCTCCGATGTGTGGATAATTGGTAAATGTTTTTTCTACAAAATCATTGTATTCTTTGATGTTTTTGGTTACAATTTTAATCATGTAATCATACACACCAGAAACGCTCACTACTTCTACTATTTCAGGACATTTATTGAGTTTTTCTTCAAAATCTCTCAAGATTTCCACTGATTTATTTTTGATGGTTACGTTGCAATACGCCACCAATTCGTACCCTACTTTTTCTCTATCTACGATGGCTACATATTTCTTGATGATTCCATTGTTTTTGAGAGACTTTACTCTTTCGTAAGTGGGTGTGAAAGATAAACCGATTCTTTCTGCCAAATCTTTGATGGCAATCGTGTTATCTTCTTGCAGAATATTGAGAATTTTGTAATCTAACTTATCGAGTGACTTCATAAATTTTATCTAAAAACGAAGTCAAAAATAAGAATTATTTTTAAAATATCCTGTATTTTGGAAGTTTGACCATAAAAAAAATCTACAAAAGGTATTTTGTAGATTGATATTTTTTAACGCAAAGGCGCTATTTTATTCTTTTATTATTCTCATGTTTTTAAGGCGCTATGTTTTAACAAAGTTAAAACAAGTGATGGATGTTGGATGAATTTAAGATTTCTTGAGGGATTCTAAAAATCGAATTACTTTGCTGTTGAAAACGTGTGGAGCATCTACATTGACTACATGACCGCAATTTTCGATCACCAATAAACTCGATGATTTTTCGTGGTTTTTTACCACTTCTTTTACCGAAGGCAAAAACATATAATCTTCTTCTCCCATCACATAAAAAGTGGGAATATTCAGTTCCTTTTGTCTGAACCAACGCAGAACTGGATTGATTTCTGCAGTCAATTTAAACCACTTAATAAACTCTTTTTGGTATAATTTCTTTGCCTCATTGATAAAGAGATTTCGAGAAGATTTATGATTTTTCTTGGGCATGATAATGAAGGCAAAAAGACGGTACAAAACCAAATATGGTAAAATGTATTTAAAAATATTGCCAATTTTCATTAAAATCTGTGAACGGAAATTCATTTTGAGAATAGCTCCTCCCATTACCATCGATTTCACTCGTTCTGGGCGCATTTCTGCCAACTGACGAATCACAATAGACCCTAGAGAAATCCCCACAAAATGAGAACTTTTGATTTTAAGATGGTCTATGACTTCTAAAATATCGTGCGCAATAGATTGAAAGGTGTATTTCTTAGCTTTTAATTTATTAGAATTGCCGTGACCTCGTAAATCGAGCAATAAGACATTAAATTTCTTCTGAAATTCGCGGATTTGTTTGAACCAAATAGAGGAACTTCCTCCCGCTCCATGAACAAAGGTCACCCATTCTGCACTTTCAGAATTTTGATAAATGGTATATGAAATCAAATTTTTAACTTTTTTACAAAAATATAATATTATGCAATCAATAGAATTAATTTTTTGTGAATTTTTATCGCTTTTATCAATAAAAAATCCTTCTCAAAATTATTTTCCCCTTCCCTAAAGGGTGTAATTTTGAATACTTTATTCTTCTCTATTCACCAAATCCATGGAAAAAGCAGGCAAACAGATGGCTAAATATTCACATTCTTCTTCGAAAGGGTTGCTGTAACGAATTCTTGCACCTTTTTGGATTAAAATGCTTTGTCCAGCTTCTAAAACTACTAATTCCCCATCTATTTCAAACTGTTTTTTCCCTCTGATGATGATGGTAAATTCATCAAATTCTGGCGTTTGATGCGGTTCGCTCCAATGTGGTGGCGCAATCATGTGTGCAATAGAAATTTCTGAATTCCCTGTAGAATTTCCCCAATGTTCTTGAATTAATTTACCATCTGTAGTAGGAACTACAAAAGGATTTTTCTGAATTTTATATTTTCTAGACATTATTATATGTAATAAGTATTTATGTTTTTCTGATCTTTATTTTTTATTTTATCGAGCAAAGTATTTGCAGCCATCATTCCCATTTTTATTCCATCATTCTTTTGAAATTGAAAATGAGGATTAAGATACTTAGGAAAAATCCCTTCACTAATTGCCATAACTTTATAAGATTTTGCGCTTAAACCTTTCACTTTAAGTGCATAATTAAGCCCAGCTAAAGTTTCATCGCTCATTGCAAAAATACCATCAAATTTTTCATATTCTAATATGATTTCTAATTTTTCTTTTACTATTTCAGCGGAATTACAAAAGATAGATTTATAGTTAACATCAGAAAAATTGCTGAGATATTTTTCAAAACTGCTTCTTCTTCTCTCTGTAATTTCTAAATCTTTATTTCCAAAAATGGCTAGAATATTTTTACAATGACTATCAATTAATTGTTTTGCACATTCTTCTGCATCTTTTTCATTATTAAAAACAATTTGATCATATTTTTGCTCTGATAGGCTTTTATCAAAAAGAACAATAGGTATTTCTAAATCATCTAGTTTCTTAAAGTGTGAAAAATCGTGAGTCTGACTTGTAAGCGAGATTAACACTCCATCTACTCTAGAATTAGCACAAGTTTGTAAATTCTCTTTTTCAATTTCTATAGATTCTTCAGAAGAGAGAATAAAAAAGTGATATCCTTCTTTATTTAGGATTGCAGATATTCCCTCTAAAATAGAGGGTATGAAAAACATAGACATTTTAGGAATAATGAGCCCTATTACTTTAGAAGATTTTTTTCTAAAATTTATGGCAAAATCATTGGGAACATAATTGAAGGTTTCAGCAGCCTCTTTCACTCGTTGTTTTACAGCCTCACTTATGTCAGGATGATTACTTAACGCTCTAGATACTGTAGATGTACTAATTTGAAGTAAATCTGCTAAGTCTTTTATCGTAATTCTCTTCATTTTGGAAAGTTAAGTAAAGTTTTGGTAAAAATAACAGCAATAATATTAATAAAATTATGTTAAAATAATGTTAAAATTTGATAAAATTATGTTAAAATTTGATAATATTTTAAAAAGTTATCCACTGCAAACGTTTGTGCAAACGTTTGAAATTAACATTTAGTTCATATTAACAAAATTGCTATTTTTTACTATACAAAAAAAAATAGATTTACAGCATACAAAAAATAAAAAAATGAAAATACAAACTACTCAAAGAAAACTATTTACCGTTACTGCTCTTTCTATAGGAGCAATAATGTTTGCACAAGAGCAAGATTCTCTTAAAACTAAAACTATTGATGATGTAGTTATTACTGGTAATGCAAATCCTAAAGCATCAATTAAAACCTCTACGTCTATTTCTACATTAAAGATGAAAGAGATTATTAATGCAGCACCAAGAACAACTGCAGAAATTTTTCGTACAATACCAGGAATCCGTGCAGAATCTTCTGGTGGTGAAGGAAACTCTAACATTACGGTAAGAGGTGTACCTGTATCTGCAGGAGGTTCTAGATATTTATTAATTCAAGAAGACGGTCTACCTGTATTACAATTCGGAGATATCGCTTTTGGAACGCAAGACCAATTTACAAGATTTGATTCTTTTGTTTCTAAAGTGGAAGCTTTAAGAGGTGGTTCTGCTTCAGTTTTTGCAAGTAATTCTCCAGCTGGTATCATCAACTTCATCACAAAAACCGGCGAAAAAGAAGGAGGAAGCATCACTCAACAATTAGGCTTAAATTTTAAAAATTATAGAACTGATTTTGATTATGGAACACCAATTGGTGAAAACACTTTTATAAGTTTAGGTGGTTTTTATAGAGTTGGCGATGGACCAAGAAAAACAGGTTTTACTTCTAATAATGGTGGACAATTCAGAATGTCATTTCTTAAAAAATTTGAAAATGGAAGTTTTAGAATTTATGGAAAACTATTAGATGATAGAACAGCCGCATATATGCCAATGCCAATGAAAGTTACAGGAAGTAACTCTGATCCAAATTGGGGTTCATTATCTTCATACAATGCCTTAACTGGAGCTATGCAAACTATAAATTTAACTAAAGACTTCACAATGGGTGGAGATGGAAACATCTTGTCAAGCAATATATCAGATGGAATGCATTCTGTAAGTAAAACCATTGGTGGAGAGTTTAATTATGATTTTGGAAATGGTTGGAAATTATCAGAAAAAGCTAGATTTTCTGCTAATAGCGGACAGTTCATTGCGCCTTTTCCTGCAAGTGTAGGTTCATACAATGATATTATCTCATCTGTTTCTGGTTATAATTCTGCAGTTTATGCAGGCACCAATACTGCGGCATCTACTTCTGGAACATACATGCTTATGCACTTGTTTAATACTAAATTGAACAATTTCAATAATTTTGTAAATGATTTCAATTTGTCTAAAAAATGGGACGGTGTAAAAGTAAATGCTGGTTTATATAAAGGCATTCAAAACGTTAGTATGTCTTGGCTTTGGAATTCTTATCTACAAGAAGTTTCAGACAATAATGCGAGAATGATAGATGTAAAAAATGCTTTAGGACAGAGTTTATCACCAAACGGTCTACTTGCTTATGGCGTTCCAGCTTGGGGCAATTGCTGTACTAGAAATTATGACACACAATATGATGTTACTGCTCCTTATGCACAAATAGAAATCAATGCAATAGAAAAACTAAGCCTAGATCTCGGAGCAAGATATGATATTGGTAATGTTACAGGAAGTTTTGCTGGTGGAAACGGACAAACTGCTGCTATAGACATGAATGGAAATGGAAACATTGATCCTAATGAACAAAAAGTAGCTACAGTAGGAAACAACATTACACCTGTTGATTATGACTATAATATTTTCGGATATTCTGTGGGTGCTAATTATTCTATAAATGAAAAAAATGCTGTATTTGCTAGAATAAGCAAAGGAGGCAGTGCTTCTGCAGATAGAATCTTATTTTCTGGTTATAATTATACAAATACTGATGATCCAGCTTTAGATGCTGTAAAGGTAAACGAAGTAAAACAATTAGAAGGAGGTTATAAATTAAGAGGTGCTGGTTTTTATCTAAATACTACCTTGTTTTATGCTAATACTTTAGAGGCTAATTATGAGGCTACTACTCAAAGAAAAACAGAAAACGATTATCAATCTGTAGGTGTAGAATTAGACGGTTATTACAGACTTAACAAAACTTTTGAAGTAAGAGGTGGTCTTACCTATACAAATGCAGAAATTAAAGACGCTATAGATAAAACCATCGTAGGAAACACACCTAGAAGAACACCTAAATTAATGTACAACCTAAACCCTAATGTGAATTTAGGAAAAGTAAGTACCGGCTTCTTTTTAATTGGTGCTTCCAAAGCTTATGCTCAAGATAATAACAGCTTAGTTATGCCATCATACATGGTTGTAAATCCTTATCTATCTTATCAATTTACTAAAAATTTAGGCGCTAGTATTAATGGAAATAATATTTTTGATGCTATAGGCGTTACTGAGGCAGAAGAAGGATCTATCCCAACTAACGGAATTGTAAGAGGAAGACCATTACCAGGCAGAAGTTTAAGTATGAGCTTAAAATTTGACTTCTAGAATTAGTTTTTTCACACATATATATTGGTGGGGCAATTTTCTCAAAAAATTGTCCCACCTTAAAAAAATTAACAATGAAAAAAGAGTTTCCGAAAATAAGTTTCTGGCAAATATTCAATATGAATGTGGGCTTTTTTGGCATACAATATAGTTTTGGTTTACAACAAACTGCTGTAAACCCAATCTATTCATTTTTGGGAGCACATGCAGAACAACTTCCTATACTTAATCTAGCAGGACCGGTTACTGGTTTAATTGTTCAACCCTTAATTGGTGCTATTTCAGATAAAACTTGGTCTCCAAAATGGGGAAGAAGAAAACCTTTCTTCATGATAGGAGCTTTATTTTGTAGTCTTGCCTTATTTGCTTTCCCGTTCAGTAAAGAACTTTGGATGGCTGCAGGTTTATTGTGGATTTTAGATGCTGCAAACAATACTGCAATGGAACCTTACCGTGCTTTTATTGGCGATAAACTTCCTGAAAGCCAACAGACCTTTGGATTTCAAATGCAGAGCTTATTCGTAGGAGCAGGAATAACATTGGCCAATTTATCTTTATTTTTCTTTCAAAAATTATTTGGTGAAAGTACCGAAACCGGCATTCCTACATGGGTTTATTATTCGTTCTTTATTGGTGCGTTCTGTTCCATTGCATCGGTTGGCTGGTCTGTGTATAAAACTCCAGAAAATCCTCCTTCAGAAGAAGAATTGGCAAAATTAAAATTAGAAAAAGAACACAGTAATTTCTTTACACCATTCATAGAAATTGCAAACGCAATAAAATCAATGCCTAAAATTCTATGGCAATTAGCTTTAGTCTATTTATTTCAATGGTATGCTCTTTTTATTTATTGGCAATTTCTAACGCCAATGCTCAAAAAAACAATATTCGGACTTACAGAAGCAGATGAAATCAAATCTTCTAAAATTTTAGATTTAGCACAAAAAGGAAGTAACGTTCTTTCAACGGATTTATCTTGGGCAAGACAAATTTCTGAATTGGTTCAAAAAGCAGTCGGACAAACTGGACTCATGAACGGAACTTACAACATTGTAACCATGATTACTGCTTTAATGCTGGTTCCGTTAGCAATGAAATTTTCCACCAAAAAAGTTCACGTTGCCGCTCTATTCGGAACTGCGATTGCTTTATTCATGCTCCCTTTCATAAAAAATGAATTTTTTATTCTTTTCCCGATGATACTTTTCGGAATTGGTTGGGCCGCAATTATGGGATTGCCTTATTCTATGGTTTCGCCAGATATTCCTTCAGAAAAACGTGGCGTTTATATGGGCATAATTAATATGATGATTGTAATTCCGATGCTTTTGCAAACCATTTCTTTCGGGTTTATTTATAAAAATTTATTGGGAAGCAATCCTGTGAATGCCATTATTCTTGCCGGAATTTTATTTGTATTGGCAAGTATTTCGGTTAGTTTTATGAAAGTGAAAAAAATCAATGGTCATAGTGAATTGTGAATTAAAAAAGAGCCAAGTAAAAAGTAAAAAGAAACAAGTTTTAAAAATCATTTATCAATTATCAACCATCAATTATACAATATGAAAACCCTTTTCTGCATTGGCGAACTTCTTATAGACTGGATTTCTACAGACATTGATTCTTCTTTAGTAGATTCTGTAAACTTTATAAAAAAAGCTGGAGGAGCACCTGGAAACGCCGCCATTTCTTGTAATAGATTAGGCGGGAAATCTGCATTTGCAGGAAAAGTAGGAAATGATGCTTTCGGAATGTTTTTGAAGGAAACTTTGGTCAAAGAAGATATTGATACAGAGAATTTAATTTTTTCTGAACATCCTACTACTTTTGCTTACGTAAGTATCAAAAAAGATGGCGAAAGAGATTTTATTTTTATGCGTGGTGCAGATGAGTTGCTAGAATTTCATGAAATAAAATTACCACAAGAAAATGCCGTTTTTCATTTTGGTTCAGCAACAGGTTTTTTGGGTGGAGATTTATCTGAAACATACTTTAAAGCACTAGATTATGCCTTAGAAAAAAAATTTTTCATCAGTTTTGATCCTAATTTCCGAGAAGCACTTTGGCCCAATCCTGAAAAATTTATAGAGTTTTCTAAAGATTTCATTTCTAAATCAGATTTAATCAAACTTTCAGAAGAAGAAGCTCTACTCATTTCAGGAAAAAAGGATTTACAAGAAGCCATCGCCACTTTTAAACTAAAGAAAAACGCAATTGTGTGTGTTACTCTTGGCAAAAACGGGACACTCCTCTACTTCCAAGAAAAATTAGAAATTGTACCAAGTATTTCAGTAGAAGCCATTGATACCACAGGAGCTGGAGATGCCTTTATAGGAGCAGTATTAAAGCAAGTTTGTGACAAAACGCCAGAAAGTTATAATGAAATCAAAAACTATGTGAGTTTTGCCAATAAAGTAGCTGCAATTTCTACCACAAAATTAGGTGCTATAGAAGCACTTCCTACATTAGAACAAATATTAAAATATTAAAATATTAAAAATGCAACAAGCCTATAAACTTTCAAGATTATATGCTCTACTAGATAAAAACAGAACTTCCGAATCTTGTTTTCACATAAGACTTGGTTCTAACTTTCCTATTATTTTAGATTTATTTGAGAGACTTTATTCTACTCATCCCTATAAAAAGGAAGCATTTGAGAATCTTATCGAAATTTTAATCAATAGACATCAAGAGCGTTCTGAAGAACAAAAAAAACTAGACCTGCATCGTTCAAAAAATCCAAACTGGTATTCATCTAATGAAATTGTAGGAATGATGCTCTATACCGAAAGATTTAACCAAAATTTTAAAGGATTAGAAGAAAAAATTCCTTATTTTAAAAAATTAGGGATTAATACCCTTCATTTAATGCCATTTTTAGACGTTCCAGAACCCGAAAATGATGGAGGTTATGCTGTGAGAAATTACAGGGAAACCAATCCGAAATTGGGAAGCATGGAAGATTTCGAAAATCTAGCCAAAAACCTTCACCAGAACGAAATGAATGTCATTATGGACTTTGTACTTAATCATTGTGCAGACACTCATCAATGGGCAATAAAAGCTAAAAACGGAGACGAAAAATATAAAGAATATTTCTATTTTTTTAAAGACAGAACAATTCCTGATGCATTAGAAAAAACCATGCTCGAAATTTTTCCAGACACAGCTCCCGGAAATTTCACCTGGTTAGAAGAGCAAAAAGAATGGGTAATGACTCTTTTTCATCACTATCAATGGGATTTAAATTATAAAAACCCTAGAGTTCTAGTAGAAATGATAGACAACATGCTGTTTTTAGCAAATAAAGGTGTAGATATATTTCGTCTAGATGCAGTAGCGTATATGTGGAAAGACATTGGAAGATTTAACCAAAACTTGCCAGAAGTTCACACTCTTTTACAAATTTTTAAAATGTGCGGACAAGTTGTAGCTCCAGGAATTGCTTATATTGCAGAAGCCATCGTAGCGCCAGAAGAAATTGTAAAATATTTTGGGGAAGCTGAAGCAGAAGGTAATGAATGTGATATCGCTTATAATGCTACTTTCATGGCATTAAGTTGGGAAGCTATAGCTTCTGGAAACACTGATTTACTGAGAAAATCAATGTACTCTGTTCCCAAGAAACCTATGAATACCACTTGGATTAATTATGCTCGCTGTCATGATGACATAGGCTTAGGATTTGAGGATAAACTCATTCAGGAATTAGGTAAAAACCCGTTAATGCACAGATTATATATGTTAAGATATTACTGTGACGAACAAGGAACATTCGGAAGAGGAAAGCGTTTTATGCAAGAACCCAACGGAAACGCAAGGCTTTCTGGTTCTATGGCTAGTTTATGTGGTCTAGAGAAAGCTCTAGAAGAAAAAAATGATTTTCAAATCCATTTAGCTCAGAAAAGAATTCATCTTCAGCATGCTATTATTTTAAGTTTAGGAGGGATTCCTATGATCTATAGTGGAGACGAAATTGCTTCTACCAATTTCTACAATTATTTAAATGAAAGTGATAAAAAACACGATAACCGATGGCTTCATCGCCCTATGATGAATTGGGACATAGCCGAAAACCTAGAGAAGTATCCTATTCAAAAATCAGTTTTTGAAAATTTAAAAAAAATGATTTCTTTGAGGAAAGAAATTCCTGCTTTTGCAGACAATAATGATTTAGAATTTATAGACAGTGGAAACAGTCATCTTTTAGTATTTAAAAAAACAGATAAAAAAGGAGAACACGTTTGGGTAATTTGTAATTTTTCTGAATACGAAACCACATTCCCTAGCTGGTTTATTGGTTTAAACAAAAAGGTAAAAAATTTACTTACAGATGAACAGTTCTCCCTGCAGTATCAAAACTTCATAGGAAGATATGATGTACTATGGCTTACATTATCAACTTAAATTTTACTTTACAATTTAATATTTTTCACAAAAAAAACCTTTATCACAAGATAAAGGTTTTTTCTATTATTTAGAAGAACTTAGTTTTTTGTACTTGTAATAAGCACCTAATCCTAATGCCGTCATTACTCCAATACTGATGTACACCCAAGCTGGAACCGGAATAGGATCTCCTGCTGCATAAGAATGCAATCCAGAAAGGTAATAATTTACTCCAAAATAAGTCATTACCATACTACAGAATGCGAACATGGTCATTAAGTGGAAGGCGTATCTTCCTCTCAAACCTGGAACTAATCTCATGTGTAGTACAAATGCGTAAACGATAATTGAAATGAATGCCCAAGTTTCTTTCGGGTCCCAGCTCCAATATCTACCCCAAGATTCATTTGCCCAAATTCCCCCTAAGAAATTCCCAACAGTTAAGGCAAATAAACCAATGGTTAGGGACATTTCTGAAACGATGGTTAATTCTTTTATCGTAGAATGGTCATGTTTATCAAATGTATTTTTACTTGAAATGATATAGAAAAACAATGAAATCACCGCAATAATCATTGACAAAGCGAAGAAACCATAACTGCTGGTAATAATCGCAACGTGAATGATTAACCAATATGATTTCAATACTGGTACTAATGGTGTGATTTGAGGGTCTAATTGAGAACCACCATGTGCAAATCCCATCATGATTACCGCTACCATAAATCCTGCAGCTGGAATGAGTGCATTGGCATTTCTGTACAGCATTAAACCTGCTGAAATTCCCACCCAAGAAATAAATACAATGGCTTCGTAACCATTACTCCAAGGAGCGTGACCAGAAATATACCATCTTGCAATTAATCCTAAGAAGTGAAGGAAATACCCTACTACTCCAATGTAAATGATGAATTTGATGGCCTTGTGTAAAGTTTTATTCGGTTTGAATAGCTCTATAAACCCTAAAACGATTAATAAACCTCCAATGATGGTATAAAAAATCAATAACCAAAAGTTAAGATTTGCTTTGTTCATAAAAACTTCAAGCTTCACTTTGCTCTCATCAGGAAGTACATTTTTTCCCCAAGTTTTTTGATATTCTTGAATTTTGGTTAGCGCTTCGTCTGCTTTTGTCCAATCTCCATTTCTAGAAGCATCTACTACGCTGATGAAATAAGGCGCAATCACATTTTGTGCTTGTGGATCTGCTTTTTGCTCTGCATCTAGCCAAGAGTTCCAAGTATGATTAGGGTCGTTTTGTACAGGAACTACTCTGAAATATTGCCCAGAAAGCAATCCGTAGAAAACTTGTACTCTTTCGTTTACAGAAATAACTTCTTTATCATAATTGCTTTGTTCTGCAGGTTTTTTTCTAAAAGCCGTATTGAAATCTTCTTCTAAAATGAATTTCGGCATTCCCATCGCATCGGTTACGAAAAGATTCATCATAGAAGTATAGCCATCTTCGTTGGCTTTGGTTTTTTTCTTCAATTCTTCGCCACCTTTTGTTCCGATTTTGATGATTTTATCATTCATCCAAGCCATTGGATTGATGTTAATCGATAAGAACCACTGGTTCGCATTCAATTCTCCCCATTTTTCTTTTTTGGCTAATTTTCTCAAAACATCTAATGCTTGAGTATTCATCGGTTCAATTCTTCCGTCAAAACCTTGCACGAGAAGATACCCGAATTTATCGGCATGTTCTTTAGAAATTTCAGCATGTACCATTTGTTGAGGCACACTTTGCGGTTGAGCAGTTGGCGCAGCTTCAGCATGAACTTCTCCTTCTTTATGTTGATGCTCTTGAGCATTTAACCCCACCATTGAGAACAATAAAAGGAAAATCGCTACTTTCTTTTTCGCCATGTCTTTTAGAGATTGGTTCAGTTTCCAGAAGTGTGTTCCTTTCCAGAAAAGTGCTACAAACAATCCTAAAAATAAGAATGCATAGCCAATATATGTTACCAAAGTTCCCCAGAAATCGTGGTTTACAGAAAGTACGGTTCCTTGTCTGTCTGGATCAAAACTCGCTTGGAAGAATCTGTATCCTTTGTGATTTAAAACGTGGTTCATATAAATTTTATAAGGCGTTTGTTTGCCTTCGTCTACAATTTGAACGTGAGATTCATACGCAGATGGAGAATCACTTCCTGGGTAAGTTTCCATCACGAAATCATCTAATTTCAAAGCAAATGGAGTTTGATACACTTTCGGACCAAAACCTAGAATGATATTTAATCCGTCAATTGTCATTTGTTTAAATGCGTTAGGATTTCCCTTTTCTACTGACAAATCGATGGTTTGTTCTGTTTTTGGACCTTTTACCAAAACTTTTAACATGTCAGGAACATTTTGGTCTCTTTTTTTATCTCCAGAATAGGCAATTAGGTTTCCTTTTTTCAAAGGTTCCGGAACTACCAATTTTAAATTTTCGATGGTATAAAGACTTCTTAAAACCAATGGCTGGAATTCATCTTTCTTGGTCACACCAGTCGCTTGAGTTGCCATGGTCATATAATTGGCTTCTACAGGTGTTTTGATGAATAGATTTCCGTTTTCTTGTTTGAATTCTACTGCTCCTTCTATTCCTTTATTGAAAGAAACTAGGAATCCATTGATGCTTTTTACCTCACCTGAACCCAAATAAATATCTTCTCTTCCATTATCATTGGTTGAAACCAAATGAAGATATTCTTTACCTGAATCGCTGACAACTAAACTGTCTTTTTTTCTCTGAATATATTCTAATTGCTCTACCTGAACAAGTTCACCATGGAAATCATACTTTGCCTTAAATCTGTGTGGAATAATTTTCGCAATGAGTGGTTCTTGAGAAGCCATCATATAAGGAATTTCGGCATAGCTTAAACGGTCGCCACCTCTTTCGATTTGAATTTTAAAGAAATTTTTATCGGTAATGATTTCATTAGAAGTTTCTCCTTCTCTGATGTGCATTTGCCCTTCGTAACTGATGTAACGGGTGATTGCTCCCCCAATAAAAATAAAGACAAAAGCCAAGTGAAACACCAATAACGGCCATTTTTCTCTTTTCCAAAGTCTGTATCTATTAATATTACCAATAAAGTTGAGGATAAGTAAAATCATTACTACTTCGAACCATTTTGCTTCATAGATTAAAGCTTTGGCAGTAGGTGTTCCGTAATCGTTTTCTACAAAAGTAGCATAAGCCATTGCAAAAGCATAAACGAACAATAAAACAGCCATTGTTCTCGTAGAAATCAGAATATTAATCAGTTTTTTCATTATAGATTTTTAAACTGCACAAAAATACATTCTATAAATTGAATTAGCGAATTTTGATAGTTGGATTTTATCTATAACTGTGTTAAAATTTTTATAAAATTTTGCTTTTTTTTAACTTCTTTGGTGCATAGAAACATTTGATTTCTCTGTATAAAAATTCAACTTCTTAAAAACCAAATCCTCATTTTCAATTTGAAGACCTCAAAATCAGAAAATTAAATGCTATTTCTCGTTAAAAAGTTACTATTTTTAGAATTAAAAACGATTTCAAATGTTTTCATTTTTCATATAAAATATTACCTTTGCGTGTTATCACATTATGGCAAAATTAGCATCTAACAATAGACAAGAGGTAGAAGAAAGCAAGACGCTCTCTAAACCCAGAATTTTTTTCGGACTTTTATTTTTGTTTTTATCGGTAGTGTTTGCACTATCTTTCGCATCTTATTTACTGAACTGGAAGGCTAACCAAAGTCAGACCGGTGCAATGTTGGATAAAAGCATTAAATCTTCTAATATTTTTGGAAAAGTGGGAGATTGGCTCGGGAATATTTTTATTTTCGACAGTATCGGGATTGCTGCTTTCATTGTGGCTTTTTTGATGATGGTTTTAGGTTTCCAAATCTTGAAGAAAAACTATTTTAAAATCTGGAAAACCCTTTCTCACTCTCTCTTTTTTCTTTGTTGGCTTCCTATTCTTATGGGTGCCATCACCAAAGGAAACGGAACATTAAGTGGTGTTTTCGGAAATGAAATTCAAGAATATTTAGCTTCTATTATTGGTGATTTCGGATTGTGGATGACGCTTTTAGCGGCGATTATCCTGTATTTTGTTTTAGAATTTAATCTAAGACCGAGTTCTATTAAAAATCAAATCGATTCTATTAAAGATAAATTTGCCCCAGATTATGATGCAGATGAAGATTTCGAAGCAGACAAAGAACTGAAAGAAGAACCCCATTTTGAAAATCTAAAAGTAACCTCAGAAGTTGAAGCTCCTAAAACGGAAACTTTTGAAACCATTAAAACACCTCATCAAACAGGCTTGGAAGTTCCTAAGACAGATGTTTCGAGGACTTCGTCCGCAGAACCTTCTTCTGTGCTCAACATGACAAAGGAAAAAGATTTAGAGCCTACAGGTTTTAGTTTTCAAAAAGAAGAAAAGCCTGCAGACAATATTGCTTTCAGCATTGAAGAAGTAAAGGAAGATTTAGACGATTCTGAAAGAAAAGCTAAGGATTTGGTAGACAAACACGGTTTGTATGACCATAAATTGGATTTGGCGAATTTCCAAATGCCAAAAATTGAACTTTTAAGAGAATATGGCAACGAAGAAATCGCCATCAATAAAGACGAACTCGAAGAAAATAAAAATAAAATCGTTGGCTTACTGAAAAACTTCAACGTAGGTATTGCAGAAATTAAAGCAACCATCGGTCCTACTGTTACGCTTTACGAAATCGTTCCAGAAGCGGGAATCAGAGTAGCGGCGATTAAAAAATTACAAGATGACATCGCCTTGAATTTATCTGCTCTAGGCATTAGAATTATCGCACCAATGCCAGGAAAAGGAACGATAGGAATAGAAGTTCCACGCAAAAATCCTTCGATGGTTTCTATGCGAAGTGTTATTTCTTCACCGAAATTCCAAAATGCAGATATGGATTTGCCAGTAGTTTTCGGGAAAACGATTTCTAATGAAGTTTTCGTGGCAGATTTAGCCAAAATGCCTCACTTATTGATGGCGGGAGCAACTGGACAAGGAAAATCTGTTGGGATTAACGCCATTCTTACTTCCCTACTTTACAAAAAACATCCATCAGAATTAAAATTTGTAATGGTAGACCCTAAAAAAGTAGAACTTTCATTGTATTCTAAAATTGAAAGACATTATTTGGCAAAACTTCCAGATGGTGAAGACGCTATTATTACGGATACGCATAAAGTGATTAACACGCTGAACTCTCTTTGTATAGAGATGGATACGCGTTATGATTTGCTGAAAAATGCTTTTTGTAAAAATATTAAGGAATACAATAAGAAATTCACGGAGCGCAAATTGAATCCTGAAAACGGTCACCGTTACATGCCTTACATCGTTCTTGTGGTAGACGAATTTGCAGATCTTATCATGACGGCAGGAAAAGAAGTAGAACTCCCAATTGCCAGATTAGCCCAATTGGCAAGAGCAGTAGGAATTCACTTGATTGTAGCGACGCAAAGACCATCTGTAAACGTGATTACAGGGATGATTAAAGCCAATTTCCCAGCGAGAGCAGCGTTTAGAGTGATTTCTTCTGTAGATTCCAGAACGATTTTAGATTCTACAGGTGCAGAACAATTGATAGGAAAAGGTGACATGTTGTATTTCAACGGAAATGACTTATTGAGATTGCAATGTGCATTTGTAGATACTCCAGAAGTGGAAAAAATTGCAGAATACATTGGCGAACAAAAAGGTTACGCTTCTGCATTTATGTTGCCGGAATATTCAGGGGAAGAAACCACTTCTACGGTGGGAAGTTTTGACCCGAATGAAAAAGACCAACTCTTCGAAGAAGCGGCGAGAATTATTGTTTCTACACAACAAGGTTCTACTTCTATGCTTCAAAGACAATTAAAATTGGGCTATAACAGAGCTGGTAGAATTATGGACCAATTAGAAGCTGCAGGAATTGTAGGCGGTTTCAATGGTGCTAAAGCAAGAGAAGTCATGATTTCTGATTTAAATTCTTTGGAAAGTTTCTTGGAAGAATTGAGGAAGTAATTTTGCTGGAAGTGGGATGATGGATGCAAGATGTTAGATTTTAGATTTTAGAAGTTTAAAAAATGAAAAATGAGTTCTATTGATAGATATGATTGGCATTTGAATGAAAATTTTCCTTCGAATCTACCAAAAGAAAATTCGGCAACTCATATAGGTTTTTTTGTTCATTGGATTATAGAAAACAATCTTATAAATGATGAACATAAGAATGATTTAACGGATGGTCTTCAAAATGTTTTAAACAGAAAAATAACAGGTAGAGATTTTCTTTTTAATTTTTTAGATGGTAAATTATGGTTTTCTGATTTAAACAATGAAGGAAAACTTTTTGCAGAATATTATTACCTTTCAAATCAATATTTTGATGATTATGTTAAAACTTTAGACAATAATCAAAACTCTATTTTCGAATATGAAAATTCATTTTCAAATTATGAAAAAGTCAAAAAAGCAATAGATAAAAATTATTCCCATTGGAAAAAACTGAAAAATTTTTAAGTTTTTCTTTCAAAACATTTAACACTCTTTAAAATTTCTTGGCTCGCTTTTTGAAATCTACACCAAGAATCATTAAAAATAAAAACATGAAATATTTTAACAAGATTATATTAGCAAGTGCTTTGGTTGGAAGTTTTACCTTTTCATTCGCGCAAAAAGTAGATGCTAAAGCCAAAACTATTTTAGAAACCGTTTCTAAAAATTATAAAGCCAAGAAAAATACGTACTTCAAGTTTTCTTACGGAACGGGAACTGGAAAAGTGAGCAAAACCGAAACGGGAATCTTCTACTCTACTCCTACTCAGTACAAACTGAATATCATGGGAAATGAGCAGATTTTTGACGGAAAAAAAGTGTACAACATTTCTAAAGAAGACCAAGAAGTGACAATTGCTCAACCAAATGGTTCGGAAAAAGCGCTTTCACCTATCAATTACCTTGATGAATACAAAACAGGATATACCGTAACTTATGCAGGAAAAAGTGGCGGTCTAGACCTCATCAAAATGGTTCCTGTAAAAGATAATGGAGTAAAAAGTGTGGTTTTGTACATCAATACGCCTAAAAAGCAGATTGCTAAAATTGTACAGACTTCATCAGGCAATGATTTGGCCGTGATTACCGTAAATCAATACAAAGAAAACCAAAGTTTAAGTGCTTCTACGTTCAGCTTTGATAAAAACAAGTACAAGAATTACCTCATTACAGAATTATAACGTTAATCCTTCTCATTTTGAGAAGGATTTTTCTATGACATAGAATGCGGAGGCGTTAAAAATAATTGAAATCTAGGCGTTAAAAAATTCCTGCTGTTTGAAGTCGAAGCAAAGCGAAGACAAGTTTCAGGGATTTTAGAATAGATTTCAATTATTTAGCTGAGCATTCAAGTCTTGAACTTTTGGTTCTTTTGTTTCAAGACAAAAGAACTAAAACCAAAATAATTCTAACTTTTTTCATAATTTTGGCAAATGTTAAAGAAACTCGATCAATATATTATAAAAACCTTTTTCGGGCCGTTTCTATTTATTTTCAGCGTGCTGTTTTTCATCTTTATGGTGAATATTGTATGGATTCAGCTTTCGCAGTTTACAGGAAAAGGCTTGAGCAATTGGGAAATTGTAAAATTCTTGTTTTATCTGAGTGTAAACGTTGTCAAAATGGTATTACCACTGACGATTCTTTTGGCTTCCATTATGACTTTTGGAGATTTCGGGGAACGCTATGAACTCGCCGCCATGAAATCTGCGGGAATTTCCCTCACCAGAATTATGATGCCTTTGTTTGTAGTAGTTTCTTTACTTTCTATCATGCTTTTTGTGTTTTCGAATAATGTAATTCCAGATTTTCAGAGGAAGGCCAAAAACATGATGTACAATATTGCCGCCACCAAACCCGCCATCAACTTTACCGCAGGACAATTCATCAATTCATTGCCTGGAGCAACGGTGAAATTTGACAAAATTTATGGGGAAAACGGCGAACATTTAGAAGGCGTTTTTGTGCACAAAGTGGCCAATGCTTATGAAGACCAAAGAACTATTATCGCTAAAAAAGGTGAATTTACACCTGCTGCGAATAGAAATTATTTGAAATTGGTTTTATATGATGGCTATATTTTCGAAGATAATATTCAAGACAAAAATTATTTAGAACGACTGAAACAGCCTGGTCAATCGGTAAAATTTGATTCTCTGGTTCAGCATTTTGATGTGAGTGATGTCATCAACAAAGCCATAGAAGACGAAAAAATTACAGACGATTACCGTTTTCAAAATTATAAAGAGATTAATAAAACGATTGTAAAGGTTAAGAAAGAAAACGATTTTAGTTTTAATTCTATTAACTCTGAAATGGTAGGACAAACCAATAATTATGTGACCTACATCGACAAAATTAAAAATCCTGCCAAACCTACAGAACCTTTTGCGATAGAAAAATTGAAAGAAGATAAAAGGTTAGAAGTCCTCTATCAAGCCTATACTAAAATTTCTTTTCTACAAAACGAAAAAAAGAACAAGGATACCCAAATTTTAGATATTGTAAAGTATTACAATAAGATTATCATGTATCAACAAGGGATTATTGCTTATTCGGTGACTTGTCTTATTTTCTTTATGATTGGCGCAAGTTTAGGTTCTATCATCAGAAAAGGAGGTGTAGGTTTACCTGTGGTGATTGCAATTATCATTTTTATTGTCTTCTATGTGATGAACTTGACCATAGAAAATATTACTTGGAAAGGAAAACTCAATCCTTATTTCGGAGCTTGGCTTTCTAATTTGGTTTTATTTCCTTTTGGTGTTTGGCTCACGTATAAAGCACTTACCGATTCTCAAGTTTTCGATGTAGAAAAATACAAAGCACTGACCAAGCCTCTTTGGAGCAAGTTTGTGAAAGAAAGAGAGCACGAAAGGTATCAATAGGTCTAGATTCTAGATGCTAGATATGAGATGCTAGATGTTATAATAAAAAAACTCCAGAAATTCTGGAGTTTTTTGTTTTGCTTATGTTTATAGCATTAGATTTTGAAAATATCTGTTTCTTTTGCTTTAAGATGTTCGTCTGCTAATTTCACATACTTGTCTGTCAGTTCTTGGATTTTAGCTTCTGTATCTTTGATGATGTCTTCAGAAACGCCATCTAATTTTTTAAGTTCTTTCATACCATCTTGTCTAGCATTTCTGATGGTTACTTTGGTCTGCTCGGTTTCCGCTTTCGCTTGTTTTGCTAAATCTCTACGTCTTTCTTCAGTTAATGGCGGAACGTTTAGAATAATTGTATCTCCATTGTTAGAAGGTGCAAAACCAAGGTTAGAATTGATAATCGCTTTTTCAATGGCGTTAATCGCTGATCTATCCCATGGTTGAATAGAAATCGTCATCGCATCTGGAACAGATACATTCGCAACTTGATTGATTGGCGACATTGCTCCGTAATATTCTACCACAACATCTTGAACCATAGATGTAGAAGCTCTACCTGCTCTAATTTTTTGGAAAGCGTGATCAAGGTGCTTAATTGCAGCATCCATTTCTTGCTTTACCATATCCATAATCATGTTTAATTCTTCCATTGTATATTGAAAATTTGATAAGTTACACATTATATATTCACAAGAGTTCCTACTTCTTCGCCTAAGACTACTTTTAATAAATTACCGTCTTTATTCATGTCAAAAACAATGATGGGTAAATTATTTTCTTTACTTAGGGTAAATGCAGTCATGTCCATTACTTTTAAATCTTTCTCAAAAACTTCGTCGTAAGAAAGCGAATTGAATTTTACTGCATCTGCATTTTTTTCTGGGTCAGAATCGTAGATTCCATCTACTCTCGTTCCTTTCAGAATTACATCAGCACCAATTTCTATTGCTCTCAATGTAGCAGCAGTATCTGTCGTAAAATACGGATTACCTGTTCCCGCTCCGAAAATTACCACTCTTCCTTTTTCCAAGTGTCTTACTGCTCTTCTTTTGATGAAAGGCTCTGCTACTTTGTCCATTTCGATTGCTGATTGCAATCTGGTTTTAATGCCTTGGTCTTCTAATGCGCCTTGTAACGCCATTCCATTAATTACGGTAGCCAACATTCCCATATAATCGCCTTGCACTCTATCCATACCTTTGGCTGCTCCTGCTACTCCACGGAAAATATTTCCTCCACCTATTACTATTGCTAATTCTACGCCTGCATCTACTACTTTTTTAATTTCTTTAGCATATTCTACCAATCGATCATTATCAATTCCGTATTGTCTGCTACCCATTAAAGCTTCTCCGCTTAATTTTAAAAGAACTCTTTTGTATTTCATTGTTATATTTTTATCAAAAATGGTGTCTCAAAAAGTATAGATTTGAGGCAAAAAATAAATTTACTGCAAATATAATGAATCGTAAAGAATTTCGTTAATAGAATTATGTTTTCACATTTAATTTTTGTTAAAGTGTAAAATAAATTATTTTTGCAAAGTTATAATTGAAATTTTGAAGAAACTATTTACCACATCTTTCTGTTTATTCGCATTATGGTCTTCTGCACAAACTGGAACCAAGGTCTATCCTTTTCTCAATGTTCCCGTTTCTGCCAGACAAGCTGTTTTAGGTGGTGATGCGGTTTCTGTACGAGATTATGACGTGAATTTTGCAGCCATCAATCCTGCTTTGATGAATCTAGACATGGACAATAGAATCGGGATTAATTACGGTTCTTACATTGCGGGTTCTCATTTAGGAAGCATTAATTACGTGAAAGATTTAACGGCAGGACATTTCATTTCCGTCAATGCTAGAGTTTTGGACTTCGGAAAAACACCTAGAACTGATGAATTCGGGAATGTAAATGGCGAATTTTCTGCAATGGATGCTTCATTTGGCGTAGGTTATGCTTATCAGTTTGATGATGATTTCACGATTGGTGCCAATGTGAATTACCTGACTTCTAAAATCGACAATTATACTTCTTCGGCCATTTCTGCAAATGCTGGAGTGACTTATCACAACGAACAATCCAAAGAAACGGTAGCTTTGGTTTTCAGAAATTTTGGTTATCAAATCAAATCTTACAACGGAACCAAAGAACAATTGCCTTTCCGAGCAGATATCGGTTACACCAGAATTTTGCCAGAATTTCCTTTGGCTTACACCATTACTTATCATGATTTGCAGCAATTCAATATTTCTCAATCGTATGATATTAATGGCAAAGAAGTTGGTTTTGGCAGAAAATTGATGGACCATCTTTCTGGTGGCATCGAATTGTTTCCTGAACAAGCCTTCAACATTAGAATGGGTTACAACGTAAAACGCGGAAACGAACTCGCTGTTCTGGACCAAAGAAATTTCTCTGGATTGAGTTTTGGTTTTGGAATCAAAATCTCTTCTTTTAGATTTGATTATTCCCATGTTCGTTATCACAACGCCGACAATGTAAATCAAATTGGCTTAATGCTGGATTTGGTAGAACTTTCTGGAAATAGACGTTGATGATTTTAGATTCTAGATTTTAGATTTTGGATTATAGAAAACTAATCGAAAGAAATTTTTTGTATATTTGGATTAAAAGTTAAAGTATGAAAAAAATTGGGACTTTAATTCTCTTATTTTCTGTTTTTGGGATTTTTTCGGCACAAAAAAATGATGGCTTGAAAATCTCACAAAGTAAGAGTCAATATTCTATTAATGACACTATTCCGAAAATCATTTATCCACAAAGATGGGAAAATAATAAAACTTTGGTTTTACTTAATGAACAACCTACTTCCCTTGCAAGTTTAACTACTATAAATCCAGAACATATTGAAAATATTAAAATTGAAAAAGAAAAATTTAATTTTAAAAACAAAGAATATGACTCGAAAATTATTGTAAAAACGAAAGCAAAATTTACTCCTACTTTTATCAATATCAATGAATTAATTTGGAAATATACCCATCTAAAAAAGGAAGATAAATTTATTTATAGTATAGACGGAGAAATCGTAAATTCAAACGAAAAATATATACTTGTTGACGAAAAATATATAATGCAGATTAAGGTTGTAAAACTTGACAATGTAGAAGAAAATCTTTACTTAATTAAAATCTTAACAAGACGGAAAGAGAATCTGAATAAAGCAAATGAGATTATGATTAGAGGTAATGAATTATCAATGATGAAATAAACACAGCGGAAAACCAGTTACCTTTTGACAATTATTATTTTCAAAAAAAATTCTAAAAAACATAAATCCCAACTCTTTATCCTCCCATAAACTCAGCAACCACAAAAAGGTTTTTCTTTTAGTAATTTTCAAATTCAAAAAACTTTAACGAAATTTGTAGCATGAACAAAAAACCAGTTATTGCTATTGACGGATTTTCATCTACCGGAAAAAGTTCAATTTCTAAAGTGATTGCCCAAAAACTTGACCTCATCCACATAGATACAGGTGCGCTCTACCGTGGAATTACGTATTTCGCTTTAGAAAACTGCCTTAATGACAGCCAAGAAATAGACATAAAGTCACTCTTTGAAAAATTTGACCAAATTCATTTGGAATTTATTTTAAACAATGGCGTTTTAGAACTTTTCCTCAATGGTAAAAACATCGATAAAGAAATTCGTGAACCTAGAGTTTCTGACCATGTAAGCCTCATTGCAAAACAGGCAGAAGTAAGAGCTTTTTTACTTGATTTTCAACGAAATTTAGCTCAAAAAGGTGGCGTAATTATGGACGGAAGAGACATAGGAACCGTTATTTTGCCTCATGCAGATTATAAATTTTTCATCACCGCCAGTCCAGAAGAAAGAGCCAAAAGAAGACATCTAGAACTGCAAAATTCTGGCGTAGACATTTCCAGAGAAGAAGTTTACGAAAACCTTAAAACCAGAGATAAAATCGATAGCGAAAGAGCGGTAGCTCCGCTGAAAAAAGCAGATGATGCCATCTTGATAGACAATACTTTACTGAACAAAGAAGAAACCATAGCATTGATTCTATCACATATTTCGAAATAAAAAATAGAATCTATTCATACAATTTTAACATAAATTTGTGAAAATTTTCCTTATATTTGGTATAGAAGTTGTGCGAATGAAGAGGTAAACGAAAATAAATTATTAACACTAAATTATTACAAAATGGGAAAAGGTAAAAATACAGCAGGAATTATTGCAGGTCTTTTAGCAGGTGCTGCAGTAGGTGTAGTTCTAGGAATGCTTTACGCTCCAGAAGAAGGTAAAGAAACCAGAAAAAAACTAAAAGCTAAAGCGAATGATTTAAAAGATCAAGCATTAGATGAATATGATAAAGTATCTGAAAAAGTAAAGTCGGAATACGGAAATCTATCAGACAAGGCAAAAGAAAATTTAGATAAAGTAGTTTCTAGCGTAAAAGAAAGCTACGAAAAATACAAACATACCGCAGCCAATAAAGCTTCGGAAGTGGTAAAAGAAGTAGAAACAGAGCTAGATGCTTTAAAATAATCTGTAAAGTTTTTATAAAATTTTATAAAGGAACTTATCATAAAAGTTCCTTTTTTTGTACCTTTAAACAAAGAAATTTGCCATGATAGACCTCATCAAAGATTACGCGGAAAAAAAAATAGAACTCGTAAAGCTAGATGCTACCGAGAAATCTCTTAAAATCATTGGAGTTTCAGTACCTGTAATGATTATCTCTGTTCTTGCCATTTTCTTTATCTTTTTGTTAAACGTGAGTTTAGGTTTATTCTTAGGAAATTGGCTCCACAACTTTGCTTATGGCTTCCTCATTCTTGCAGGATTCTATTTATTGCTCATTTTATTGGTCTTTTTAATGAGAAATTACATTAAAAAAATCATTACCAACAAGGCCATAGAAATGCTGTTTAACGATTAAAATTCCAAGACATGAAAAACTTAGAAGACTTAAGAAAACGCAAGGAAACTTTAAGAAAAGAAATTGCCGAGTTAGAAGACATCGCAGCATTTAAAAATCCTAAAGAAAGTTTAAGTGCCATCACTCATGGATTCACCGACCAATTTTTAGTTGATAAGACGGACGAAAACGGAGAACACCGATTAAAACTAAAACCCGCAGAAATATTGAGTTTTGCTACAGGTGGCGCTTCCGAAAATTATATCAAAACCAAGATTAATCAATACGGCGAAGAAAAAATAGGCATCAATACTCAAAACGTAGTAGGAAGCATCGCCGAAAACGCCATCAAAATAGGATTGGCAGCCGTAGTGACCAATTTTGCGAAGAAAAACCTCTATCATACCAGTTGGAAGAAAAAATTAATCGGCATTGCACTTATTTATTTGGCTCCCTTTGTTTTAAAATTTTTAAGAGAAAAATTAGAAGAATACGAAGAACGTGAAGTTTTAAAAAGCTTAGAAGAAATTTTATAATATGGAAAAGGAATTTGTAGATTTTAGAACTACTATACAACATTCATGGGAAAATTTCCTAAGTCAATTGCCTGCAATTTTGTTGGCAATTTTGGTTTTTATTGCGGGAATTTTCGCCATTAAACTATTTTCAAAAGTTGTTACCAAATTCATAGACGAAAAATCAAAAGATTCTATCGTTACAGATTTCTTGGTGAATATCGTTTCTTTTATCCTCACCATCTTTTTGGTTATCGTTTGTTTGGGAATTTTGGGCTACGGAAACATTACCGATAAAATTCTGGCAGGAACAGCGCTCACCACTTTTATTGTAGGTTTTGCCTTAAAAGATATTGGCGAAAATTTCTTGGCAGGAATTCTTATGGCGTTTAGAAGACCTTTTAGAATCGGTGATTTAATCGAAGTGCAAGGAATGAGAGGTCGAGTTAAAAAAATGTCGCTCAGAGAAACCAATATTAAAACTCTTGACGGAAAAGATGTTTTCATTCCCAATTCCATTATTCTTAAAAATCCACTTGAAAATTTCACGTACAATCAACTTTTGAGAAGTGAATTCTTCATTAATGTAGATTATTCCGAAGATTTAGAAAAAGTGATGAAGGATATTTTGCACATCATCAATTCGTTTGAAGAAGTAGAGAAAAATCCTCATGCAAGTGTTTATGTACAGGAAATAGATGGCGAAAAAATAAAATTGCGTGGCGCTTATTGGTTCAAAACGACTGATGTAAACGCTCCCGGAAACAGTTTAAAATCTGAAATATTGTTCAAAGTTATTCATTACATCAAAAAACAAGACATTCAAATCGAGGAAAATTCTCCCAATCCTGATGATGAACGAAAAACGGTAAAAGAATAATTTTTACTTCAAAAAACGCAGTTTTTCTTGGAGACAAGTGAATTTTACCGGTGCATAACCGATGAATTCTCCGTCCATATCAATGGTTAAAGCCAGACCATCTGCATTTTCGATGAAAACTTCCTGAGCCGAAGTATAAGAAACTTGTGGATGATTGATTTTTTTGCATTTTTTAGCCGTTCCAATATTTTTGAAGTAATCTAACAAGCTGATGTCTCCCACATTGGTAATGGCAAATTCGCCATCAGAAATCTCTGCATGAGGCGCAATTCCTATAGCATTCCCAAAATATTTGGCATTGGCTACTACATAATTCAGCACTTTTCCTTGCCACGTAAAATCTTTGGCGGTGACCTTGATGGTTTTCTTTTTGTACATTAAAAAAGTAGAAAGAATGGCGATGAAATAATTCACGTCGCCCGGAAAAACCAAAGGCAATCTTTCTTTACTGATGACTACTTCTCCCCCAATTCCTACATCTGAAACATTGATGAAAAAACGCTCAGCTTTTTGTTTTTCTCGGTTCAGAAATTCCGCAAAACCCACATCTACAAGCGCAGAAGAATCTTTTGCAATAAGCGATTGCAATTCGTCTATGGTTGTATAACCTAGATTTTTGATAAAATCATTACCGCTTCCTGATGGTAAAATCCCAATTTTTATTTGAGAAATCCTTTCCCAATCATAGCCATTTTCTGTACGAAATGCTTCTATTAAGCCATTCACAATCTCATTGAGTGTTCCATCTCCACCTACTGCAATAAAATGGGTAAAACCTTCTTCCACCGCACGTTTTGGCAAGGTTAAAAAATGCCCAGAATATTCTGAAATAAAAAACTGATAGTCTTGATTGAGAAAATGATGCTGAATGTCGATTTCAATTTTCTTGAAATGTCTAATCGTAGGATTGATGAAAAAGGCGATTTTTGGCATTGAGAGAGGTAAAGGTAAAGGTTGAGGTTGAGGTAAAGGTTGATATAAAAATTAGCTTTTAAAGATAAACATTTTTCTCAAAACTAATTCCTAAATCCTAACCTCTAATTCCTAGATCCTAATCCTTAAATTTTAGAAAAAATCTGCCCTAGAATGATTCCTGTCGCCATCGAAACATTAAGGCTTTCGGTAGATTGTTTTTGTCCGAATCGTGGAATGGTAATGTTTTGGGAAACCAATTTTTCAACTTCTGGTCGCATTCCGTTTCCTTCATTGCCCAAAATAAGATTGAATTTCTCAGGAAAATCAAACTGATAAATATTTTCGCCTACCATATCTGTTCCTATGTTTACAGCGTCTGTTTTCGCCAAATATTCGGTTAAATCGGTATACACCACATTGATTCTAGCAAAAGAACCTTTGGTCGACTGAATTACTTTTGGATTGTACACATCTACGGTATCTTGACTGCAAATTACCTGCTCAATTCCGAACCAATCTGCCAATCTGATGATGGTTCCCAGATTTCCCGGGTCTTGAATTCCGTCTAAAATAATCTGTATTTTCTGTTGCTCTAGCATTTCAGGAGAAGGCAATTCTACTACCGCTACAGAATCTTTTGGTGTTTGCAGAAAACTAATTTTCTTCAGTTCACGTTCTGTAATCGGATGAATCTCTGTTTCGGGGAAGGATAAATCTTCGGGTTGAATAGAAAAAATTTCTTGAATTTTGTAAGAAGAATGTTTCAACTCTTGGATTATTTTGTTACCTTCAACCAAAAACAAATTGTATTTTTGTCTGAACTTCTTTTTGTCCAGAGACTGAAAAACTTTTATTTTATGAGCAGTAAGCATTTTTTTAAATATTTTCAAAAATACCACATATTTTTATCTTTTGCAATCCTCGTTTGGTTTCTTTACGCTTGTAACAGTACCAAGAAAGTTCCGAATGGTGAGTATTTATTGACCAAAAATAATTTTGAATATGTAGACCGAAAAGATTTCGATGAAGAAATCCCGAATTTTGTTAGTCAAAAACCCAATAAAAAAGACCTCTATTTGTTCCCTACTCGTTTATGGATTTATAACATGGCGAATGCGAAATATGACAGCATTCTAAACGAGTATCAAACGTTTCCGAGACAAATGAGAAATCAAAAACTCAGAGATTCTCTTTATGTGAAATACAATCACCCAGAATTGAAGGGCAATAGTTTGTTTTGGAACAGAGTTTGGCATTCTTTAGGAAAACCACCTATTATTTTAGAGCAAGGAAAAACCGAAACTAGTGCTAATTCCATTAAAAAATTCTTGGTGTATAAAGGATTTTGGGACGCTCATGTCGATTTTTCTCACAAACTCGATTCGGCGGCAAAAAAAGCACAAGCCAATTACAAAATCACTTACAAAGATCCTACTTATATCAACGGATATTACTACAATATTCCCTACGAAAACATCCGAAATATTTACGAACAAAAAATTACAGAATCTAAAGTAAAATCAGGAGCTATTTTAGACCAAGAAAAATTAGAAGACGAGGTAAAAAGAATTACCGAAATCATGCAAGAAAAGGGTTATTATAGCTTCAATAGAGATGGTGGCGAAATTTATTTTACCGCAGACACTTTGCAAAGCAGAAAGCAAGTTCCACTCACCATGGATATTTTAAAAGACACCCTGAAAACACCTTATAAACAATACACCATTGGTAACGTAGAAATTCAATATTTAGAAAAAATCACAGATAAGCCAGAGCTAGATACGGTTTATAAAGATGTTAAAATTAAAAGAATAGATGAACAATATAAACTAAAAGCACTTTGGAGACCGATTACGTTGAAAAAAGGTGAAATTTACAACCAAAAAAATCTTGATCTTACCAAAAGAAACTTCATTGCCCTTAATAATTTCAGTATTGCGAGCTATGAAGCATCACCAGATCAATACAGCAATCCGAATGATACAATTATCAATGTAAAATACAAGCTTATTCCGTTGCCGAAATACAATTTTAAAACGGCGCTTGATTTACATTATTCTCAAATTTTGAACTTCGGGTTTTCTCCTTCTGCCGAATTGACGGCTAGAAATGTTTTTGGTGGCGCCGAAAACTTTACGGGAAGTGTTTCTGGAACCTTTGGTACGGTTTACGATGAAAAAAATCCAAACGCGTTGTTTAACGCTTCTGAATATTCCCTACAATTTGGGTTGAATTTCCCAAGATTGCTCTTGCCTTTTAACACCAAAAAATTTGTTCCCAATAAATATTCGCCTGTTTCTACAGTGAATTTAGGTGCTTCTGTACAGAATAATATTGGAATGGACAGAATCAACGTGAACGCTGGTTTGAATTATTTCATCACCGTGAATGAAGTGATTTCTCACCGACTCTCAGTTTTTAACACGCAGTTTTCATTTACCCGAAATAAGAATAAATATTATGATTTATTCAAAACGGAAGGAGATATTAAAGACGGAATTTTTAATCTTTATGATATCTATAATCCTAGTGCTATTAATTTAGACACCGAAGCCAAATCTAGATTATTGCTTAATGATACAGGTTTTGCGAATAGTCTTTCGCCAACTGGTTTAGATTTATTGCTCAATTTCAGACAGTCAACCATTAAAAAAGACCGATTGACTCAAGACGTTCTCATTAATTCTTTGGCTTACAACTATATCTACAATGAAATCGGGAAAAAAGGCTATCAAAACCCATTCTTTTTGGATGCTAAAGTAGAATTGGCTGGGAATTTATTGAGTATTTTCAGTAAAAACAATACGGATTCTGGGGTTTTGACCAACAGCAAAACCATTTTCGGCATTCCGATTTCCCAGTTTGTGAAATTCGATATTGATGCGAGAAAATATTTCACTTTCAAAAACAAATCACAGTTTATTGTAAGACAATTTATTGGTGTAGGAATTCCTTATGGAAATTCTAGCAACATGCCATTTATCCGTTCGTATTTCAATGGGGGAAGTAATGACATCAGAGCTTGGATTGCTTTTGGTGGATTAGGTCCTGCCGATACACAAATCGACCAAAAAGTGAGAGCTTATATGATGGATAACGTAAAATTGACCACCAACATAGAATACAGATATCCATTTAATGACATGTTTGAAGGTGCCGTTTTCGCAGATGCTGGAAACATTTGGAGCACCAAAGATTCAGGAATTGGCGATGAATTTAAGTTCAATAAATTTATTTCTCAAATGGGATTGGGTTCTGGTTTCGGATTGAGAATGCATGTAGCCTACATTACCGTAAGAATAGATTTAGCCTACAAATTACACGACCCAAATCAGCCAAAAGGCGAAAGATGGGTTTTTGACAAAATAAAACCATTTAAACCAACCTTCAACTTCTCGATTGGTTATCCTTTCTAAAAAAACAAATATGAAGAAAAATGTAATCGTTCTTGCACTGCTTAACAGTGTTTTCTTATTTTCACAAGAAAGAAATCTTAGAAATATTCAGCAATTGACTGATGGTGGAGATAATGCCGAAGCGTATTTCTCTCCCAATGGAAAATTCCTGACGATGCAAGTCACCAATAAAAATTTGGGAGCAGAATGTGACCAGATTTTCGCCTATGATTTATCGAAGGATTATTCTAAAAAATCTGACAATCTACAATTAATTTCTACAGGAAAAGGAAGAACCACTTGCTCTTTCTTTATGCCAGATAACCAACATATTCTCTACGCTTCTACGCATGAAGCGAGCAGCGCTTGTCCAGCTCCGCCTGTTTCTAAAGACGGAAAATATCTTTGGGCAATTTATCCAGAATTTGACATTTATATGGCAGATTTAAGCGGTAAAATCGTTAAAAAATTAACAGATGTTCCTGGTTATGATGCAGAAGCGGTGGTTTCTCCAGACGGTAAAAAAATTGTTTTCACTTCTACCAGAACTGGCGACTTAGAACTCTGGACGATGGATATTGACGGAAAAAATCTGAAACAACTTACCTTCGGTTTAGGTTACGATGGTGGTGCGTTTTTCTCTCATGATTCTAAAAAAATTGTATTCCGTGCTTCTCGACCAAAAACCGATGCTGAAATTAAAGAATACAAAGATTATTTGGCTCAAAATCTCGTTGCTCCTACCAATATGGAAATCTACACCATCAATGCTGATGGAACAGATTTAAAACAAATTACGCATCTTGGAAAAGCGAATTGGGCACCATATTTTACTCCAAATGATAAGAAAATTATTTTCTCAAGTAATCATCATTCTACGAGAGGTTATGATTTCCAGTTGTACACCATTGATTTAGAAGGAAAAAATCTGAAACAAATTACCTACGAAAGTGAATTCAATGCGTTCCCGATGTTTTCTAAAGATGGGAAAAAATTGGTTTTCAGCAGCAATAGAAATCAGTCTAAACCGAGAGAAACCAATGTTTTCATTGCAGATTGGGTAGATACAGACGAAGTAGAAAATGTAAACGAAACTCAACTTAAAAATCATCTTACTTATCTTGCTAGTGACGAATTACAAGGAAGATTGGCAGGAAGTGAAGGCGAGCAAAAAGCGGCAAATTATATTCAGAAATATTTTAAAAAATTAGGACTTAAAACCCATTTACAGCCGTTTGAATATTCCATTAAACTCAATCCACACGATGAAAATTCTTCTACTCCAAGTAAAGGAACCAACGTGATAGGATATTTAGACAATAAAGCCTCTAAAACGATTGTTATTGGTGCCCATTACGACCATTTAGGATTGAACCAACATCATCAATCAACGCTGATGAATTCTGACGGACAAATTCACA